>WBZX01000114.1_pt1 | contig 74346 bp, 66 predicted proteins | sample 5204211 | NCBI WGS metagenome assembly WBZX01 (sample SAMN12344362, study PRJNA552823) | activated sludge metagenome | biome: Activated sludge suspended growth; feature: Nitrification reactor; material: Wastewater; isolation source: activated sludge from nitrification reactor of wastewater...
GGCGTGGTCGTCGATCCCGTGCTCGGCGACGAGGACTGGTTCGTCGAACAGGCGGCGAAGCAGGACGTGAAGATCACCCACGTCATTGACACGCACGTGCACGCCGACCATTACTCGGGCGGCCGCGCACTGGCCGAAAAGACCGGCGCCGCCTACTGCCTGCACGAGGCCAACGCGAACCGGGTGAAATTCGGGTTCACGCCGCTCGTCGACGGCCAGCGCATCGACGTCGGCAACGTGTTCGTCGACGTCGTGCACACGCCGGGCCACACGCCCGATTCACTCTGCCTCGTGGTCACCGACAAGCGCCGCACCGCGGCGCCGTGGTTCGTGCTGACCGGCGACACGCTCTTCGTCGGCAGCGCCGGCCGTCCCGACCTCGCAGGCCAGGAGCAGGCGATGGCCGCGCAGCTCTACGACACCCTGCAGGGCAAGCTCATGACGCTGCCCGCGGAGGTCGAGCTCTATCCGGGCCACACCTCGGGCAGCGCCTGCGGCGCCGGCCTGTCCGGCAAGCCGATGTCGACCATCGGCTTCGAGAAGCGCTGGAATCCCATGCTGTCGATGACACGCGACGAATTCGTCGCCGCGCTCACCGCCGACATTCCGCCGCGTCCGGCGGAGATGGACCACATGGTCGCCTTCAACCTGGGGCACTGACATGACGGCGTATGCGGCGGAGATCCGCTACGGCATCCGCGCCAATCTCGCGCAGTTCGCACACCAGCTGGTGCAGGTGCTCTTCGTCGGCCTCGCCATCGGCATGTTCCGCACCGTGGTGCCGGCGCTGGCGGAAACCGACTTCGGCGTGGCGAAGGGTTCGTTCATGATGCTGACCGCCTTCGTCACCGCCTTCGGCTTCGTCAAGGGCACGCTCAATTTCGTCGCGGGGCGCCTGTCGGAACGCATCGGACGCAAGAAGGTGCTGTTCGCGGGCTGGCTCGCCGCGGTGCCGATTCCCTTCATGATCTTCCACGCGCCGAGCTGGGACTGGATCGTCGCGGCGACGGTGCTGCTGGGCGTGAACCAGGGCCTGACCTGGTCGATGACGCAGACGTCCAAGCTCGACCTCACCACCGCCGACCAGCGCGGGCTGACCATCGGGCTCAACGAGTTCGCCGGCTACTTCGGCGTGGCGCTGGCCGGCATCGTCACCGGCTATCTCGCGCTGCATTTCGGCGCACGCGAGGGACTCAGGCTGTTCGGCAGCGTCGTCGTACTCGCCGCCGGCCTGCTCACGCTGATCTGGGTGAAGGACACCCTGCCGTGGGCGCACGCGGAGGGCAGGAAGCACGCCGCCGGCAGGATGGGCGGGCCGCAACCGCGCTATCCGCAGAACATCGCCGACACCCCGGGCACCTGGGAAGTCTTCACGCTGATGTCGTGGCGCGATGCGCGCATGGCTTCGGTCAGCCAGGCCGGACTGGTCGAGAAATTCGTCGACGCCCTGGTGTGGGTGTTTTTCCCCGTCTACCTCTACCAGCGCGGCCTGTCGCTCGCCGGCGTCGGCTGGGTGATCGGCGTCTACGGTTTCGTCTGGGGGCTGTCGCAGTTCCTCACCGGCCACTGGTCAGACCGCGTCGGCCGCAAGAAGCCCATCGTCGCCGGCATGTGGCTGTGCGGCACCGGCGTGGCACTGGTGCTGCTGGGCGAGGGCGAGCTGTGGTGGTCGTTCGCCGCCGCCGTCATGGGCTTCGGCATGGCCCTGCTGTACCCCACGCTGTCCGCTGCCGTCTCCGACATCGCGCATCCCAACTGGCGCGGCTCGGCCATCGGCATCTACCGCTTCTGGCGCGACCTCGGCTACGGCATCGGTGCGCTGCTGCTCGGCGTCGTGGCCTCGGCCTTCGGCGGCATCGAAGCCGGCTTCTGGTTCACCGCCGCCGCCATGTTCGTTTCCGGCCTGATCGTGCTGCTGGCCTGCGACGAAACCCACCCGCGCCTGAACCCGGCCTGAGTGGCCGGATCAGCCCGTCCACATCGCATCGAGGTCGGCGAAGCCCCATTGCGCCGGATCCTCGTGGCCGACGATCTTCTCGGTCATGCCGGGCGCGGCGAGGTCGAGCGTCTCGGGCACGATGCGGGTCTGCGACTTGGTCGAGAAGAACACCTTGACGCGCGGGGCGAGCAGCGACTTTTCCGATTGCTCGGTCACCACCGCCAGCCGGCCCGAGGTCAGCCGGACCAGCGAGCCGGTCGGATAGATGCCGATGCTCTTCACGAAGGCCTGGAAGACGCGCGCGTCGAAATGGCTGCGGCTCCATTCGGTCATCCTGCGGATCGATTCCGCGGGGTCCCAGCCCCGCTTGTAGGGGCGGTTGGACGTGATGGCATCGTAGATGTCGCAGACCGCCCCCATTCTGGCGAACAGGCTGATGCGTTCGCCGTCTAGACGGTCGGGGTAGCCGCTGCCGTCGATCTTCTCGTGATGGTGCAGGCAGACGTCGAGCACGATGTCGCTGACGTTGCCCCCCTCGGCCAGCAGGTGATGTCCCTCGACGGGGTGATTCCTGATGATGCGGAATTCCTCGTCGGTGAGCTTGCCGGGCTTGTTGAGCACGTCCATCGGCATCAGCGCCTTGCCCAGGTCGTGCAACAGTCCGGCCATTCCCGCCTCGCGCGTCGCCCGTTCGTCGAGTTCGAGTTGCCGCGCCAGCGCGATCATCAGGGCGCACACCGCGACGGAATGCATGTAGGTGTAATCGTCCGCCGTTTTCAGGCGGGCCAGGCTGACGAGCGCGCCGGGATTGCGCATCACCGACGCCGAGATGTCCTCGACCAGTTCGCCGGCTGCCTCGGCGAGGACCGCCTTGCCCATGCGCGCCTCGCCGAACATCGAGACGACGGCCTGGCGGCTGCGGGCAATCAGTGCCGCCGCGTGCGGCAGTTCCTGTTCCAGCGACACCCGCTGCGGGCGTTTCAGGTCGCGGATTTCCGCTTCCATCAGGGTGTGCTCGTCGGCGCTGGCGGCCTGCGCCGGCGGCGGGACGGCCACGTCCAGGCCTTTCGCGGTATCGATCCAGACCTCGGCGATGCCGCTGTCGAGGAGGCGCCGGATGTCCGCAGGATCGTCCAGCAGGAACTGGTTGCGCCAGAAGGGGTGGTCGAGCCAGGAACCGACGAGGGCATGCAGGAACATGCCGGTGCGCAGGTCACGGGCCTGGATTTTCTTGAGCACGGCAACAGGGCAGAGCAGGGGGTCGGCGCATTGTAGACGAAGCGCGCGGCGCGCACGCGACGCGCACCAAATTGCGGCGCGGTGCGAACGGGGCGCACCACGGACGGGCGCGGCGGCGGACGCGGGGCAGCGGTCCACGGGGCAAGGCCTTGAATTCATTGGACTGGCAGACACTGGCACAGAGCCTGCTGGCAGCGTGGGCGAGGAGTTGTCCATGTCTGTCGTTCCATCCGTCTGTTGTTACTGCGGCACCGGCTGCGGCGTGCTGATCGAGAGCGACGCCGGGAAGATCACCGGGGTGCGCGGCGATCCCGCGCATCCGGCCAACCGCGGCAAGCTGTGCACCAAGGGCGCGACGCTGCATCTGGCGGCACGCGCTTCCGGCCGCGCGCACTTCCCCGAACTGCGCAGCGGGCGGACGTCGGCGCGCACACGGGTGGACTGGGACACGGCGCTCGACCACATCGCGGAAAAATTCGATGCGATCATCCGCGAACACGGACCGGATGCCGTCGGCTTCTACATTTCCGGCCAGCTCACCACCGAGGCGTATTACGTCTTCAACAAGCTCGCCAAGGGGCTGATCGGCACCAACAACGTCGACACCAATTCGCGCCTGTGCATGTCGTCCGCCGTGGCGGGCTACAAGGCCACGCTGGGGGCGGACGCGCCGCCCGGCTGCTACGACGACATCGACGCTGCCGGCACGCTCTTCATCGCCGGCTCGAACACCGCCTATGCGCATCCCATCGTGTTTCGCCGCATCGAGGCCGCGCGCAAGGCGAATCCCGCGCAGAAGCTGATCGTCGTCGACCCGCGCCGCACCGACACCGCGGCCGAGGCCGACCTGCATCTCGCCATCCTGCCGGGGTCCGACGTCGCGCTCTACCACGCCATGCTCAACGTCATGCTGTGGGAAGACCGCGTCGACCGCGCCTTCATCGACGCGCATACCGAAGGCTGGGATGCGCTGCGCGACCGGGTGCGCGAATACACGCCGGAGAAGGCCGCGGCGATCTGCGGCGTGGCGGCGGAAGACATCGTCACCGCCGCGCGCTGGTTCGCCGATGGCCCGACGCTCTCGCTGTATTGCCAGGGACTCAACCAGTCGAGCTGCGGCGTCGACAAGAACGCCGCGCTCATCAACCTGCATCTCGCCACCGGGCAGATCGGCAAGCCCGGCGCCGCGCCGCTCTCGCTCACCGGGCAGCCCAACGCCATGGGCGGACGCGAGGTGGGCGGACTGTCCAATCTGCTGCCGGCGCATCGCGATCTCGACAACCCCGCGCACCGTGCCGAGGTGGCGCGGCTGTGGGGCGTGGACCGCGTGCCCGAACGGCCCGGCAGGACCGCGGTGGAACTGTTCGACGCGCTCGCCACGGGCGAAGTGAAGGCGGTGTGGATCGCCTGCACCAACCCCGCGCAATCGCTGCCCGACCAGAACCGCGTGCAGGCCGCGCTGGAAAACGCCGAACTCGTCGTGGTGCAGGAGGCCTACGCCGATACCGAAACCGCCGCCTTCGCCGACGTGCTGCTGCCGGCCGCGACCTGGGGCGAAACCGAGGGCACGATGACCAATTCCGAGCGCGGCATCGGCCGCGTCCGCGCCGCCGTCCCACCGCCGGGCGCGGCGCGGCCCGACTGGCGGATCGTCGTCGATTTCGCACGGCGCCTGCGGCCGGCCGAGGGTGCGCGCCTCTTTCCCTACGACAGCGCCGAGGCCGTGTTCGATGAACACCGCGCGACCACGCGCGGGCGCGATCTCGATATCGGCGGCCTCGACTATGCCCGGCTCGACGCCGCGCCGCAGCAATGGCCGTTTCCCGCTGGCGCCGCCGCAGGCCGGGCGCGCCTCTATGCGGACGGCGTGTTCGCCACCGCGAACGGCCGCGCGAAATTCCATGCCGCGGCCTGGCAACCGGTCGCCGAACCGGTGAACGCGCGCTATCCGCTGCGTCTCAACACCGGGCGGCTACGCGACCACTGGCACGCGATGAGCCGCACCGGCAAGGTGGCGCGGCTGTTTTCCCACGTGGACACGCCGCTGCTGTCGATGAACGCGCGCGACATGGCATTGCGCCGCCTGGCCCCCGGCGACCTGATCCGTGTCGCCAGTCGCCGCGGCGCGGTCGTGGTGGCGGTGGAAGCCAGCGAGAGCGTGCGCCCGGGGCAGTGTTTCCTGCCCATGCACTGGGGCAGCCGCTTCATGGGCGGACGCGGCGTCAATGCGCTGACCCTGCCGGTGTTCGACGCCGTATCGAAGCAGCCCGAACTCAAGCACGCCGCCGTGCAGGTGACGCAGGCCGAGCTGCCCTGGCGCATGGCCGTGCTGGCGCGGGGCGACGGCGCCCGGCTGCTCGACGCCGTGCAGCCCCTGCTGCGTGCCTGCGACTACGCCGCCGCCGGGCTGGCCGGGCGCGAGCGCGAGGTGCTCACGCTGCGGCTCGCGCACACTGCGCCTGTGCCCGAATCCCTGCTGGCGGCGCTCGACGCGGCGCTCGGACTCGACGACCCGCTTGCCGTGATGCGTTACGAGGATCGCCCGCGCGGCGTCAGCAAGCGCATCCGTGTCGAATCCGGCCAGGTCGTCGCGGCCCGCCTCACGGGCGAGACGGCTGCGTTCGAATGGCTGCGCGACCTCGTCGTCGAGGGCGTCGAGGCCGCCAGCCTGCGCACCTGGATGCTGGCGCCGGTGACGCGGCCGCCCACGGCGACGGCAGGGCGCGGCCGCATCGTGTGCAACTGCCTCAACGTCGCGGAGCCCGACATCCTGGCCGCCATCGCCGGCGGCGCCGATCTCGCCGGCCTGCAGGGCGCGCTCAAGTGCGGCACCGAATGCGGGTCCTGCGTGCCGGAACTGAAACGGCTGCTGGCCGGCAACCGGGCGGCGGCATGAGCTACGCCACGCTGATCCGCCAGATCGAGGCCGGCGAGGGCATGGATTTTCTCGAGGCGCGCGGGCTGGGTGCCGCACTGCTGGACGGCGGCGTACCGGAGCTCGAGACCGCGGCCTTCCTGGTGGCGCTGAACCGGAACGATCCGGGTCTCGACGCCTGGCTGGGCCTGCATGCCGCGCTGTCGGAACGCCTGCCCGACCTGGCTGCGCCGGCCGGGCCGTTCCGCACCGTGGTCCTGCCCGCGTATCACGGCGTGCGCGGACAGCCCCATCTCACGCCGCTGCTGGCGTTGCTGCTCAAGAGCTTCGGCATTCCCGTGCTGATCCACGGCGTGCTCGAAGGCGGCGGCGGCACCGCGGCCGTATACGTGCTGCGCGAACTCGGCATCCTGCCGTGTACCACCCCCGCCCGGGTCAACGCCGCCCTGGCCGAGGACGGCATCGCCTTCGCGCCGGTGGCCATGCTGAATCCGGGCCTGGCCGCGCTGGTCGCGCTGCGTTCCCGGCTCGGCATCGACGGCTGGGTGACCCGGCTGGCGGCGCTCGCCGACGTGCTCGGGCCGCAGTCGGTGCGCGTGACGCCGGTGCGCGCAGCGCGGGAAATCCCGGCGACGACCGAGGTGCTGCAGGCGCTGGGCGGCGTCGTGCTGCTGCTGGAAGGCTGCGGCGGCGAGGCCTTCGCCGACCCGGTACGGCGGCCGGACATGCTGCTGATCCAGGACGGCCAGGCGCAACGCGTCTACGAGGCGCAATCCACGCAATCGGCCAGCGCCAGCCTGCCGGCCGGCGATGCGCGCGCGACCGGGGCCTGGATCGCGCAGGTGCTGCGCGACGCGCTGCCGCTGCCGCTGCCGATCCGCAACCAGCTCGCCGTGTGCCTGTTCGCGGCAGGCTATACGGAGGACCTGAACCAGGCGCGGGCGATCACCGCGATCAACGGCTTCGGCCGGGCAGCCGCGTGATGGTGCATGGCCTGCATCCGGGCACCGCGATGGTGCGCCGGCGCAGGCAGGCGTCCCGGTGCATGCGCCCGGGACGCAGCAGGACAAGGCTTCTACGCCCACAGCGGGGTGTGGCATAGCGATTGCTTCCTGTCGAACAGCAGACCGAATGCAACGGCGTATCTCGGTCATCACTTGGTGTGATTTTCAGGAGTGGTGATATGGATATGAGTACGCCCACGGGGCCGGCGATGCGCCCGGGCCCCAGAATGAAACTGGTGATGGTCGGCAACGGCATGGCGGGGGTGCGCACCCTCGAAGAGCTGCTGAAGCTCGCGCCCGGCCTCTACGACATCACCGTCTTCGGCGCCGAGCCGCACCCCAACTACAACCGCATCCTGCTGTCGCCGGTGCTCGCCGGCGAGCAGACGGTGGACGACATCATCCTCAATCCGCTCGACTGGTATGCGGAGAACAACATCACCCTGCACACGGGCAAGAAGGTGGTGAAGATCGACCGCACCGCCCGCAAGGTCGTGGCCGACGACGGCACCGAGGCCGGGTACGACCGCCTGCTGCTCGCCACAGGGTCCGATCCCTTCATCCTGCCGGTGCCCGGCAGGGACCTGCCCGGCGTCATCGCCTTCCGCGACATTGCCGACGTGGACGCGATGGTGCGCGCGTCGTCGCAATACAAACATGCGGTCGTCATCGGTGGCGGCCTGCTGGGGCTGGAAGCGGCCAACGGCCTGATGAAGCGCGGCATGGACGTCAGCGTGGTGCACATCGGCCCGTGGCTGATGGAGCGCCAGCTCGACGAGCCCGCCGCCCGTCTGCTGCAGAAGTCGCTGGAAGAAAAGGGCATGCGCTTCCTGTTGCAACGGCAGACGCAGGAACTCGTCGCCGGGCCGGACGGGCGTGTCGCGGCGATTCGCTTCAAGGACGGCAGCGAAGCGCCCGCCGATCTCGTCGTCATGGCGGTCGGCATCCGCCCGAACAGCGCACTCGCCGAATCGGCAGGCCTGCACTGCAATCGCGGCATCGTCGTCAGCGACACGCTGCAGACCGTGACCGATCCGCGCATCTATTCCATCGGCGAGTGCGCCGCGCACCGCGGCATCGCCTACGGCCTGGTTGCGCCATTGTTCGAGCAGGCCAAGGTGGCGGCGAATCATCTGGCGCAATACGGCATCGGCCGCTACGAAGGCTCGGTCACCTCGACCAAGCTCAAGGTCACCGGCATCGATCTCTTTTCCGCCGGCGATTTCATGGGCGGCGAGGGCACCGAATCCATCCTGTATTCCGACCCTATCGGCGGCGTCTACAAGAAGCTCGTCATCAAGGACAACAGGCTCGTCGGCGGCGTACTGTACGGCGACACCGTCGACGGCGCGTGGTACTTCTCGCTGCTGCGCGACGGCAAGGACGTGACCGGGCTGCGCGACCACCTGATGTTCGGCCAGGATCACTGCGGCAACCTCGGCCACCAGGGCATCAACAAGGCCGCGTCGATGACCGACGACATGGAAGTCTGCGGCTGCAACGGCGTGTGCAAGGGCGACCTCGTCAAGGCCATCCGCGAGAAGGGCCTGTTCACGCTGGAGGATGTGAGGAAGCACACCAAGGCCTCGTCCTCGTGCGGCTCGTGCACCGGGCTGGTCGAGCAGATCCTCGCCTTCACCGCGGGCGGCGACTACTCGGCGGCGCCGAAGAACAAGAGCGTGTGCGGCTGCACCGACCACACCCACGAGGCGGTGCGCGCGGCGATCCGCGAACGCAAGTACCTGACGATCCCGCAGGTGATGCAGGGCATGGACTGGCGCACGCCCGACGGCTGCGCCTCGTGCCGCCCCGCGCTCAACTACTACCTGATCTCGACCTGGCCGGGCGAGGCCGAGGACGATCCGCAGTCGCGCTTCATCAACGAGCGCGCCCACGCCAACATCCAGAAGGACGGCACCTACTCGGTGATCCCGCGCATGTGGGGCGGGCAGACGACGCCGTCGGAACTGAAGCGCATCGCCATCGTCGCCGAGAAGTACAACATCCCCACGGTGAAGGTCACCGGCGGCCAGCGCATCGACCTGCTCGGCGTGAAGAAGGAGGACCTCCCCAGGGTGTGGGCCGACCTCGACATGCCCTCCGGCCATGCCTACGGCAAGGCGCTGCGCACGGTGAAGACCTGCGTCGGCAGCGAATGGTGCCGCTTCGGCACCCAGGATTCGACGCAGATGGGCATCGACCTGGAAAAGGTCTTCTTCAAGATGTGGGCACCGCACAAGGTCAAGCTGGCGGTGTCCGGCTGCCCGCGCAACTGCGCCGAGGTCGCGATCAAGGACGTCGGCATCATCGGGGTCGATTCCGGCTGGGAAATCTACGTCGGCGGCAACGGCGGCATCAAGACCGAAGTCGCGCAGTTCCTCGTCAAGGTGAAGACCACCGACGAGGTGCTCGAATACGCCGGAGCCTTCCTGCAGCTCTACCGCGAGGAAGCGCGCTACCTGGACCGCACCGTGCATTACATGGAACGCGTGGGTCTCGACTACGTGAAGAAGAAGATCCTCGATGACGCCGAAGGCCGTCGCGCCCTGTACGAACGGCTGATCTTCGCGCTGTCCGTCGAGAAGGACCCCTGGGTCGAGCGTGCGCGCGAAGGCAAGCTCGCCCACGAATTCGAAACCGTCGCCGCATGAAGGAAGACACGATGAACAACTGGATCGACATCCTGGACGTGAACGACATCCCCCGGCTCGGCGCGCGCGTGGTGCGCCACGGCAGCACCGACATCGCCGTGTTCCGCAACGCGGCCGACGAAATCTTTGCGCTGGAGGACCGCTGTCCGCACAAGGGTGGCCCGCTCTCGCAGGGCATCGTCCACGGCCGCAAGGTGACCTGTCCGCTGCACAACTGGAACATCGAACTCGATTCCGGCTGCGCCGTGGCGCCGGACGAAGGCTGCGCGCGCGAGTTTCCGGTCAAGGTCGAGGGCGGTCGCGTGTGGCTGGACCTGGCGGCAGTCGAGCGCGCCGCGGCCTGAGCGCGCGGCGCACCAAAAGCGGGCGCGCAAACCAATCCCGCCCCGCGGTGGCGCAGCCGTTCGGCGCGATGGCGGACGCCGCAATCCCAAGCCCCTGTTTTCCCTGAACTTTGCCCGGCTGGCACAGAGGCTGCTGGGCAAGATGCAGGTGCGCGCGCGAAGACAAGGCGCGCACGGTTCGGAGACGGGTATGAAGATCGATTGCGGAACGTATCCGCTGATGGGCGGGTTCGACGAGTTGCTGGAAGGTCCCGGCAGGCCGCGCAACGGGGCCGATGGGCTGTGCGACTACTTTGCCACGCTGGCGCCGGAGGAACTGGAGGCGCGCCACCGCGCGGTGGACGCCGCGATCATGGCGGCGGGCATCACCTTCACCGTGTATTCCGAGGCGGGCAACATCGACCGCGCCTGGCCCTTCGACGTGGTGCCGCGCATCCTCGCCAAGGCCGAGTGGGACACCATCGAGGCCGGGCTGAAGCAGCGCCTCAAGGCGCTCAACCTGTTCATCGACGACATCTACCACGAACAGAAGATCGTGAAGGACGGCGTGTTTCCCGCCGAGGTGCTGGCCGATTCGAAGAACTTCCGCGCGGCCTGCGTCGGCGCCAACCCACCCTTCGGCGTGTGGGCCCACATCTGCGGCACCGATCTCGTGCGCGACGGCGACGGCACGGTCTACGTGCTGGAAGACAACCTGCGCGTGCCGTCGGGCGTCTCGTACATGCTGGAAAACCGCCAGCTCATGAAGAAGCTGTTCCCCGAGCTCTTCGCGCGCTACGACGTGCTGCCGGTCGACGACTACCCGGCCGCGCTCTACGACATGCTCGCCGCGCTGTCGCCGCGCGCGGGCGACCGTCCCGAGATCGCCGTGCTCACGCCGGGCATCTTCAACTCGGCCTATTTCGAGCATTCCTACCTGGCGCAGCAGATGGGCGCGCACCTGGTCGAGGGCTCCGACCTCGTCGTGCTCGACGACGACTGCGTGTACATGAAGACCATCGAAGGCCTGACCCGGCTCGACGTGATCTATCGCCGCATCGACGACGACTTCATCGATCCCGAGGCCTTCCGTCCGGATTCCACGCTGGGCGTGCCCGGCCTGATGCGCGCCTGGAAGGCCGGCAACATCGGCATCGCCAACGCGCCCGGCTCGGGCGTGGCCGACGACAAGGTCGTCTACGCCTACGTGCCGAAGATGATCGAGTACTACCTGGGCGAACAGGCCATCCTGCCCAACGTGCCGAGCTACCTGTGCATGCACGAGGCCGACCGCGAGTACGTGCTGGCCAACCTCGACAAGCTGGTGGTGAAGCCCGCCAACGAATCGGGCGGCTACGGCATGCTGGTGGGGCCCAAGTCCACGCCGGAAGAACAGGCGAAATTCGCCGAGCTGATCACGGACAATCCGCGCAACTACATGGCGCAGCCCACCCTGTCGCTGTCCACCGTGCCGACGCTGTGCGATGACGCCATCGAGCCGCGCCACGTCGACCTGCGCCCCTTCATCCTGCAGTCGAAGGATTTCTACGTGACGCGCGGCGGCCTCACGCGGGTGGCGCTCCGGCGCGGCTCGCTGGTGGTGAATTCCTCGCAGGGTGGCGGCAGCAAGGACACCTGGATCGTGCAGGAGACCTGCTGATGCGTACCCCCATTGATTTACTGTGCGGGCGTGATCCGGGCGCGTCCGGTGCTCGAAATCCTCATGTACTGCCACGTACATTCCGGTTTCTGCGCTCCGGGCGCGCCCGGCTGACGCCCGCTCGCTACAACCACTGGGGGTACGCCTATGCTGGCCCGGGTCGCTGAGAACCTCTACTGGATGGCGCGCTACCTGGAGCGCGCGGAAGATACCGCGCGCCTCATCAACGCCACCACCATGATGCTGATGGACATGCCGCGCGGCGCCAGCTTCGGCTGGGAAGACCTGCTCAAGGTCGTCGGCCTGGCCGAGCCCTTCCATGCGCTGTACGACGAGGCGAGCGAATCCGCCGTGATGAGCTTCCTCATCCAGGACGAGCGCAATCCCTCGTCGATCTTCGCCTGCGTACGCCACGCGCGCGAGAACACCCGTACCTTCCGCGAGGTGCTGCCGCGCGAATCCTGGGAATGGGTGAACGAGCTCTACCTCTACACCAGCACCCACAAGAGCAGCGCGCTCGACCGCCGCAAGCGCATGGAAGTGCTGACCGAGATCATCCGCCGCCGCCAGGCCGTGGTGGGCCTGCTGTCCGGCACCATGAGCCGCGACGAGGCCTTCCAGTTCATGCGCCTCGGCCGCAACGTCGAGCGCGCCGACATGACCAGCCGGGTGCTCGACGTGAGCTACGCGGTGAACCTGCCCTTCCAGGGCGGGCAGTTCTACGACCTGGTATGGATGAGCGTGCTGCACGCGCTGTCGGCGCACCAGATGTACCGCCGCCACGTCGGCGTGCACGCCAAGGGCCACAAGGTCATCCACTACCTGCTCAACGACCCGCAGTTTCCGCGCAGCGTGCGCCACTGCCTCAACGAACTGCAGGCCTCGCTCGCCGAGCTGCCCGGCGACGGGCCGCAGCGCCAGGTCGTGTCGCTGATCCGGGAGCTGGACGTGGCCGACGGCCGCAAGCTCGCCGAGGCCGGCCTGCATGAATTCTGCGACCGCATCCAGGCCGGGCTCGGCCTGCTGTCGGACGCCATCGCGCAGACCTATTTCCGCGCCGCGCACGCGCAAGTCCTCAGCCAGAGACAGTTCAGCCTCGCATGACCACACAATCCCTTGCCTTTCAGCGCGCCGGCGACAAGAAGAATTCGGCGGCCTTCGAGGATTACCTCGGCCAGCTGCTCGAAGAGCGCGACCGCATCGGACTCACCGACGCGATCCGCCAGATCGACGCGCTGATGATCACCGTCGAGCCCAGCCATTCGGTCGCCTACGTCGCCGAGCTGTGCGTGATGACGCCCTACCATTACCTCGTCACGCTCGAATCCGAAGCGCACTACACGCACATCCTGCGCATCGACATGAACGCGCCGGACATCCTGGTGCGCGAGGTGAAGGATCCCAACGTGCGCGGCATCTTCCGCAGCCTCAACGAGGTCTATCCGATCGGCGCGGTGAAGCCCAATTCGCGCTACATGGGCGAAGTGCTGCGCGTGACCGACCCGCACGCCGTGGTCGACATGCAGAAGGCGCGCGATATCCGCTTCTTCAACCAGGAGCAGATCCGCAAGCTCGAACTGCCCGGCAACATGGCCGTGGTGAAGCCCAGCCCCTACACGCACAACATCGTCGCCTACTGGGAGCGGCCCGAGTCCGACATCCGCGTCTACGCGCTGGGCTGGAGCAGCATCCGCGACGACATGCAGGCCGCCTACGAGGGTGCCAAGGCGACGCAAAAGAAACTCGGCATCGACAGCATGCTGCTGCCCATCGATCACCTCGCCACGCGCATCTACAGCCAGAACCGCGAGGCCGCCATCCTCGAATACCTCACGCTGTCCAGTTACTACTACTGGGGCTCGTACGACATCGCCGACCAGAATTCCTCGACCAACGTGACCAAGAGCGTGCACTACCCCAATGAGCTCGAATGTCCGGCCAAGGTGTTCACCGCGGCCAACCACCCCTACTTCATGAACCATCTGCTCACCGAATCGCCCACCGAGGCCTTCGTGCGCAACTTCGGGCCGCGCCTGCACCACATTGCAGTGGCGGTCGCCGACGGCGAGGTGGAGGGCGTGCCCAACATCGACGTGGTGGTGCAGCGCCTGCGCGACTGCGGGCAGAAATTCCTGCTCGACGTGATCGGCTCGAAGGAAGAGGGACTCAAGCAGATCTTCTCCAGCGCCTCGGAGTATTCCTCGCTCATCATCGAGTACGTCCAGCGCTTCGGCGGCTTCCAGGGTTTCTTCACCAAGGACAACGTCGCCGAACTCACCCACGCCGCCGGCGTGGAGGAGAGTCTCCGGGCGCTGCAGGAAGCGGCGCAGGCCTGAGCCCCCCGGCGCATTTCATCTGCTGAAATTGTGAGCACCCACCCTCAAGCAGGTCTGCTTGCCACCGATAAATAAGCATTCCATTGAATACTCATAAACAGGAGAGAACGTGGACCGCGAAACCCTCAACGAGATGGTCAAGCTCAAGTTCGGCGCGCGCAAGGCAGGCGGCCCCGAGATCGACCTCGCGAAGCTGGCCGGCGACGCCGCCTACGCCGACGCCATGCTAAGTGCCGTCGAGAACCTGCCCGACGAAACGCTGGTGCTGCTGGCGATGACGCTGCGCGACAAGTTCGGCCTGCTGGCCGCGCGGCCCGTGCAGCCCCCCGCCGAACCCGAGCCGGCGCCCGCGCCGGCGGCGCGCTACATCCTCGGCGCCCGGAGCTGAGCATGGCCCGCCCCGCATTGCAGATGGTCGCGGCCCTGCCGCCGGCGAAAAAGACGGTGTCGCCGCATGTTTCCGCCGAGGAACACGCCCAGTCCATGATCGGCCTGTCGCAGGGCATGCTGAAGAAAGTGGTCGAAGCGCTCGACCGGATTCGCCGGGTCAACCGCACCATTCACATCCTGTCGATGAATGCCCGCGTCGAGGCGGCGCGCGCGGGCGAGGCCGGGCGCGGCTTCGCTGTCGTCGCCGAGCAGCTGTCGGGGCTGGCCGCGTCCACCGAGCGCACCGTGGAAGATATCGAGATCACGTCGAAGTCGATCACCGGTGAGCTCAACGTCGTGGCCGAGCGCCTGTCCAAGGACGCGACCGACAACCGCCTGTGCGACCTGGCGCTCAACGCCATCGACCTCATCGACCGCAACCTCTACGAACGCAGCTGCGACGTGCGCTGGTGGGCCACCGATTCCGCCGTGGTCGAGGCCGCGAAAAACCCGACCGCTGACACGCTGCGCTTCGTCAGCCAGCGGCTCGGCCAGATCCTCGATTCCTACACGGTCTATTTCGACCTCGTGCTCGCCGACCTCGACGGCCGCATCCTCGCCAACGGTCGTCCGCACCAGTGGCCGCATGCGCGCGGCGCCGTCGTGGCCGGAAGCACCTGGTTCCGGAGCGCGCTCGCCACGCACAGCGGCACCCAGTTCGGTTTCGAATCGGTGCACGCCAGCCCGCTGGTGGGCGGACAGAACGTGCTGGTCTATTCCTGCACCGTGCGCGAGCGTGGGGCGGTGCACGGCAGGCCGTTCGGCGTGCTCGGCATCGTGTTCCGCTGGGATGCGCTGGGGCCGGAGACGCTGAAGCGCATTCCCCTGTCGCCGCGCGAAGCCGCGACGACGCGCGCCGCGATCGTCGACGACAGCGGGCGCGTGCTCGCCGATCCCGACCGGCAGCGCATCGGCGACGTGCTCGCCTTCGACGGCATGGAAGCCCTGTTTGCGCAGCCGCGCGGCGCCGTCACGGCGCGCATCAACGGCACCACCTGGCGCATCGGGCATGCGCGCTCGCCGGGCTTCGAGACCTACGCCACGGGCTGGCACAGCCTGCTGATGCGCCGCGCCGACTGAAGCGGGGGCGGGCGGCGGCCTGCAGACCGCCCGGAAATCAGGATGCCGGGCGGCGCTGCCGCCGGCGGAATGCGGTGTCCCGGATCAGCGCCAGGCGCTGCCGATCTGGATGTAGGCGGCCGTGTCCTCGGGGCCGCGCGCGACGTCGATGCCGGCGTGCAGGCCGAGCTTGCTGGCGATCAGATAGCGCACCCCGAGTCCGCGATTGACCACCGTGTCCGCATCGCTGAAATCGTTGAAGCGTCCGTAGGCCTTGCCGACGCCGGCAAAACCGAGCACGGACCAGCGGCGGGAAAACTGCCAGCGCAGCTCCATCTCGGTCAGCGCCGTGCGCTCGTCCTGGTAGCGCATGGCCGGCACCCCGCGCAGGCTGACGAAGGGCAGGGCAAAGAACGGCGCATTCCCGTCCGTGGCGTTGAACTCGAACCGCAGCCCCAGATTGAATGCCTTGCCGATCGGGTGGTAGCTCAGCCAGCGCGCCTTGTAGTCCTGGAACGCCTTGTCCGAACCCAGCCATTCCCGCGACATGGCCGCTTCGAGCTCGAGGAACTGGCCGCTGGCGGGCGACAGGATGTTGTCGCGGCTGTCGTAATTGACCAGGAAACCCAGGCGGCCGATCTGCTGGTCCAGCTCGTCCGGCGCCAGCGGGCCGGGCAGCGCAGCCTTGAAGCTGACCGTCGAGTCGACATAGACATAGCGCGCACCCAGCAGCCAGTTGCTGCTGCCGACCCGGCGGGACAATTGCTGGACCAGGGTCCTGGCAGACAGGTCGTAGGCCGAGCCGTTGCCCAGCGGGCCGTAGAAATCGAGCGCCAGTTCGGCCTTGCCCAGGATGCCGAGGTAGCGCCAGTTGTCGTTGTCGAAGCTGCGGAACAGGCCGCCTCCGACCCCCCAGCTGCCGTTCTCGGTCTTGAAGCCGCCGACCCCGGAAATATTCGGGGGCGAGAAATGCGGGGCTGCCGTGCCGTCGGGCGAGGGCTGATTGCGCTCCTGGATGGACTGGTCGAAATACATCACCCCGAGCCCGCCGCCGAAGCCCAGCGCGGGCTCGGTGATGATGATCGGGACCGGGAAGAATCCCTTGTGTTCGAGCAGATGCTTGCTCAGGTCGAACTGGCCGTCGGCGGGATCGGTGAAACGATCCGAATCGAAGGCGTGACCGGTCGAGGCCGCCACCAGCCCCAGAAGAAACAGAAGTATGCGCATGCGTGCAGAACCCGGAACAAAACCGTCGCACAGCTTAATTCATTTCATGGGGGAGGCGGAGCGGGTTGTTTGTTCTGGGTGGGGGCGGGATTTCGGCCTTAGCGGCCGGTCGTAGGTCGAGCGGAGGGAGTCCGCTCTGAGCCGATGACCGGACATTCGCCTGCTGCGCCGTTCACGTACGCGATTCTCCGTAGGGAACGCTGACTCCTGAGGCGCTGTTCCCGCCAAACCCTAACCGGTAAAGTGGCAGGAGCAGCGCAGAGGAATCGGACACGCCGTCATTGCCGATCAGTCCTCCAGTTTGTCGAAGGGGCTCACCACATTTCGGGTTGCCTCCAGCACATGCGTATAGATCATCGTCGTCTGCAAGCTGCGGTGACCCAGCAGCAACTGGATGGTTCGGATGTCTGTTCCGGAGGCCAGCAAGTGCGTCGCGAATGAGTGGCGGAGTGTATGCACGCTCGCGTGTTTGCGGATCTCTGCTCTTCGAACGGCCTCGCGAAAGGCCCGCTGCACGGTCGTATCCGAGGTGTGCCAGCGTGCCAGACGCCCTGTATCGCCCCACGGCCGCAGGACCGAGGAGGGGAAGACAAACTGCCAAGCCAGCGATGAAGATGCCGAGGGATACTTGCGCGCCAGCGCGTTGGGCATTGGGGCCAGTCCCGCGCCGTGCGACAGATCCGTCTTGTGTAGTGCAGCCACCCGCACCAGATGTTGCTGCAAAGGCGCACTCAGCCGGCTGGGTAGAACCGTCGTCCGGTCCTTGTTGCCCTTGCCACTGCGCACCGACAGGCTGCGGGCAACAAGATCGACATCCTTCACCCGGAGCGTCACGCACTCCTGGACCCGCAGGCCTGCGCCATAGATCAACTCGGCCATGAGGCGGGGTGTCCCGGACATGTGTGCGAGCACGGCCCGGACTTCATCGCGGGTCAGAACGACAGGCACACGATGATGTCTCTGGACCCGTTTGAGCCCTGCCATCCGCCCGAGCGGTTTCTCCAGCACGGCTTCATAGAGGAACACCAGGGCGTTGAGTGCCTGCGTCTGGGTCGAGGCCGAGACCTGTCGCACAGTGGCCAAATGATTCAGGAAAGCCTCGACTTCTTGAGCACCGAGCGCACCGGGATGGCACTTGGCATGAAAATAGATGTACTGCCGGATCCAGTATCGGTAACTCTCCTCGGTGCGCGGGCTGTAGTGCCGCCGCCGGCAGAGCGTGGCTACCAGATCCATGAGGCGGGGACGGGGTGTGGGCTGACCCCATGATGTTCGCTCCTATGAGTGGTGATAGAGAAAAAGCTGGAACATAATCCGGCAAGCCAGAAGAGGACAGGGCTGGGTCCGCCTTTTCATACTGAAATAGACGGACCCAGGAGGCCGAACATCATTGATAATCAAATAAATGGGGGGATTTCATGGCGTCCGTATTATTAAAGAATGTCCGGACCCGTGGGTCCGTCTAATCACTGTTATGCGTCATGAACCGAATCGGCGATGACCTTCTCTGCACCGGCTCAAACAAGGAGATCGTTCAGGTCTTCTCCGAGTGTGGCGTTGAGTTCGTCCTTGTCGGAGGTTTAGCGGTTGCTTGGTACTGCGCCGATCGTCAGGCCGATGGCATGGACCTTCTGCTGAACCCAACGAAGGAGAATTCTGCCCGTATCACTCAAGCGTTATCTCGGCTGCGGTACCCAGTTACCGACCCTCAGTCCTTTTGCCGCCCTGGGTTGCAGATGCCACTCAAGAAGGTGCATTACGCGGAACTACTCACGCCGCGTGCAGATGGTCCCAACTACGATACCGTGGCACAACAAGCTATTCCAGGAAAGGTTCTCGGTGTTCCAGTTCTCATCGCCTCTGCGCCGTCCCTCATCGAACTCAAGAAACTTGCTGTCGCTTCGGAGGAAGCTGCAATGCAAAAGCACTTGCGCGACATAGAGTGCCTTTCTGCTCTATGACGCATAACCTTTCAGTCGAGCGGACCTGCGCGAAAAGCCGCGCAGGCCGCTCACTTCCACGTTAGAACGCTATGGCCCCTTTGTTCACAGCATTGGTTGTAGTCCCCGGCGCGGTGCTCTTGCTGGCCCTCGCGTTCGTAATTGCTCGTTTGTTTCAGCCAACGTCCGTTGCTATTCGTATAGCGCTCGTGTTTGTTGCGGGTACGGCTATCGGTGGCGCCGTAACAGTAGTTGGCCTCTCGTTCTTCGTGCCCGCTACGTTGGTGGCTCCTTGGCAGGTCATCGCCTACTTGGCATCTCTTGCTGTTGGCGCCTTTCTTGGTGGTGCATTGTCGCTTGTGTTCTGCATCAAGCATCGCGTTCTAACCCTGCGCTCAAGCGGACCGCCGCAAGCGGCGTCCGCTTAGCTCCACGTTAGGTGCTCACCCGCCATGAATCGCTTTCAATCATTCATAGATCGACGCCCAGACTACGAGCGTGAGTATTATCAGAAGCGACTTGATGCGTGGGATGAACCCACGCTGCTTTTGGCAATTGACATGGCTGGCAAGCTCGAATCCTACGGGTGTATTGAGCCTGAAGGCTGGGTATTCAGCGAGCTTAACGAAAAAATCCCCCAGTCGGCACGATTTGCACTTCTTAAGACAATCTGGGAGAGAGCAATTGAGCCAGCAGTAGAGAATGATTTCTGGGTTCAAGACCAAGAGGCGCAGGATATCTTGTCAAAAGTCAAAGGCATGCTTCTGCCCGAGGAAAAAAAGAAGTTATTCCGTGTTTTCGCAAAGACGCTTGGCTTTGAAATCCTCAACGCAATTGATGAGGGTTGCTACAACGACAACCTTCCCGGTTGGGTAGTTATCGAGCTTGGTATTGACGAGAAACAAACTGGTCGCGAACTTAGCGGTTTACATGAATCCATATTTGATGATGACTTTCAACGTAAAAGCACCTAACACTGCGTTCCAAGGGACGCCCTACAGCAAGCTTCGCTTGCTTCCGGTCGCCCCTGAACTTCGACGTTATGCCTATTAAACCCGAACGCATCACAGATCCACGCCTGCTTGGCACCTGGTTCTCAGACAAGGGGCGCACGCTAAGTGAGTGGTTCTTCTCTCCAGAGGCAACTGACCAAGCCAGAGAGAAAGTCGCATCAATGTTTGGGAAATTGAAAATTCGTTACACTCTCGCTCGCGTTTTTACCGAGTTTGAAAACGATAAAACCGTTTGCCCATATCGGGTGCTCGCAACCGATGATTCCTCTGTCGCCATACTCCGCCGCACTGATGGAAGAGATGAAATCCAACACATTCATTTCGCGGGTGAAAACGTGTATTGGGTTACGTGCGGTAGAAACCGGGAGTTCTTCTACCGTGTACAGGCATAACCGCTCAGTCAACCGGACGCCCCAACAGCTGCGCTGTTGGGGTTCCCTCCGCGCTGCGCGCTACGGCGCCGGTTACTTCAAACGTTAGACCTCGTGGCTCGATACCTGCCCAAGATCGTGCTTCACTCAACTACCGGCTACCACAGCGGAATCGACGCACTTATCGAAGAGTTCCGCAAGTGCGGCGTCAAGTTCGTTGGCGTGGTCGGAGTCGACTGCGAGCGAATCGAGACCATCATCGATGAGCTTGTCGTCGGCGACGCATCAGACTTGAGTTGGGATCTACTCACTTCATCCCATCCACGCGAGTCGTTATCTGAAGCTGTCGCCTTTGCCCGTTCGCTCACCATGGAGTTCGCTGGTGAAGTCCAAGTCGTCGAGGTCTAACCCTTCGCTGCACCCGAAGTGCTACAGCGGACTTCGCCCGCTTCCGCACTCGGGTGAGCTCAAACGTTATGCCTTATGAAACGAACATCGCTTGCCGCGCCATTAATGTTGCTGCTATTCGGGTGCTCCAGTGGTGGCGCTCACATTAGTGAGCAGATCACGGCGCAATTTGAGGCCAGCAAAACCACCCCGGTTGATTTGTCCGTTGTTGGGCCAGCATCATGGGAGCGCGTTTGTGTGTTGGGGCCATACACCACCAACCAAACCGCTGAAAAGATTCTGGGCTTCAAGTGGGACGCTGAATCGAAAACAACAATCGCGGGAAGCGATGGGGTTAACGTACTTGTCTTCGTTCAGAACCAAAGGGTCGTTGCATATACCGAGCACCCGAGAAGCAAGGGTGACTTCTCGAGACTTCAGCCGCGTTGCCTGCCTCGTTCTAATGCGACTGTAATGCGTGAGCTTGATACTGATGGTTGGGTCTATCTGGTGGCCAAAAAGGCATAACATGGCGCTCAACCTCGCTCCCTTCGGTCGCTGGACTCGCCAAAGCTGCGCTTTGGCGAGCCGGTTAGCTCTACGTTATGTTTCTCCGGCATGCCGATAACTAAGCTCTATTCCGCAGTATTGGGAACTGTGAGCGCCATGCCGTTGCTTGGCTTTTTTGTCATGCTGGCGCTTTCGACGCACCTCGTCCCAGGCCATACACAATTGCTTGTCCAGCTTGGCTTAGCCTACGTTATCACCTCGTGGGCAATTACCTTTGCGGCAATAGTCCTCGCCCTGAGATCGCAGCACATTCGTCAAAGCCAAAAAATATTTTGGGCAATTGCGCTCTTGTTTCTCAATATGTTCGCGTTGCCAGTTTTCTGGTTCAAGTGCATTAGAGAGTCGGCTCATGTTCAAACAACATAACCCGGCGCTCAACCACGCTCCCTCCGGTCGCTGGACGGCGCTAAAGCGCCGCCGGTTAGCTCTACGTTAGGGTTCCAGTGCATGACTGAATCCCAAGTGGATCAATCTTTGGCCGAGGCGTTTCGAAACGCGCCTCACCCGACTCAAGACGAAATCGTCTCGCACGCCTGCGACGAATGCTTCCGCGTTCGTGACGACTTTGCACCGCACTCGTCACTCACGGTCCCAGGCGAAGTATTGGAATATCATTACGATTCTCTTCCATTGTTCACGCCCAAAGCCTTTCGGTACTTTCTTCCTGGCTACATCTCACACGTACTTAGCAACCCCGAGTCGCCGATGGCTGGCTGGGTCATAGAGCGTCTCCAAGATCTCGCCACACAAGATAGTTTCTGGAGTGCCCGCGCCGCCCTACTGGCGGAAGGCGAAAGGGAAGCCATTCGCGAGTTCCTGCGGTTTATTTACAACGTGCCCTCATTCGCGCCGCACATTGCTGATATCTATGATGCTCTGGTGTTGTGGGGGGATCACCCTAACCTTCCGCTCAACCCGGACGCGCCAAAAAGCGGCGCGCCGGTTAGCTAGCACGTTAGGCCGCTTATGCCTCTGCGAACAATCAATGTCTGGGAAACCGTCAAGGCCGTCTGGAAGCTTTACGGAAAATGTTCGCTCCCTCTACTGAAGCTTGTTCTTCCCTTGCTAGCGCTTGCTGAAGCGGCAAATTTAATCGCGGAAAAACTAAATGCCGCGAGTGCGATTGGGCTGGCTATGGTCGCCTGGGGAATTAGCACCTTCGCAAACATCAAGGCGTTGAAGCTCTTCCTGAACCAGGCCGGTTACCAGACAGGGGCACCAACATCGTTGCCTGTTTTCTTCTTCTTTTTGTTTGTTACTTTTTACATTGGCATCGCCAGTTCTCTTGCCGGTCTTGCTTTCATCATCCCCGCCTTGTTGGTTTATGCGAGTGCAGTTCTCGCACCTGCACTCATAGTCTGTCATGGGCGTGGCCCCTTTGAGGGCATAGCTGAGAGCGTAGAGCAAACGAAGGGCAACGTCTGGCGCATCTCTGGCCTTCTGCTTTCAATATGGGTACCCCTTCTAATTCTCAACGTAATCTTCGGGGCAATTCACAGCGCTGCTGGCCCAGCATCTCCGGCTATCGGCTTTCTTCTTTCTATCGGGGCAGCTTTCCTTGGCTTGTTAAGTTACGCAGCAACGGCTGTAGTTTATGTTGAACTACGGCCTAACATTTCGCTCCAGGGGGACGCGCCGCAAGCGGCGCGCCCCTGAGCTAAAACGTTAGCCATGCGAAAAAACGACCGACCAGACGACGACGAGGAAGGGGACATCTCAGATGATCCTTTCCTTAGCGCTGTTAACACTGACCTGCAGTCGGTCAACAAGCGGAATGACAATAAACTTCTTCTAATCCTCCTGCTGTTAGTTCCGTTGGCCTTTCTCTACGAGGGTTCTGGCATCACAAACATTTGGCTAAATGCTGCCCTTGTGGGGCTGGTTGTTGGTTCCATCGTTTACACGATCTTCCGGGTTGTGCGCCAAAAGCAGAAGGTTGCAGCCAAGTATGGCTTGGTATGCCCTGTCTGCGGTTATAAGCCCAAGGCACACATGGTGCTCTCGGCCGCAATGACCCTGCGTTGCGCAAAATGTGGAGCGAAGTTAAATGGCTAACACAGCGGTCAAGACGCTCCCTTCGGTCGCTGGGACGCCGCTGAAGCGGCGCCCCTTACCTTAAACGTTAGGCACCAAATATGACACATCGACTCCAGCCTTTGATCTTGTTGGCGGGCGTAGTCTTATCATCGTGTTCCGTGCCGCAGTCGCGCAACTTAGAAGCGTTGATCCAACACGAAAAAATCTGCTTTAGAAAGACTCCTGAAATGAGGCTCACGAAGGCGTTTAAGCCTGGCCTCCTGTCCGGCTACCAGTGGGATCTCCAAGTACTTACCGATTGGTACAGAACCGGCGTCGGCGTCCCAGACTGGTGGAACCTGACTTCTCCGGCGATCGATTTATCGCAGAACAACAATAATCCTAGAGGAAAAGGTGAGGTACTAGACGCTGCTCTTGCATCCCATGTTTCTCGGGGGAGAGTTATTACAAGATGGGATTTTGAAAACGGCGACAGAATCGAAATCTACGGCACAGCCCATTTCAGTTTTGGAGATCTAGATTTTCGCTATCACGAGCTTGGTTCGGCCCCCTTTGATCCTCAGGCGGTGGCTGACTCCATATTTCAACAGTGTGGGAATTAGGTCTATGCCTAACCAATCATTCAAGCGGGACGCGCTAAAGCGCGCCCCTTAATTCAAACGTTGGGCGTCATGAGAACTATCGTGCTCTTCCGTCCTGTCGGCCCGAAGGAACTCGATCTCATCGCTGCGTCGGGCTGGCGCGAATTTCCACCGCGTCTGCCTGAGCAGCCCATCTTCTATCCTGTGCTCAATCAGGAATACGCAACCCAAATTGCGCGAGATTGGAATGTTCCAGAAAGTGGCTCTGGTTTCGTTACTCGGTTCTCCGTCACGGCAGAGCTCGCCGAGCGCTACCCAGTCCAGACAGTCGGTGGCTCAATCCACCAGGAACTCTGGGTGCCCGCTGAAGAACTACCAGAGTTCAATCGAAACATCGTCGGTCTAATCGAGGTTGTTGCGGAGTTCAAAGCGTGAGTCCATTGCTGTACTCGTGGCTACTCAACCGCCAAGCTGCATGGCCCGCTCTGACGCCCAACCCTTCCGTCAACCGGACCGCCTGCAAGCTGCGCTTGCAGGTCCCCTCCGGCCTGCGGCCTCCGGCGGCCGGTTACGTCCAACGTTGGGCATCATGAAAAGCGCCATCGCAGCCATTCCCCTACTGTTTCTTACTGCATGTGCGGTCGTGAATAAACAGTACTACCTCCCTGTCGATTCCAGGCTTGCCGTAGAAGGAACAGTGTGCGGGTCTGTGCCCTGGGGCAGTACGCGTCTTCCCTTGGCAGAAGGTCTCTTCGCAGTAGTTGATCTTGCGCCAGGAGAAGATCAACTTTCATCAACCATCCAGCTCGCTATCCCAACCGGCACTTCGGTTCGCTTCATTAAACCTGAGATACGCTTTATTGATTCCTCTGGGGCAAGGGAATACGTCGCGCCAATGGAACGTTGGCAGGTCAGTGTATATGGTCGTGGCGGACAGCCCGGACACATAGAATATTTTGCCGCGGACGCATTGCTGGAAGGACGAGGACGAAACGCAGACCTCGCAGACACCAAGACTACTTACCTAAAGACGGATCTCTTCATATCCAGAGCGGTCGTTAAGGCCCCGGCATTCGCGGGGTTGGCAATGGCTCTTCCCCGGCTGGAAGTTAATGGTGTCGCTGTTCAACCTGAATCCGTCTCGCTTCGCCTTACTCAAAGAACAGGCGTAATGACATGTGTTCAATGAGGCCCAACAAATCATTCAAGCGGGACGCGCTAAAGCGCGCCCCTTAATTCAAACGTTCAAGGGCCAGGGTCTGCTCAGGGGCGAAGATCGGACATATTGAGCGGGAAGCCTGGCCGGCCGCAATGGCCGAGATGCGGCCCGTCAAGGCTGGCCTGTCTTATCGAGCTACTCCCTCCTTGGCCGCGTACCTTGTCTGAAACCTGGCAGCCTGGAAATCGAAGCGGCCATTATTGGGCTGGGGAATCACAATGCGGTTGTGTGGTTGAGCCCGCCACATCCTGCCTATCCATTCCAGCGCGAGTTCGATTGCCGCTCACCCGCGGGTCAGTCCCGCAAATGGCTTTTGTTGTCGAAGTCCTTCCCGGCCAGGCACCGCTTGAGTTCATCGCGTGCCTTGAGTCCGTCGTGCCATTCGATGCTGGCGATCGACTGTCCCTGGTAGATCACGTCGAAACTCCAGTTGTCTTCCATCCCGCCCATCAGGGCCTCGATCGTGGGTACGGCAAATACGATCAGGGGCGGTGCAGAAGGAGCCACCTTCATGTAGATCGCATTGAGTGTCGCCGGGGCTTCGTCGCCCTGCTTCAGAGTAACCAGTACCTTCTGTCCGTTTTGAAGTTTTGGAAATGCGTCGTCCCTGGTCAGCGGGGCAAAGCCGAGCAATGCGCCCCGGTAGTCGCCACCCGGCCCGAATAGCGTAACCATGACCCCGCTTTCGAACAGGTCCACGCCTCCTGGACGCGGGACACGCTTGGCGCGCAGGAATGCGGCTGCACAGGTTTCGCCGGGTTTGGCCTTCGAGTTGGCCTGCATGAATTCCCACCACCCGGCAACGATCTTCTCCCGGAACCTGATGGCCTCTTCCTTGTTCGAGGTGAGGATGTCCTTGGCGTTGATTGCCTTTTTGTTGGTCTCCATGACAGAGGCAAGTACATCGAACGACTCGCCCTTCACTTCCGCCTCCACCCGGCACGATGCAGCCATTGCCAGCAGGCCGAACGCAACAAACGCAGCTTTCATCATTCTCAAAACCCTTTGCCTGAAATTTCCAAAATGCATCCGGGCCGGCTGCGGCCCGCAATGCAACGCCCACTGGGTAGGCCTGGCGATCATGATCCGGCCGCCTTGCGGGTCAGCTCGTCGCACAGGCTTCTGGTTCTGCCGAGTCCGGCATCCTCGTAATCGGATCGGACCAGGATGTCGGCCACACGCCATTCTCCGTTGGCATCCTTCCGGGTTCTGAATTCGACGAAACACATTGCATACCCGCCGACTTCGCCGCCGATAGCCATTCCCTGGCTGTTGTAGGCCATGAAGCCCGGTTTCTCCCATGCATTGGTATATCGCAGGAAGCGGGTATCGCCCACCTGGTTGAACTCGGGATTTCCCATGACGTTGACGATGTCCTGCTCAGGTCGACCACGCCACAACACCATCATGCTGGATTCTGTTTGGGTCATTTTTGAGCCATCGGGATGCTTCCCGGAATTCCTGGCAGCTTCCATCTCGGCTTTCGATTTCTTGATGCCTTCCATCAGGCTGGCCCTGGCGGATGCGGTTGCCGATAGCAGCGCTTGCTGCTGGTCCTGGAGTTTCCTGATGGCGGCCTGCCTTTCAGCCTCCGAGAGCGGCTTGGCCCATTTTCCGCTGGGGTCCGGACGCTTCCCGGCAACGACCTTGTCCCACCAGAAGTTCGACCAGGCGAAATCCAGGAATTCGGAAGGCAGCGCCTGGCCAATCAGCGCCATATCCTCAGGCAGGCCCAGTTTGCCGATGCGCCTTCCGAATCCGTCGAAATCGAATTTGTCGCCTTTGATCGCATCGTGCAGGGCCTGATCGAACTCAATATGATTGCAGGCAATCGTCCCGGCTTTCGAGAGCATCGGCGCATTCGATGTTTTCCAGTCGCTGGCAGCCAGCGGCTCGGATTGAAGATCTGATCGCCTCAATTTATAGCTGCCCGGTCCGATGCGAAAGGTGACGGTATCGCCGGCCCTGACCTTGGCCTTGTTTTCGGCAAGCTTGAGTTTGGCCATGTCCATCGAGTACGCGTTCGGACACTGGAACTGCAGTTTCATATGGACGAACTCAGGCTTGTTCGCGCTTTCGTACACGGCAGTGACATCGATCTCGCGGATTTCCGTCGGACCCATGACCTGATCCGGCGGCGTGCGATTGGAGATCGTGCGCACGTCGGCAAAATAGGCCTCCCGGTCGCCTTCCTCCCCCTGGTAATGCAGCACGACCCCGAAACCGGAAGCGGCTGTGGGCAGCAGAATGGCAATGGCAGAGGCGAGTCTCGCCCAGTCGATCATCTTCATGTTGTCGGGTCCGGTGCTTGTATGTCAGTCCCTGTCGGTGCAGGGGGAAACCTTGCGCGTGTTCCAGCTCAGCGCGAAGCACACGCCCTGGCCGGCGATGCCTTCGCCCACGTCGACGCGTGCGCCGAACTGGCGCGCCGCCGAGGCCACGATGGCGAGCCCCAGTCCGGAGCCCGATGCGCCCAGCTGGCTGCCACGCCGGAAGCGCTCGAAAATGCGCGTGCGTTCCGCTGCCGGGATGCCGGGGCCGTCGTCGCACACCGACAGCACCAGCGCGCCGGTGGCCTCGTCCGCATCCATGCGGACGACCACCTGGCCGCCGGATTTGCCGTAGCGCACGGCATTGCCGACCAGGTTGCTGACGATGCTTTCGAGCGCGTGTCCCGCGCCCGCGATGGGCACATGATCGGGGCCGCGGTAGGCGAGCTGGATCGCTTTTTCCCGGGCTTCGCGGGCGTAGGCCGCGAGACAGTCCCGCACGATGTCGGCGGCGTCGGCCGGGCCGTCCGCATCGTCCGCCCGGGCTTCCAGGCGCGCCAGCACCAGGAGCTGGTTCACCAGTCGGTTGGCCCGGTCGAGCCCGACGCGCAGGCCGCCTACGGCTTCGCTGCGCGCCTCGGGCGTGGCCGCGCCGAGCACTTCGTCGGCCTGCGCGCTGATCACCGCCAGCGGCGTGCGCAATTCGTGTGCGGCGTCGGCCAGAAAATCCCGCTCGCGCTTGAGCAGGGCATCGAGCTTTCCCAGGGTGCCGTTGACTTCATCGACGACGGGTTGCAGTTCGACGAGCAGATCGTCCACATGCACCGGCTGCAGGTCGTCCGGCCTGCGCTTCGCGAGTTTCGTCGCCAGTTCGCGCAACGGCTTGAGGCCGCATTTCATGACCATCAGCACCGGCAGCAACAGCAGCGGAAACCCCACCAGCAGGGGCGCAACGATACTTGCCGGGCTGAGCATGACATCGTTGAAATCGGTCCATTGCCCGTCATACGGCTGGAGGACATCGATCCGCAGCCTGCGGTCGGCCGTCCAGATACTGTAGGCGCGGTATTCAACCCCCTCCAGCACCAGGCGATAGAACCCGTTCAAATCCACCTTCCGGGCGCGCTGCCTGGGCACATTCCGGCTGCCTGCCAACCATGTTTCGCCATTTAGCCAGATATTGAAACCCACCGCGCCGTTCTTCGGCTTCGCAGGCTGCTCGTCGGATTGCCGCACCTCGCTTGACCTGGCCCCGCCCGCGCCCCGCCCCCCACCCGAAGCAGCGAACTCTGCGATGACCACGTCGACAGCCTTGAGCGCCGACTGAAGATTTGTTCCATCCATGCGCGTCGCGGCGACCTTGCGCAGGCCCTCGCCGAATGTGGCAAGCTGTCGGTCGAAGCCCCCCGACTCCGGCCAGAACATCAGCGCCGCCCCCACGCCGTAAATGGCTACCCAGATCACGCCGGACGCCAGCAGCAGGCCGATCATCTGGATGCGTATCCAGGACAGGGGTTTGCGCGGCGTCGCCATCATTCGCCCAGGCAGTAGCCGACGCCGCGCACGGTCTGGATGATGCCGTTCCCGAGCTTGCGGCGCAGGTTGTGGATATGCCAGTCGAGCGTGCTGAATTCGAGCGGCTCGCCGTAGGGTTGCAGCGCGCTGGCCATGCGGTGCTTGGGCACCACCTCGCCCGCGTTGCGCGCGAGTACCTCGACGATCTGGAATTCGCGCGGCGACAGCGCCACCGGCTTGCCCTCGATGCTGATTTCCCGTCGGCCGGCGTTGATCCGCAGCCTGCCGAAATCCCAGATCGCGGACGCCTGCCCTGCCGCACGCCGGGTCACCGCGCGGATGCGCGAGGCCAGTTCCTCGGGCGTCACCGGCTTGATGACGTAGTCGTCCGCACCCGCGTCCAGGCCGGCGATGCGCGAGGCCACGGCGTCGCGCGCGGTAAGCACGATCACGGGAAAATTGCGCTGGCTGGAACGCCAGTGGCCGAGGAGGTCCAGCCCCTGGCCGTCCGGCAATCCCAGGTCGAGCACGACGCAGTCGAAGTCCTCCATGCGTTCGCCCGTGTGCGCACGCGCATCGCGGATGCTGCGCACCCAGGTGCAGGCATGGCCCTGCGCGTTCAGCGATCGCTGCAAGGCCGTGCCCAGATCGAGATCGTCTTCGACGAGTAGCAGGTGCATGTGGCTTACCTTGCTTGTGACGAGGCCATGCGGCTTGCCTGCACCGCCGTGCGGATGGCCTCGATCACCGCCTCCGGTTTTTCCAGCGGAATGGCATGGCCGCTGTCGACCCAGATTTGGGTGGCGCCCGGGTACAGGCGAACGATGTCCCTGCGCTTGGCATTGGCGTCGTCGGCCAGCGCGGACTTTTCGTGCAAGGGCTGTTCCGCGCTCAGCACGAACACCGGCTTGCCTGCCGGCGGCGGCAGGGCGAGCACCGCCTGGCCGGTGGCGTCGAGCGCGTCCAGCTCGGCTTTCGCCGTGGCGTTCGTGCCCACGCCCATCGCGGCGCGCAGCCAGAACGGCCAGTGTTCCCGCGCCCCCGCGCCCTTCAGTTGTTCGGGGTGGGTGGAATCGACCAGCACGAGCGCCGCCACCTCGTCGGGATGACGCCGTGCGTAGAGCTGCATGTACAGGCCGCCGAGCGAATGCCCCACCAGCACGTAGGGCGGGCGCAGGCCGAGAGCGTGCAGCGCGGCGTGCAATTCCGCCACCACGTGATCGCCGTCGCGCGGCGTGGCGGCCGGCGCGCTGTCGCCGTAGCCCGGCCGGTTGTAGGCGAAGGCGGTGGTGTCCCCGGCGACCTCGGGAAACACCTTGGCCCACCAGTCCATCGTTCCGCCCAGGCCGCTTTCGAACACGACCACGGGCGTGCCCTGCCCGGACAGCGCGTATTCCACGCGCTGTCCGCCGAGGCGTTCCGTGTGCGCCTCGGGCAGGCTGGCGCAGCCCTGGATCAACAGTACGCACGCAAGGAGCAGAGGGGGGAGCAGGAATTTCATTCGACGCAGTCCGGTTCTATCCATCCACGCACCGCCATGGCGGCATGAAGCTTCAGCCAACGTTCGCGCTCCCTCACATAATCATCGTAAGGCCTGGGATCGTTGCCGCACCCTGAGCGCCCGGGGCGTTCCACGCAGTGCTGATTCACGAGCGCATCGTATACGCCGTGCCTGACACCGTCCGCCGTGCATCCAGTCAGCAGCACCGCAGACAAAGCCGGCAACAGCATGAATGACGCATTCATGTCGCAGGACCCGCGTTCAGCTAGAGCGCGCGGAGGCGGCAAGCGCAGTTTGCTGGCATGGCGTCCCTCTCGGGGCGCGTGCCAGGCCTGACTTTTGATGGCCATTCAATCTGCGCCATTGCATTTCAGAAGCTTTCCCGCCCCCTGCGTACACTTGATGCGACATGGATTTCTCTGACGGTTCTTGCTCTGACGAAGGGTGAACAATCGCCCCTCTCGTTTCAGGCCCTTCATCAATGTTGCCATTGACGCGTTCGCAGTTCGCGCATATTGCGAGTAGAGCGAGCAGGGCGCATAAGGCAATGATTACAGCTGCACGCATGTTTCTATCCACTGCTTGATTGACGGCATCGTTTGACACTACTTAAAGGCACTTTGGATGATGAAGCCGAAGTGAGGCGACGGGTTGCTGATGACTATCTGCTCCCCCGTTTCCTTCTTGATGACATAGCCGTCAAAGATGGTGTCCTGCCCGCCTTGCAGGTTGCCATACACTTTGATTTTTTCATCAATGGAAAGATTCAGCCTCTTGTTGTCCGGCAACCTGGCTCGGACAAAGATGGCGTCGGAATTGTCGGTTAGCGTAAAACCATTTTCTTCCAGGTGGACGACGGTTCCCTCAATTGTGGTTACTGGCGGCAGTGCCAGATTCTTGATCGGTGTAGTGCCAGCACACCCACTAAGCGTTAGAACGACCACAACCAGTAGAGACAAAAAGCCAGTTCTCATTGCGACTACGCCTTTCGCTGACAAGCCCAACCGGCTTACTTGCTTGCCCGGCGACGCCAGGCCAGCAGTCCAAGCAAACCCAGGCCGGCGGTCAGCTGACCAACCACCGCCGGCTCGGGCACCGAGGTCACCGTGGTGTAGCTGAGATTGTCCACGATGAAGCCATCCGAGGCCGAAACAAAACGGATTTCGTCCACCAGCCCGGCATAGCCGGACGGCAGCCAGTACAGCGCGGCGGGCTGCGTATCGGCGTCGACGGCGACCGTATGCACCACGGTACCCTGGTACAGCAGGCTGAAGCCGCCCACGCTGCCGTCGCCGCCCCAGTAGTTGTAATACAGGCCTTCGAACACCACCGGAGCAGCGTCGAACGTGAGGCTGCCGCCCCACCCCTGGAACAGATTGTCGCCCAGCGCCCCGGGGTATTGGGTGCGCAACTGGCCCGCGAAGTCCCAGCCCGAAAGGCCGCCGTAACCATCCGCCAGATCCCAGGAGGCCTGCGCATCCTCGAAATCCACCACCACCTGCGCCGCGAGGGCCGGTTGCACCATCGCCATCAGGGCCAGACCTGCCAGCACCGCCTTGCCAAGTTTCGTTTTCATGGTTTCCCTTTCTTCATTGAAAAATTTCGCCCGCGCTCAGATTCGTCTCCCCGGCGCGCGACGCCGGCTCACGGCGAAGCCCACCAGCCCGAGACCCGCCAGAAAGAGCCCGTAGGCATGGGGCTCCGGCACCGCCGCCACATCGCCGTTGCGTACCGCCCATGCGTGGTACTGCGTGCCTTTGCTGGTGTAGTTCTGGCTGCCCACGTTGGTGTTGAAATGCCAGGCATGGTTTTCCGGCGAACCGCCGCTGCCGTAATACGGTGTGCCTGACCAGTAGCCGTACGACTGGAGGTTGCGGAACAGGCTTTCATCGCCGGGGGATTGGCCGGGTCGTCGACGAGGCCGTAGCCGGGTTGTTGCAAGCCGCGGGAATCGGTGAATGCCCGATTGCCGAAATCCGCGTAATACAGGTGCGCGAGCTCGGAGCTTGCGATGCTGAGGTTGTAGCCGCAGTCTGTACCGCTGTAGCCGTAGTCGCAGCCGGGCGCGCCCAGGTCGAAGGTCTGCGGCAGGCGCCAGTCGCTGTAGGTGACGCCGCGTACGCTGTCGTAATAGTTCAGGTTCTCGGCCCATAGTTGCGCCTGCACCCAGCTCATCTTGCCGTCCCCGTCGTAGCCGCTGGTTCGGGCGTAATTCGCATCCTGCAGCCAGGTCACGTCGAGCACGTCGTCGTAGACGAGGCCGCCGCCGCGGTCGTGCAATGCAGCCTGCACGGGCCCGGAACAGAGCAGGCCCGCGCATGCGGTCAGGAATGCGCGCCTGAAGCGCAGCCTGCCTTCGCGCGGCGCGTGCGGGGCGTCGTCGTCAGTCTGGCGGCGGTTTGATTCAAGGTTGTGGGCGAACATGAGAATTCCGTTTGCGTGCCTGTTTTTCGCACTCTAAATCCGGAATTCTTGGGGAATGCTTGGGCTGGCTTTTCACGAGCCCAGACCGTGCGCGCGTAGCGCGGCTTGACGTTCGCAGCGTCGTCCTGGTGCGGGAGCGATACAACCCCCACCCCCTCGCCTCACACTCGCCGGCCCTGCTGATGCAGCAGGTCAGCGCATGCGAACCGGAAGCCCGTCGGTCAGTGCCCCAGCGCGAGCCAGCTGACCGACACCTGGTAGATCCGTGTGTCCTGCCAGGTGCCGATCAGCAGGTCGAATCCGTCCGCCGTGATCGCGTCCGTGCGGACTTCGATGCGTGCGGTGTGATGCCGGTCGATGTCGAATCCGGTCAGCGCGGCCTGCACCACGGGGATGCCGGCAAACGGCGTCGCAAAGCGGATGTGCGTGCGAAAGCTGCGTGCCGGCCCGGCGGGGTCTGCCGCTGCGGCCAGCGGCCAGTCCGGGGTGTGCTGGCTGAAGGTTTCCACCGCGGCCAGCATGGCCAGGGGGACAAGGGGGGGCAAGGTCGGCTCGTCAAACATGTATCCGGGTTCCTGGGTCGTTGAAGTGGGAACGGCGCATCATCCGTGCGTTGCGCGGAGCGTCGGATGACGCGGAGCGCCGGTTTCGGGATCGCGGCACGGCGCGCTCACCGCCGCCGCAGGTCGAGCGTATGCGGGAACTCGCCGGGCATTTCTTCCGTTGGCGGCGCCATCGGGCCGGGCGGCGTGCCGCCGGGGAAGAAGCGCGCGAGCGGGGCGATCCACGGCGGCGGGGTGAAGCTGCCGGCGGTATGGCCCCATTCCTGGAAGCGGATGTGGCGGCGCGATTCGGCTTCCATGGCGTTGACGGGGAAGCGGTCGTAGGCGCGCCCGCCGGGGTGGACGACGCGGTAGGTGCAGCCGCCGATGGCGCGGCCGTTCCAGGTGTCGATCAGGTCGAACACCAGTGGCGAATGGATGCCGATGGTGGGATGCAGCGCCGAGGGCGGCTGCCACGCGCGGTAGCGCACGCCGGCCACGGATTCGCCGTGCACGCCGGTGGGCGCGAGCGGCACGCGGCGGCCGTTGCAGGCGAGCACGTAGCGGCTGTCGGTGAGGCCGTTCACCTTCACCTGCAGGCGCTCGACCGAGGAATCGACGTAGCGCGCGGTGCCCAGGCTGGTCGATTCCTCGCCCAGCACGTGCCAGGGTTCGATCGCGGTCCGCAGTTCGACCTGGAGGTTCTCCAGTTGCAGCGTGCCGTAGCGGGGAAAGCGGAATTCGAGGAAAGGCAGGTACCAGTCGAGCTGGAAGGGGAAGCCGGCGTCGTTGAGGTCGGCGATCACGTCCTTGAAATCCGCCCACAGATAGTGCGGCAGCATCCACTGGTCCTGCAGCTGGGTGCCCCAGCGCACCAGCGGCTTCTTGTAGGGCTTGTCCCAGAAGCGGGCGACCAGCGCGCGCAGGAGCAGCATCTGCGCCAGGCTCATGCGTGCGTGCGGCGGCATTTCGAAGGCGCGGAATTCGAGCAGGCCCAGTCGTCCCGAGGACGAATCGGGCGAGTAGAGCTTGTCGATGCAGAACTCGGAGCGGTGGGTGTTGCCGGTGAGGTCGGTGAGCAGGTTGCGCAGCAGGCGGTCCACCAGCCAGGGCTGCGGCACGTTGCCGGCCGGCATTTGCTGGAAGGCGATCTCCAGTTCGTACAGGCGTTCGATGCGGCCTTCGTCGACGCGCGGCGCCTGGCTGGTGGGGCCGATGAAGAGCCCGGAGAACAGATACGACAGCGACGGGTGATGCTGCCAGTAGGTGATCAGGCTCGCCAGCAGGTCGGGCCGGCGCAGGAAGGGGCTGTCGGCCGGGGTCGCGCCGCCGAACGTGACGTGGTTGCCGCCGCCGGTGCCGGCGTGGCGGCCGTCGAGCATGAACTTTTCGGCGGCCAGCCGCGACAGGCGCGCTTCCTCGTACAGCATCGTGGTGGTTTCCACCAGTTCCGGCCAGTTCCTGGCCGGATGAATATTCACCTCGATCACGCCGGGGTCGGGCGTGACCAGCAGTTTTTCGATGCGCGAATCCGAAGGCGGCGTGTAGCCCTCGATCGCGACGGGCATGCTCAGCGCGGCGGCCGTGGCCTCGATGGCGGCGACGAGTGCGAGGTACTGTTCCATCGTGGCGAGCGGCGGCATGAAGACGAACAGGCAGCCGCTGCGTGCCTCGACGGTGAGCGCGGTGTGCGGTACCTCGACCGTGTGCGTGTAGGCCGCATGCTGCGGCTGTACGTGCGTGGCCGGGTGCGGCGGCTCGATCGCCGAATAGCGCGCGGCGACCTCGCCGTGGTAGTCGGCCAGCGGCGGCTGCACGGCGAAGGGATCGACCTCGACCCAGGGTTCGCGTTCGTCTTCCGCCACCCAGGGCAGGCTCTTCAAGGGCAGCCGCAGGCCCATCGGCGAATCGCCGGGCAGCAGATACAGGCGGTCGCGCCGCGTCGTCCACGGCGCGCTCATCCAGTTGCGCGTGGTCACGCTCCAGGCCAGCGGGATCACGAAGCCGGTCGGTGTGTTCAGCCCGCGCGACAGCTTGCTGACGAGATCGCCGCGCAGGCCGGCGTCGTCGAGATCGGCGTAACCCGGGTCGAGGTTGGGCGGCAGTTCGGCTTCCTGCAGCAGCGCGGCGAGCGCATCCTCGTAGGCCGGCTGCACGTGGCGCGGCGCCAGGCCCAGGTGCAGCGCCAGCGTTTCCGCGAAGCGCTGCGCGTCGAGATGGGTATGGCCGTAGTCCCAGTGGGCCTCGGCGAGCAGCGCAGGGTTCTGCCAGATCGGCACGCCGTCGCGCCGCCAGTACAGGCCCAGCGCCCAGCGCGGCAGCGGCTCGCCCGGATACCACTTGCCCTGGCCGGTATGCAGCAGCGCGCCCGGCGCCATGCGCTGCTTCAGGCGGCGCACCAGCACCTCGGCACGCTCCCTTTTGTGGCTGCCGTGCGCCGCCGTGTTCCATTCCGGTGCATCCATGTCGTCGATGGACACGAAGGTCGGTTCGCCGCCGTGGGTGAGGCGCACATCCTGGTGCGCGAGCTTCTCGTCGACCCGATGGCCGAGCGCCTCGATGGCGGCCCATTGCGCGTCGGAGTAGGGCAGGGTGACGCGCGGATCCTCGCGGAAGCGCGTGACCGTGTTGGAGAATTCGAAGCTGACTTCGCACTTGTCGGTGAAACCCTCGATGGGCGCGGCGCTCGAGGGCTGCGGCGTGGCGGCGAGCGGGATGTGGCCTTCCGAGGCGAACAGCCCCGAAGTGGGGTCGAGCCCGATCCAGCCCGCGCCCGGCACGTAGACCTCGGCCCAGGCGTGCAGGTCGGTGAAATCGGCTTCCGGGCCGGAGGGACCGTCGAGGGATTTCTCGTCGGGCGCGAGCTGCACCAGGTAGCCCGAGACGAAGCGCGCCGCCAGCCCCAGGTGGCGCAAGACCTGCACCAGCAGCCAGCCGGTGTCGCGGCAGGAGCCGAGGGCCTTTTCCAGGGTTTCCTCCGGCGTCTGCACGCCGGGTTCCAGGCGCACGGTGTAGGCGATTTCCTGCTGCAGGCGCTGGTTCAGCATCACCAGGAAGTCGATGGTGCGTATCGTGTCGCGTGGCACCGAATCCAGCCAGGCCGTCAGCCGCGGCCCGAGCGGCTCGGTTTCCAGATACGGCGTGAGTTCCTTCTTCTGCGCGGCCTCGTAGTCGAAGGGCCAGTGCTCGCAGCGATCTTCCATGAAGAAGTCGAAGGGATTGATCACCGTGAGGTCGGCGATCACCTCCACGTCCACCGAGAATTCGCGCGTCGCCTCGGGAAACACCAGGCGCGCGAGATAATTGCCGAAGGGGTCCTGCTGCCAGTTGATGAAGTGCTTTTCGGGCCGGACCTTGAGGCTGTACGACACGATGGGGGTGCGCGAATGCGGCGCGGGACGCAGGCGTACGATGTGCGGACTCAGCGTGACGCGGCGGTCGAAGGCGTACTTCGTGGTGTGGCGGATGGCGACGTGGATGCTCATGGGGGGACAGTGTGGGGCCTGTCCATGACAAGCAAGGGGCGCGCCAGAAAATTTTTTGCCCGGCGTGTCGATTCCGGCCCGGCTCGCGCGTCGTGCAGGCAAGCCCGGCCCGGCCGGCCATTCATCCAGGAGCATCCCATGCGCTACATGATCATCGTCAAGGCCACCGCGGAAACCGAGGCCGAAACCATCCCGGTCGCAGTCGATCCGGCCCTGCTGGCCGAGATGACCGACTACCATGAACAGCTGATGAAGGCCGGGGTGCTGCTCGACGGCTCGGGCCTGCAGCCGAGTGCGCAGGGCTGGCGCATCCGCTACGACGGCGACGCCCGCAGCGTGATCGACGGCCCCTTTGCCGAAACGAAGGAACTGATTGCCGGCTACACCCTCATCCAGGTGAAGTCGCGCGCCGAGGCGATGGAGTGGGCGCGGCGTTTTCCCAACCCGGCCGGACGCGGCAAGCCGGCCGAAATCGAAGTGCGGCTGCTGTACGAGCTGGACGATTTGGGGCCGTCGCCGGAGGTCGAGCGCCTGCGCGCAACGTCGCTCGGCTGATTATTCACGCGACCGTGTCGATTCCGGCCGGGCTCGCGCGTCGTGCGTTCGGAAGCGACGCACGCTTCATCTTTTTCTGCTTTCAAGGAGATCGAAATGTCCCAAGCCACCAACCCCGTCGTCTGGTTCGAAATCTATGTGCAGGACATGGCGCGCGCCCGCGCATTTTACGAAGCCGTGCTGGGCCGGCCGATGAGCCCCCTGACCGTGCCCGCCTCGATGACGGACAGCGGGCTGGAGCTGGTCGCTTTCGACGGCGACCCGCAGCAGCCCAACGCCTGCGGCGCGCTGGCAAAAATGCCCGGCATGCCGTCCGGCGGCAGCACCCTGGTGTATTTTGGCTGCGAGGACTGCGCGGTCGAAGCGGCACGCGTTGTGCCCGCCGGCGGCAGCCTGCACGCCGAGAAATTCTCCATCGGCGACTATGGCCACATCGCGCTCGCCGTGGACACCGAAGGCAACATGTTCGGCCTGCACTCGATGCGCTAGCCATGTGGTGGCTTGCCCTATCCCAACCCAACCAGGAGCCCTGCATGAAATTCATGTTGATGATCGTCGAGCCGCGAGGCGCGCGCGAGGCGCGAAACGAAGACGAGGGCCGTGCGCTGTACGCCGAGATGGTCGAATTCGGCCAGGGTCTCGCTGCACGCGGGCAGTTGCTTGCGAGCGAATCCTTGCGACCCGACTGCCACGGCGTGCGCGTGCAGCGGCGCACCGCTATTCCCACCCTGGTCGACGGGCCGTTTGCCGAGGCGCGCGAGATGGTTGGCGGCTTTTACCTCGTCGAATGCGCGAACCGCGACGAGGCCGTCGCGCTCGCCGCAGCGTGCCCGGCGGCGCGCTTTGCCACGGTCGAGGTGCGCGAGTGCGCGCCGTGCTACGTGCAATGAATCCGGCGTCCGCCATGAAACCGATTGCCAGAAATACGATCTGCCTGTGGTTCGACCACGACGCCGAAGACTCCGCGCGCTTTTACGCCGCGACCTTTCCCGATTCGTCGTTCGACGGAATCTACCGTGCGCCGGGCGACTACCCCGACGGCAAACAGGGCGACGTGCTGACAGTGCGCTTCAGCGTACTCGGCATCCCCTGTCTGGGAATCAACGGCGGTCCTGCGTTCCGCCACAGCGAAGCGTTCTCGTTCCAGATCGCGACCGCCGACCAGGCCGAGACCGACCGCTACTGGAACGCGATCGTCGGCAACGGCGGCGAGGAAAGCGCCTGCGGCTGGTGCCGGGACCGATGGGGGCTGTCGTGGCAGATCACCCCGGTGGCGCTGTCGGAGGCGATCGCCGACCCCGACCCCGCCGTGTCGAAGCGTGCCTTCGACGCGATGATGACGATGCGGAAGATCGACGTCGCCGCGATCGAGGCCGCGCGCCGGGGCTGAGCCGCGCGTCCGATGAATTCAGGAGAGAGACCGCCATGCAAGTGACCGTGGAAACCACCGTCGCCGCACCGATCGCCGAAGTCTGGCGCGCCTACACCACGCCCGGGGCCATCGTGCAGTGGAACGCGGCGTCCGCCGACTGGCATACCACGGCGGCCAGCGTCGACCTGCGCGAGGGCGGCGCGTTCTCCTCGCGCATGGAAGCAAAGGACGGCAGCCAGGGCTTCGATTTCGCGGGGACCTACACCCGCATCGAACCGCTGCGCCGGATCGACTACGTCTTCGGCGACCGCCATGCGCGCGTGGATTTCGACGAGACGCAAGGCGGGGTGCGCGTGCGCGTCGCCTTCGATCCCGAAACCACCTTTCCGGTCGAGACCCAGCAGGCGGGCTGGCAGGCGATCCTCGACAACTTTGCGCGCTACGTCGCGGCGCAGCACGCGTGAGCATGACGGCAGCAGCCGACACGTCTTCGCTGTGGATGGACCTGCGCGCCGCGTTGCGCGGCACCCAGGCCGACTACACGCGCATTCCGCTGAAGCGAGCGGTGTTCCTGCTCGCGATCCCGATGATGCTGGAGCTGGTACTCGAATCGACCTTTGCGGTGGTCGACATCTTCTTCGTCGCCAAGCTGGGGGCATCGGCGGTGGCCACGGTGGGGCTGACCGAAACCTATCTCTTCCTGCTGTATTCGGTGGCCATGGGCTTGTCGATGGCGGTTACCGCCATCGTCGCGCGGCGCATCGGAGAGAAGCGCAGCGACGAGGCGGCAATCTCGGCCGTGCAGGCGATCCTGCTTGCCGTGCTGGTCTCGCTGCCGGTGACCTTGGCTGGCCTCATCTGGGCGCAGGACCTGCTGCGCCTGATGGGTGCGGACGCCTGGGCGGTCGAGCAGGGTTACCGCTACACCCGGTGGATGCTGGGCGGCAACGCGGTGATCGTGCTGCTGTTCGTCATCAACGCCGTATTCCGCGGCGCGGGCGACGCGGCGACCGCGATGCGTGTGCTGTGGGTGGCCAATGCGATCAACATCATCCTCGACCCCGTCCTGATTTTCGGCCTGGGACCGATTCCCGCGATGGGCGTCGAAGGCGCAGCCATCGCCACCAATATCGGGCGCGGCGCAGGCGTGCTGATGCAGCTGTGGTTGCTGGTGCGCGGCAGCGAACACCTGCGCAGCATCCTGCATGCCCTGCGATGGGACGGCGCGATCCTGCTCAACATCGCGCGCACCTCGGTCGGCGGCATCGGCCAGATGATCGTGGCGATGGCGGCGTGGGTGTTTCTCATGCGCATCCTCGCCAGCGTGTCGACCGAAGCGGTGGCGGGCGCGACCATCGCCATGCGCGTGATGATGTTCACCCTGATGCCGGCCTGGGGCCTGTCCAACGCCGCCGCCACCCTGGTTGGACAGAACCTCGGCGCGGGCGAACCGGGACGTGCCGAGGCAGCGGTGTGGCGTATCGGCTGGATGACCATGACGTTCACGCTTGCCGTGTCGGTGGCGTTCTTCGTCTGGCACGATGCCATCATCGGGGTGTTCACCGACGATGCGGTGGTGATCGACATCGGCGGAGAATGGCTCTCCATTCTCGCCTACTCGTATTTTGTCTACGGCTGGTGGATGGTCGCGGTGCAGGCCTTCAATGGCGCAGGCGACACCATGACGCCGACCTGGATCAACCTGGTCTTTTTCTGGCTGATCCAGATCCCGCTCTCCTGGGCGCTCGCGCTGCCGCTGGGCTGGGCGGCGACAGGCGTGTTCTGGGGCGTGTTCATTTCCGAGACGGCGGTGGGTGTGTTCACGCTCTGGTTGTTTTCGCGCGGACGCTGGAAGACGGTGCGGGTATGACGTGCCCGGGCCGGCTTGCGTACTGTTGGTGCCGCGTAACTTTAAACTGAAAGGTGAAATCAATGCCGCGCATCCGTGTCCTGGTCGGCACCCGCAAGGGCGCCTTCATTCTCGCCTCCGACGCGGCGCGCCGCGACTGGCAGGTCGCCGGCCCGTTCTTCGGCGGCTGGGAGATCTTCCACGTCGCCGGCTCGCCGGCGAATCCGGACCGGCTCTACGCCTCGCAGAGCTCGAGCTGGTTCGGCCAGGTGATCCAGCGTTCCGACGACGGCGGGGCGACCTGGAATCCGGTCGGCAACGATTTCGCCTACGTCGGCGACCCCGGCACGCATCTCCATTACGACGGAACGGCCAAGCCCTGGGCGTTCAAGCGCGTGTGGCATCTGGAACCGTCGCCGACCGATCCGGACACGGTCTATGCGGGGGTGGAGGACGCGGCGCTGTTCCGCTCCACCGACGGCGGCGCGAGCTGGCACGAACTGCCGGGCCTGCGCGAACAGCAGGGCGCGAAATGGATGCCCGGTGCGGGCGGCATGTGCCTGCACACCATCCTGCTCGATCCGACCAACCCGCAGCGCATGTACGTCGCGATCTCGGCCGCCGGCGCCTTCCGCAGCGACGATGGCGGCGCGTCGTGGCGGCCGATCAACCGCGGCCTGCATTCGCAATACATCCCCGACCCCGAAGCCGAGGTCGGCCATTGCGTGCACCGCATCGCGATGCACCCGGCGCGGCCCGAAACGCTGTTCATGCAGAAGCACTGGGACGTGATGCGCAGCGACGACGCCGGCGGCCACTGGCACGAGGTGAGCGGCAACCTGCCCAGCGACTTCGGCTTCGCGATGGCGGTGCACGCGCACGAGCCGGATACGGTCTACGTCGTGCCGATCCAGAGCGACGCCGAGCACTATCCGCCCGAGGGCCGGCTGCGCGTGTACCGCAGCCGCGAGGGCGGGCAGGCTTGGGATGCGCTCACCGACGGCCTGCCGCAGGCACATTGCTACGTGAACGTGCTGCGCGATGCGATGGCGGTCGACACGCTGCCCGAATGCGGCGTGTATTTCGGCACCACCGGCGGCCAGGTCTACGTGTCGGCGGACGCGGGCGACCACTGGCAGGCCATCGTGCGCGACCTGCCGGCCGTGCTCTCGGTCAGCGTGCAGACGTTGCCCTGAGATGAATGTCCGGACCGATCCGGCCACGGTGCGCGTCGTGCTGCCGTATCCCCTGTACACCCTGGCGCAGTGCGCCGCCGAATGCACGCTGTCGGTGGCGCGCCCGGTGACGCTGGCGCGCGTGAACGACGCACTGGAAGCGGCCCATCCGGCGCTCGCCGGCGCCGTGCGCGACCGCGCCAGCGGCCGGCGGCGTCCGCTGGTGCGCTTCTATGCCTGCCAGGACGACCTATCGAATCTTGCCCCCGACGCGCCGCTGCCCGACGCGGTGGCCGAGGGCCGCGAGCCGCTGCTGGTCGTGGGCGCGATCGCCGGCGGCTGAACCCTGCGCCCGCGGCACATTTTTCACCTGCAAGGAGACCCCATGAAATTCCTCTGCCTGATCTGCGCCGAACAGATGATGGAAGACCTGGAACCCGCCGACCGGGCGGGCCATTTCGGCGAGTACCAGGCCTTTACCGAGGCCATCCGGCGCGAGGGCCATTTCGTCTCCGCCAACCGCCTGCTGCCCGCGGCGACCGCGAAAACCGTGCGCGTGCGCGATGGCCGGGCGAGCGTGACAGACGGCCCCTTCGCCGAGACGCGCGAGCTGCTCGGCGGCTATTACCTGATCGAGGCACCCGACATGGCCGCCGCCCTCGCCGTCGCCGCGCGCATTCCGGGGGCGCAGCGCGGCTGTGTCGAAGTGCGTCCCATCGCGGACGACGCGCAGACACGGGCGCTGGGCCTGGACGGCTGATGGCGCGTGCAACTTCCAACCGGATCGGAAAGGACCTTCCCATGCTGAAACCCCTCCTCGTCTCCGCTGCTGCGTTCGTCGCGCTGGCGCTGCTCTATGCCGCCACGCGGCCCGATACGTTCCGCGTCGAGCGCAGCATCGTCGTCGCGGCGCCGGCGGAGCGCATCTTCCCCCTGATCGACACCCCGCAGAACTGGCGCGCCTGGTCGCCCTACGAGCGCAAGGACCCGGGCATGCAGCGTAGCTACGGCGGCCCGGCGTCCGGCGTCGGCGCGACCTACGCGTGGAAAGGCAACAAGGACGTCGGCGAGGGACGCATGGAGATCGTCGAATCGGTGCCGTCTTCGAGCATCCGCTTCAGGCTCGATTTCCGCGTGCCCTTCGAGGCGCACAACGAGGCGCTGTTCACCCTGGAGCCGGCGGCCGGCGGCACGCGCGTGCGCTGGGCGATGACCGGCGCGAGTTCCTTCGTGTTCAGACTCATGGGCCTGTTCATGGACATGGACGCGATGATCGGGCGCGACTTCGAAGCGGGGCTGGCGACGCTCAAGCAGAAAACCGAACAGGGAGGCTGAACACCATGGTCAGGCAAATCTTCGTCAATCTGCCTGTCGCCGACCTGAAGGCATCCATCGCCTTCTTCGCCCGGCTGGGCTTCACCTTCAACCCCGATTTCACCGACGACACCGCCACCTGCATGATCGTCGGCGATAACATCTTCGCGATGCTGATGGTGCGCGAACGCTTCGCCGGCTTTGCGCCGCATCCGCCGGCCGACGCGCGCGCCGCGACCGAGGTCTTGCTGGCCCTGCAGCTCGAATCGCGCGAGGCGGTCGACGCGATGGTAGCGGCCGCCGTGGTTGGCGGCGGCAACACCTACAGCGCGCCGCAGGATCATGGCTTCATGTACCAGCACGGTTTCCAGGATCCGGACGGCCACGTCTGGGAGGTGTTCCAGATGAATGCCATGCAGGGAGGCTGAGATGGCGTATGTCGATGGCTATGTGCTGCCCGTGCCGGCGGAGAAGCTCGCCGCCTACCGGCGGCTTGCCCGCAAGGCCGGCAGGATATGGATCGAGCACGGCGCGCTGGAAGTGCGCGAGTGCGTTGCCGACGACGTGCAGCCGGGCAGGCACACCTCGTTTCCGCAGGCGGTGAAGCTGAAGTCCGGCGAGGTCGTGGTGTTCTCCTGGATCGAGTTTCGCTCGCGCAGGGACCGCGACCGCATCAATGCGAAGGTGATGGCCGATCCGCGCATGGCCTTCATGGAAACGACCGCCCCCAGGGACAGGCCCTTCGACGGCAGGCGCATGTTCTGGGGCGGCTTCAGGCCCATGGTGAGCCTGGCGCGGTGAGCAGTCCGGGCCACCACCCCGTCGCCGACACGCTCGCGGCGATCTGGCATATCGAATCGGCGAAGGTCGTGGCCACCGTCGCCCGCCTCACGCGCGACCTCGGGCTCGCCGAGGAATGCGCGCAGGACGCGGTGGTGGCGGCGCTGGAGCACTGGCCGGCCGACGGCGTGCCGGACAATCCGGCGGCCTGGCTGACCGCGACGGCCAAGCGGCGCGCGCTCGACCTGCTGCGCCACCGCACCCAGGCGGCGCCTAGGCACGCCGAGCTCGCGGCCGAGCTCGATACGCAGCATGCAATCCGCGAAGCCGATTTCGCCGAAGCGGTGGATGCCGCGCTCGACGACGACATCGGCGACGACCTGCTCGCGCTGGTGTTCACCGCCTGCCATCCGCTGCTATCGCCCGAGGCGCGCGCGGCGCTGACGCTGAAGGTGGTCGGCGGCCTGTCGGTGGAGGAGATCGCGCGCGCCTACCTCAAGCCCGCCGCCACCATCGCGCAGCGCATCGTGCGCGCCAAGCGCACCCTGGCCGAAGCGCACGTGCCTTTCGAGACGCCGCGCGGCGACGAACTGCACGCGCGCCTGCCGTCCGTGCTGGAAGTGCTGTACCTGATCTTCAACGAAGGCTACGCCGCCACGGCAGGCGACGACTGGATGCGCCCCGCGCTGTGCGAGGAAGCGCAGCGCCTGGCGCGTGCGCTGGCAAGCCGCCTGCCCGCCGTCGCCGAAGTGCACGGCCTGCTTGCGCTGATGGAGATCCAGGCCTCGCGCCTGGCCGCGCGCGTCGACGCCCGGGGTAATCCGGTGCTGCTGCTGGAGCAGGATCGCAGCCGCTGGGACCGCCTGCTGATCCGCCGCGGCCTGGCGGCGCTGCAACACGCGCAGTCGCTGCCCGGCCCGCTCGACGTCTACACCCTGCAGGCCGCCATCGCCGCCTGCCATGCGCGCGCCGCGACCGCCGCCGATACCGACTGGGTGCGCATCGCCGCGCTCTACGACGCGCTGGCGCAGGCCGCGCCCTCGCCCGTGGTCGCGCTCAACCAGGCGGTTGCCATCGGCATGGCGTATGGCCCCGCCGCCGGACTGGAGCGCGTCGAAGCGCTCGCCGGCGAACCCGCGCTCCGCGATTACCACCTGCTGCCTGCGGTAAGGGGCGACCTGCTGGAAAAACTGGAACGGCTCGACGAAGCCCGCGCCGAATTCGCCCGCGCCGCGGCGCTGGCGCAGAACGCCCGCGAGCGGGCCTTGTTGCTGGCGCGGGCGGCAGGGGGCGGGGGTGAGGGGTGAGCGGTGAGCGGTGAGCGGTGAGTCGTGAAGGAGCGGCCAGACTTTTACCGCTTACCACTTACCGCTTACCACTTACCGCTTACCGCTTACCGCTTACCGCTTACCGCTTACCGCTTACCGCTTACCACTTACCACTTACCACTTACCACTTACCGCTTACCGCTTACCACTTACCGCTTACCACTTACCACTCCCTCACCCCTGCATCTGCCCGTTCTTCCCCGAGGCCACCACTTGCAGCGGCTGCAGCTGGTTCTCCCATTCGAACTGGGGCAGGCCGTTGAGCGCCTGGCGCAGGCCTTCGTTCCAGGCGTCGCCGAGGGCGCGGTAGTAGGGGTGGTCTTCCGGCAGCAGCATGCGGCGGCCGCCGTCGAGCATGTCGGCGGTGTAGATCAGCAGCTCGACCGGGGGGCCGACGGTGAGGTTGGAGCGGATGGTCGAGTTGATCGACACCAGGGCACAGCGCGCCGCCTGTTCCAGCGGCGTGTCGGTGCGGATCACGCGGTCGAGGATGGGCTTGCCGTATTTGGTCTCGCCGATCTGCAGGAAGGGGTGCGCGGCCGATTCGTGGATGTGGTTGCCCTGCGGGTAGATCATGTAGATTTCCGGGGCCTGGCCGGCGATCTGGCCGCCGAAGATGAAGGTCGCCTCGAAGTTGGTGTTGGCCGTGTCGCGTGCCGCCTGGCTGCGCTGTACTTCGGTGGAAACGGTGCCGACGTAGTCGACCGCGTCGCTCATCGAGTACGCCGTCGACAGGCAGGGCTGGTTGCCCAGCCGGCAGTCGTCGCGCAGGCGCTTGACCACGGCCTGCGTGGTGGCGAGATTGCCCGCGGCCAGCAGCACGAACATGCGCTCGCCAGGCTGCACGAAGGTGTGCATCTTGGAATAGGTGCTGACGTGGTCGATGCCGGCGTTGGTGAGCGAGTCGGAGGCAAAGACCAGTCCGCTGTCGGTCTTGATGGCGACGCAGTAAGTCATGGCGCAGGGGTTCCTTCAGTCGGCCTTCATCGTGCCTGTTTTTGGCTGCTGACTCAATAGCATGTGTTCCGCCGGATGCCGGGAAGGACGCGGAGGACCGGGCTGGCCGGCGCGCGGGCTATGCAGCCTCTTTCGGGCGCATCTGGCGGCTGTAGAGGAATTCCAGCACCTGGCTGCGCAGGTCGTGGTACTTCGTGTCGTGCGCCAGCGCCAGGCGGTCGCGCGGGCGCGGCAGGTCGACCGTGAGGATTTCGCCGATGGTGGCGGCCGGGCCGTTGGTCATCATCACGATGCGGTCGGACAGGAGCACGGCCTCGTCGACGTCGTGGGTCACCATGACCACGGTACTTTTCGTTGCCGCGACGATCTTCATCAGCTCGTCCTGCAGGTGCGCGCGCGTCAGCGCATCCAGGGCGCCGAAGGGTTCGTCCATCAGCAGCACCTTCGGTTCCATCGCCAGCGCGCGGGCAATGCCCACGCGCTGCTTCATGCCCCCCGATATCTCGCCCGGCAGCCTGGCGGCGGCATGGCCGAGGCCGACGAGCTCCAGTGCCGCGCTGGTGCGCGCCTTCAGTTGCGCCCGGCTTTCCTTGCCGCCGAACACTTTCTCGACCGCGAGGTAGACGTTTTCGAATGCGGTGAACCAGGGCAGCAGGGAATGGTTCTGGAACACCACCGAACGTTCCGGGCCGGGGCCCTTGATTTCCCTGTTGGCGAGGAGCAGCGCCCCTTCCGTGGCGTCGAGCAGGCCGGCGACGAGATTGAGCAGCGTCGACTTGCCGCAGCCCGAATGGCCGATCAGCGCGATGAACTCGCCCTGGTCGATGTGGAGGTTGATGTCGGTGAGCGCGGTGAACTTGCCCTTCTTGGTGCTGAAGGTCATGCCGGCGTTTTCGATCTGGACGTAGCTTTGCATTTGTTTCTCCGTGGGCGGGGAGCGGTAAGTGGTAAGCGGTGAGCGGTGAGCGGTGAGCTGGGAGCGGTAAGCGGGGAGCGGGGAGCGGGCCGTTCTTTCCGCTCACCGCTTCCTGCTCACCGCTCACTCATACGAAAACCGTTTCGCAACCAGCATCAGCCCCTGCTCCAGCAGCAGGCCGACGATGCCGACGACGAAGATGGCGATGATGATGTGGGCGACGTTGAGGTTGTTCCATTCGTCCCACACCCAGAAGCCGATGCCGATGCCGCCGGTGAGCATTTCCGCCGCGACGATCACCAGCCAGGCGACGCCGATGGACAGGCGCACGCCGGTGAGCACGTAGGGGAGCACCGCCGGGAACAGGATCTTGGTGAAGACCTTGAATTCGGACAGGTTGAGCACGCGCGCGACGTTCATGTAGTCCTGCGGGATGCGCTGCACGCCGGCGGCGGTGTTGAGTACCATCGGCCAGATGCTGGAGATGAAGATCACCCAGATCGACGCCGGCTCGGCCTTCTGCAGGATGAGGAGGCCGATCGGCAGCCAGGCCAGCGGCGAGACCGGGCGCAGGAGGCTGATGATGGGCGACATCATCTGGCTGAGGAAGGCGAAGCGGCCGATCATGAAGCCCAGCGGAATCCCGATCAGCGCGGCGAAGCCGAAGCCGATGCCGACGCGGTACAGCGAGTTCAGGATGTTCCAGCCGATGCCCTGGTCGTTGGGCCCGTTGTTGTAGAACGGGTCGGAGAACAGTTCCACTGCCGACGTCCAGGTTTCCCCGGGACCGGGGATCTTGCCGCCGCTGTTGGCGATGACCGCCCACAGCACGACGAAGAGCAGCATGCCGAGCAGGGGCGGGACAGCGGCCCTGATTGCATTGCCGACGCCTTCCAGGAAGCGCCGGCCGCCTGCGGTTTCCAGCAGGGGCGTGCGTCGTGGCGGGGGGGCAGGTTCCGCAATGGCGGACGCAGCCAGTTTCTCGGTTTCCGGCGCCGCCATCGCGTCGGCCAGTGTTTCGTTCAAGGTCACAGCGTTCATGCGAACTCTCCTTCAGCGCGGGCGCTCAGGCCTTGATCTTGAAACCGTCGGCGTAGGCCTTGGGATTCTTGCCGTCCCACACCACGCCATCGATCAGCTTGCTGCTGCGCATGTCCGACTTCGGCAGCGGCGTCCTGGTCATCGCGGCGGCCTGCTTGTAGATGTCGATGCGATTGACCTCCCTGGCGACCTTGAGATAGTCCGGATGCTCCTTCAGCAGGCCCCAGCGCTTGTGCTGCGTGAGGAACCACATGCCGTCGGACAGGTAGGGGAAGCCCACCGCGCCGTCGTTGTAGAACTTCATGTAGTTCGGGTCCTTCCACTTCTTGCCGATGCCGTTGTCGTACTGGCCGAGCATGCGGTCCTCGACCGAATCGAAGTCGGTGTTGACGTAGGACTTGGCCGAGATGATCTTCGCCACTTCCGAACGGTTGCTCATGGTGTCGATGTACTTGGCCGCATCCAGGATCGCGGCGGTCATGGCGCGTGCCGTATTCGGATATTTCTGCACGAACTCGGCGGTGGTGCCGAGCACCTTTTCCGGATGGTCCTTCCAGATGTCCTGCGTGGTCACGGCGGTGAAGCCGATGTTGTCCTTGATCGCGCGCGCGCCCCAGGGCTCGCCCACGCAGAAGCCGTCCATGTTGTCGACCCGCATGTTCGCCACCATCTGGGGCGGCGGCACCGTGATGACCTTGGTTTCCTTGAACGGATCGACGCCGTACGCGGCCAGCCAGTAGTACAGCCACATCGCGTGGGTGCCGGTGGGGAAGGTCTGGGCGAAGGTGTATTCGCGCGGCTCGGCGTGGATCAGCCTGGCGAGCCCGGCGCCGTCGGTGACGCCCTTGGCCTTGAGCTGGTTCGACAGCGTGATCGCCTGGCCGTTGTTGTTGATCGTGGCGAGCACCGCCATGTCCTTCTTCGGCCCGCCGATGCCCAGGTGCACGCCGTAGACCAGGCCGTAGAGCACGTGCGCGGCGTCGAGTTCGCCGCTCACCAGCTTGTCGCGCACGGCCGCCCACGAGGCTTCCTTCGACGGCGTGATGGTGAGCCCGTATTTCTTGTCGAATTCCTTCACCGAGGAAATCACCACGCTGGCGCAGTCGGTGAGCGGGATGAAGCCGATGGTGAGGTTGGGCTTTTCCGGTGCGTCGGAACCGGCCGCCCAGGCGCCGCTGCGCACGCCCGGCGGCACCAGGGCCATGAGCGCGGCCGCGGCGGAGAGTCCTGTGGTCTTTTTCATGAAGTCGCGCTTGCTGGGATCCTGCGGTTGGGTTTTGTCGAAGCTGTCGCTCACGGTCTTTTCTCCAAATAAAAAAGGCGTCGCCTTCAGGGCGGACGCCTTTGTCCAGTTGCACAAGATTTGACGGTCACACTGAAAGCCACATCGTTGCGACTCTTCAGCACGGAACAAGCAACCGCTATGCCAGCGGGTGCCAGACCGCGCCGGCTGCGGCATGGCGGGGTTTGCCCGACCGGGACGGCGTGCCGTCGCCGCGTCATCGCGCACCCTATCCGTGCACGATGGCGGGGCCATGCACCAATCAGGTCGTCTTCTGCAGTACCTGCCGAGCGATGTCGGCGAGCTTCAGGCCGCGGTCCATCGCGGCGCGGCGCATCTCGCGATACACCTCGGGCTCGGAGGCGCCGGTCTGCCGGATGAGCAGGGCCTTGGCCTGGTCGATCAGCCTGCGCTCCGACAGTTCGAGCCGGGTCTGTTCCAGCTGGTCGTGCAGCGCCTGGTAGGCCTCGAAGCGCGACACTGCGACGTCGAGGATGGAGCGGATGCGCGCCGCATCGACGCCGTCGACCACGTAGGAGGTGACGCCCGCCTGCATCGCCGCACGGATCGCGTCGGTGCTGCCGTCGTCGGTGAACATCACGATGGGGCGAGGACAGTCCTGGTTCGCCACGCAGATATGCTCGAGCGTGTCGCGATCCGGCGAATCGGTGGCGATGATCACCACGTCGGGGCGCAGGGCCTGGATCTGCGCGTCCAGGCTGCGCGCGGAATTGAGCGTGGCGGTCACCACGCAGCCCGCCGATTCCAGCGCGGGCACCAGCATCGCCAGCCGGTCGGGCTGGTTTTCAACGATCAGGACACGCATCGTGTTCATTGTTTATGGACTCTCCAAAAAAAAGCGGCCTCCGGGGAGGCCGCAAGATCGGAGGAGACTGCCTGAGCAACCTGGCCAAAAGGTCTGGGTACTCGATTACAGTCTTAGCAGGCAGCGTGCCAGCTAGGGGAATCCATTATTATCAATTGCTTATGCACGGCCGGCCGTGTTTCGAACCGGCCCACCCTGAACGCTTGTGGTGCATGCCGGCGCGAAACGGATGCAAAACGGGGCGTTCAGGAACAGCGCATGTCCGGCGTCAGCTTCATCCATTTCGCCAGCCAGGCCTTCGCGCGCTCGCGCGCATGGCGCTTGGCGATCTTTTCCTCCGGCGTCTGGTCCGGGCGGAAGTCGAAGGCGCGGCGCGCCATCGGGTATTCCTGCCATTCCACGGGCACGCCGCGTTCCCACAGGGCATAGAAGGCGCGCCCGCCGTTCATGCGGCGCAGTTCGTAGTCAGCGTCGCCGATGAGGTAGAGCATGGGCGTGCTGACCTGCATGATCTCGGGCGCGATGCGGAACAGCTGGTCGGGCTCGGGCGCGTTGGGGTTCTGCATGTGGCCGTAGTAGCTGACGATGGCGGCGAGATCGGCGCCGCGCCTGGCCGCCAGGCGGATCGCGTAGTAGGGGCCGCGCGACAGGCCGACCACGCCGACCGGCTGCTTGCAGGCCTGGGGCAGCGACTTCAGGTAGTCGAGCCCGGCTTCCACGTCCATCTCGGTGTCCGGGTTGTGCGCCGAGGGCCAGCGTTCGATGAAGCGGCCGCTCTGCCAGTCGGGCGCGACGACGAGAAAGCCCTGCTCGGCGAGCTCGCGGATGTGCGCGCGTTCGTCGCCCTCGTAGCCGCGCTTGGCGTGGATGAAGAGCACGGGCGGAAAGGGGCCGGTGCCGGCCGGCGTGGCGACCTCGACCGGCACCTCGGTGCCGTCGGCGGACTTGATCGTGGTCCTGTCGAGGGTGACGCCGTTGGCGCGGGCGGACAGGGCTAGGGCCGATGCTAAGATGGCGGCCGCAATGGCGCGTGCATACATGGCTGTCTCCGGGTTGTCGTCAGGCCTTCATTCTAGGTCGGCCTGCCCGCGCGCACGCCCGGTCAAAACGTACCCGGGTGCGGTTGCATGACGGCAGGCGCGCGCTTCGAGGAACCCACCCTGCCGGCCCTGCCGCCGAAAGTGCGGCGCCCCCTCGCCGCGGTCTGGATCTCGCTCACCCTGCACGCCGCGGTGATCGCGCTGGTGCAGGTGGTGCCGCCGTCCGCGATCGCGCCGGGTGAAACGGTGATCGAGGCACGCCTGCTGCCCTTGCCTGCCCGGCCGTCCGCCGAGGCGAGCAAGCCCGAGCTCGCGGTGCCCGTGCCGCCGGCACCGGAAGCGCCGCGGCCGGCATTGGCACCCGCGCCGATGCCCGCCGAAACTGCGCTCCCCGCGCCGGCGGCGAAGCCCGTCCAGCCCGAACCGCCGTCCCCGCCTGCGCCGGTCGCCGCGCCTGCACCCACACCGGCGCCCGTGCCCGTTCCCATGCCGCCGCCTCCCGAGCCGCCCGCACCGCTCGCCACGCTCACCAGTTCGGTCGATCTCAACTACTACAGTGCGCGCGAACTCGACGTGCAGCCGCGCGCGCTGCGCAGGATCCAGCCCGACTATCCGCTGGAGGCCGACCGTGCGCACGTTTCCGGCAACGTGCGCCTGCTGCTCAAGCTGGAAGCCGACGGCCGCGTGAGCGATGTCGAGGTGGTGAGCGCCACGCCGCCGGATGTGTTCGACGATTCGGCGCGCAAGGCCTTCGCCGCCGCGCGCTTTTCGCCGGCGCAGAAGAACGGCAAGCCGGTGCGCGCGCGCGTGCTGATCGAGGTGGAGTACGACTGGGCCGGGCGGCGGTGAGTGGTGAGCGGTGAGGCGGTGAGGCGGTGAGGCGGTGAGGCGGTGAGTATCCCCCCACAGCTCACCACTCACCGCTTACCGCTCACCGGGTTCCCAGCGCTTCAACAACAATGCGTTGGTCACCACGCTGACGCTGGAGAACGCCATCGCCGCACCGGCGATCACCGGATTCAGAAAGCCGAACGCCGCGAGCGGTATACCGACCGCGTTGTAGACGAAGGCCCAGAAAAGGTTCTGCCGGATCTTGGCGTAGGTGCGTTTGGAGATGTCGATGGCGTCGGCCACCAGCGCCGGGTCGCCGCGCATCAGCGTGACGCCGGCGGTGTGCATGGCGACGTCGCTGCCGCTGCTCATGGCGATGCCGACGTCGGCGGCGGCGAGCGCCGGCGCGTCGTTGACGCCGTCGCCGACCATTGCCACCGTCGTGCCTTCGGCCCTGAGCGCAGCGACCTGCGCCGCCTTGTCGGCGGGCAGCACCTCGGCGAGCACGCGGTCGATGCCGAGCGCGTTCGCCGCGGCCTGCGCCGCGCCGCGGTTGTCGCCGGTGAGCATCACGGTGGCGATGCGGCGCGCCTTGAGCCTGGCGACACCCGCGGCGGCGGTCGGCTTCACGGCATCGCCGAACGCCAGCAGGCCGATGGCGCGGCGGTCGCCGGCGCGTGCGAGCCACGACACGCTGCGGCCGGCGGCTTCCTGTTCGGCCGCAGCGGCATCGAGCGCGGCGACGTCGACGCCGTTCTCCTGCATCAGGCGGCGATTGCCGAGCCACCAGCGGTCGCCCTCGACTTCGCCGGCGAGGCCACGCCCCGGGATCGCCTGCACGTCGCGGGCCGGCCGTGCCGGGATCGCGGCGGCCGCCGCTTCGGCGAGCACGGCGCGCGCGAGCGGATGTTCGCTTCCCGCCTGCAGTCCGGCCGCGATGGCGAGCACCTCGGTGCGGTCGCGGCCGTCGGCGACCACGCAGGCGGCGACGTGCGGCGTACCGTCGGTGAGGGTGCCGGTCTTGTCGAACACCACGGTGCCGATCCGGTGCGCGAGCTCGAGCGCTTCGGCGTCCTTGATGAGGACGCCGTGGCGCGCGGCAACGCCGGTGCCGGCCATGATCGCGGTCGGCGTGGCGAGGCCGAGCGCGCACGGGCAGGCGATCACCAGCACGGCGACGGCGTTGAGGATGGCGGTTTCGACGTCGCCGCCCACCGCCCACCAGCCGGCGAAGGTGACGAGCGCGACCGCCATCACCACCGGCACGAACACCGCGCTGACCTGGTCGACCAGGCGCTGGATCGGTGCCTTGGCGGCCTGGGCGTTCTCGACCAGGCGGATGATGCGCGCGAGCGTGGTCTCGGTGCCGACGGCCGTGGTGCGCGCGACCAGCACGCCATGGGCGTTGATCGCACCGCCGGTCAGCAGGTCGCCCGGCTGCTTGTCGACCGGCAGCGATTCGCCGGTGAGCATGGCCTCGTCGACCTGGCTCGTGCCCTCGACGATTTCCGCGTCGACCGGCACGCGTTCGCCCGGGCGGATCACCACCAGGTCGCCGACGCGCACCGCCTCGATCGGCAGGTCGCGGTCGACGCCGTCATGGCGCACGCGCGCGGTGGCGGGGCGCAGCGCCTGCAGGGCGCGGATCGCCTCGGTGGTCTGGCGCTTGGCGCGCGTCTCCAGCCACTTGCCGAGCAGGACCAGGCTGATCACCACCGCTGCTGCCTCGAAGTAGAGGTGCATGGGGTCGGCGCGGGTGAACAGCAGGTAGGCGGAAAGGCCATACGCCGCGCTGGTGCCGACGGCGACCAGCAGATCCATGTTGCCGCTGCCGGCCCGCAACGCCTTCCAGCCGGCGCGATAGAAGCGTGCACCCAGCCAGAACTGCACCGGCGTGGCCAGCGCCAGTTGCAGCCAGCCCGGCAACATCCAGTGGAGGCCGGCAAGGCTGGCGAGCATTGGCGCGATCAGCGGCAGCGATAGCGCCATCGCCAGCGCGACCGGCCACCAGTCCGGCAACACGCGGGCCGGGGCCACCGGCGCTTCGCCTGACGGCAGGGGCAGCGTCGCACCATAGCCGGCGCGCTCGACCGCCGCGATCAGCGCGGCGGGCGCGGTGCCCTGCGCCAGCTTCACCGTCGCCTGCTCGGTGGCGAGGTTGACGCTCGCCTCGAGCACCCCCGGCACCTTGCCGAGCGCCTTTTCCACGCGCGTCGAGCAGCTCGCGCAGGTCATGCCGCGGATGTCGAGGACGCAGGATTCGGTCGGCACGCTGAAGCCGGCCTTTTCGATCGCCTGCTTCACGGCGGCGACACCGGTCTCGCCCGACACCGTCGCGGTCTCGGTGGCCAGGTTCACCGTGGCGTCGGTCACGCCCGGCAACTGCTTGAGCAGCTTTTCAAGGCGCGCCGAGCAGCTGGCGCAGGTCATGCCCTGGATGGCTAGGGATAAGTGGGTCATGCCGGACTCCTGGTCGATGCAATGGCTGCACCGTAGACCTTTCCATGATGGGAGGGTCAAGCGCCTTGTTCAAGTCCCCCGGGCGACGCGAAGGGCAGGGGGAGGGCTGGTCGTCAGCGGCGGACGGCGGTGAGCGGGTAGTCGCGGGGCAGCAGCACCCACAGGCGGCCGCGCTGCTTCATGCGGCCGGCCAGGTCGCCGGCGGCGTCGCCGAAGCCCCAGAAGAAATCCGCGCGCACGCCGCCGCGGATCGCGCCGCCGGTGTCCTGCGCCATCACCAGCCGGTTCATCGGCTGGGTCGAGTTCGGTTGCGTGGTGACGAGGAAGACCGGCGCGCCGAGCGGGATGTAGCGCGGATCGACCGCGATCGAGCGGCCCGCCGTGAGCGGCACGCCGAGCGCACCGAGCGGGCCGGCGAGGCCGTTCGGCAATTCGCGGAAGAACACGTAGCTGGGGTTGGCGTCGAGCAGGTCGGGCAGCTTGTCGGGATTCCGTGCGCCCCAGTCCTTGATGCCCTGCATCGACGCCTGGTCGAGTGTGAGCTCGCCGCGCTCGACCAGCAGCCTGCCGATGGACTGGTAGGGATGGCCGTTCTGGTCGGCGTAGCCCACGCGCAGGTGCGAGCCGTCCGGCAGCTCGATGCGGCCCGAGCCCTGGATCTGCAGGAAGAACAGATCGACCGGGTCTTCCGCCCACGCGATGGCCTTGCCGGCGAAGCCCGGCGCCTCGATGTCGCGGCGCGCGGCGTAGGGTACGAGCTTGTTGCCGACCAGCCTGCCGCGCAGGCGCAGGTTCTTCAGTTCCGGATACAGGCCTGCGAGGTCGACCGTGACCAGGTCGTCGGGCACCGCGTACAACGGATAGCGCGCCCGCTCGGTTCGCACGCGGTCGCCCTTCAGCAGCGGTTCGTAGTAGCCGGTGATCAGGCCCTCGTCGCTGCCGTCGTCCTGCGTGGCCTGCCAGGGCTGGAAGCGCTGTTCGAGGAAGGCGCGCACCGCGGCATCGTCGGGATTGCGCAGGGCCTGGGCGTCGGCGCACACCGCCTGCCAGGCCGGCTGCTTCTGCAGCGCGCTGCAGCTTTGCAGCAGCGCAGGCCATGCGGCCGCCAGACTGTCGTCGCCCCACGACGTGACGTTCGGCCACGCCGCAGGCCGCAGCGCAGGCCAGGCTTGCGGTGGCGCTGGTTGCGGCGGCAGCGGCGCAGGCTGGGGGACGGGTTGCGGGACAGGCGTGGGGGCCGGCTGCGGCACGGGCTGCGGCGCCGGCGGCTGCCCGGCGCAGGCCGCCAGCAGGGCGGCCAGCAGCAGCGGACTTGCGCGCTGCCCCGTTGCACGCAAAGATGCGGCAACGCGCGAGGAGAGAGTTACATGGAAAGCCAAGGTCTGGGCTGGTTGATTCTGGAAGCGGGCATTGCGCTGGGTTTGCTGCTGTTCATCGTGTGGTGGACGATGAAGAAGTGAGTGGTAAGTGGTGAGCGGGAAGCGGTGAGCGGTGAGTGGTGAGCGGGAAGCGGTGAGCGGCTGGGGGGTACCGCTTGCTGCTTCCCGCTCACCGCTCACCCTCAATGCAATATCCGCGGCATCGACAGGGTGAAGGTCGGGATTTCCGCATCGAACTTGTTGCCGTCTTCCGCCACCATCTGGTAGGTGCCTCGCATGGTGCCCACCGGGGTCGCCATCGCGGTGCCGCTGGTGTACTCGAAGCTCTCGCCCGGACGCAGCAGCGGCTGTTCGCCGACCACGCCGAGGCCCTTCACTTCCTGCACCACGTTTTCGGCGTCGGTGATGACCCAGTGGCGCGAGATGAGCTGCGCCGCCACGGTGCCGACGTTGGCGATGGTGATGGTGTAGGCGAACACATAGCGGTCGGCGGACGGGTCGCTCTGGTCTTCCAGATAGGCGGTGTTGACGCTGATGTCGATGTGGTATTTCTTGCCTTCAGCCACGGCGGTGCTCGAAAGGGTTGGAATGCCCGGAGTGTAACGCAATGCCTTGATGCGCTGGTGGAAAACTCGCAGCCCGTGGAAGGGTCCGGCCTGTTAAAATGTCGGGATTCGAATCCCCATCCTTCCGGAGCTTCCCATGACCTACCGCATCGCCCCGTCCATCCTTTCGGCCGACTTCGCCAAGCTCGGCGAGGAAGTCGACAACGTGCTGAAATCCGGCGCCGACATCGTCCACTTCGACGTCATGGACAACCACTACGTGCCCAACCTCACCATCGGCCCGCTGGTGTGCGAGGCGCTGCGCAAGCACGGCGTCACCGCGCCCATCGACGTGCACCTGATGGTCAAGCCGGTCGACCGCATCATCCCCGACTTCGCCAAGGCGGGCGCGACCTACATCACCTTCCACCCCGAAGCCAGCGAACACATCGACCGCACCATCGGCATGATCCGTGAACTCGGCTGCAAGCCCGGCCTGGTGTTCAACCCCGCCACCCCGCTCGACGTGCTGGAGTACACCCTCGACAAGATCGACATGGTGCTGCTGATGAGCGTGAACCCCGGCTTCGGCGGCCAGAAGTTCATCCCCTACGTGCTCGACAAGGCGCGCGCCGTGCGCAAGATGATCGACGAACGCGGCCTCAACGTGAACATCGAGATCGACGGCGGGGTGGGCCCGGCCAACATCGCCGAAGTCGCTGCCGCAGGTGTGGATACCTTCGTCGCCGGTTCCGCCGTGTTCGGCAAGCGCAGCGACAGCGACCCCAACCGCTACGACAGCATCATCGGCCAGATGCGGGCGGAGCTGGCGAAGGTCTGAATCCGGTAAGCGGTGAGCAGTAAGCGGCGAGCGGAAAAACCCGCGACCGCACCGCCACCGCTTACTGCTTACCGCTTACCGCTCACCAAAATGAAAAGCTTCCCCCTCCCCATCAAGGCCGTCGTCATCGACCTCGACGGCACGCTCATCGATACCGCGCCGGACCTGGCCTATGCCGCCGAGCTGATGATGGCCGACCTGGGCATGCCCTGCCCGAGTGCGGACACCATCGCCACCTACATCGGCAACGGCGTGTCGCGCCTGGTCAAGCGCGTGCTCACCGGTGACATGGACGCCGAGCCGGATGCCGCGCTGTTCGAGCGCGCGATCGCGCTCTACCAGAAGCATTACGGCGAACACGTCTCGCGTGCCTCGCGGCCCTTCGGCGGCGTGGTCGAGGGCCTGCAGGCCTTCAAGGCCATGGGCGTGCACGTGGCCTGCATCACCAACAAGGCGGCGCAGTTCACCCATCCGCTGCTGAAGGACACCGGACTGTTCGACTTCTTCGAGCTGATCCTGTCCGGCGATTCGCTGCCCAAACGCAAGCCCGATCCGCTGCCGCTGCTGCACGCCTGCGAAAAATTCGGCATCGCGCCGGCCGAGCTGCTGCTGATCGGCGATTCGCTCAACGACACCCAGGCCGCACGCGCCGCCGGTTCGGCCGTGTTCTGCGTGCCCTACGGCTACAACCGCGGCCGTCCGGTGGCCGAACTTGATCTCGACGCCGTGGTGCCGACGCTGGCCGACGCGGCGAAGATGGTGACGAAGGCAGGCTGATCATGGAGCACGCCGTGAACGACAGGCGATGGTGAAAGCGGAACGCGCCGCCCCGTTTCGCCCTGTCATTCACTTTTTCACGGACCTGCCATGACCGAACAAGAATTCTTCGACCTCGCCCGCCAGGGCTACAACCGCATCCCGCTGGTGCGGGAACTGCCCGGCGACCTGGAGACCCCGCTCTCCGTCTATCTGAAACTGGCCAACGCGCCCTACACCTACCTGCTCGAATCGGTGGTGGGCGGCGAGCGTTTCGGCCGCTATTCCTTCATCGGCCTGCCGGCGCGCACCGTGATCCGCGTGCGCAACCATGTGCTCACGGTGGAAACCGACGGCCAGGTGGTCGAGGAACACAACCTCGACGACCCGCTGGCCTTCATCGCCGACTACCAGGCGCGCTTCAAGGCCGCGCCGGTGGCGGGGCTGCCGCGCTTCACCGGCGGGCTCGCCGGCTACTTCGGCTACGACACCATCCGCTACATCGAGAAGCGGCTCGCCGCCACGCGCAAGCCCGACGCGATCCACACGCCGGACATCCTGCTCATGCTGACCGAGGAGCTGGCGGTGTTCGACAACCTTGCCGGCAAGCTCTACCTCATCACCCATGCCGATCCCATGCAGCCGGACGCCTACGCCGGCGCCTGCCTGCGTCTCCGTGCGCTCGCCGCGCAGCTCGAGCAGGCGGTGAGCCTGCCGCCCGAGCCGCAGCTCGCCGCGGCCGACCCGGTGTCCGAATTCGGCGAAGCCGAGTTCAAGGCCGCGGTGCAGAAGGCCAAGGACTACATCGGTGCAGGCGACATCATGCAGGTGGTGCTCTCGCAGCGCATGGCGCGGCCTTTCGGCGCGAGCCCGCTGTCGCTGTACCGCGCGCTGCGCAGCCTGAACCCCTCGCCCTACATGTTCTATTACGACTTCGGCGGCTTCCACGTCGTCGGCTCGTCGCCGGAAATCCTGGTGCGGCTCGAAGGCGAAACCGTCACGCTCAGGCCGATTGCCGGCACCCGCCCGCGCGGCCTCACGCGCGAGGACGACCAGCGCCTGGCCGAGGAACTGCTGGCGGATCCCAAGGAATGCGCCGAGCACCTGCAGCTGCTCGACCTGGGCCGCAACGACACCGGCCGCGTCGCCGTCACCGGCAGCGTCAAGGTCACCGAGAACATGACCATCGAGCGCTACTCGCACGTCATGCACATCGTCTCCAACGTCGAGGGCAGGCTGAAGCCGAACCTGTCGGCCATCGATGTGCTGCGCGCGAGCTTCCCCGCCGGCACCGTGTCCGGCGCACCCAAGGTGCGCGCCATGGAAATCATCGACGAGCTCGAACCCAGCAAGCGCGGCGTCTACGCCGGCGCGGTAGGCTACCTGGGCTTTACCGGCGACATGGACCTGGCCATCGCCATCCGCACCGCCGTGGTGAAGGACGGCATGCTGTTCGTACAGGCAGGGGCCGGCATCGTCGCCGACTCGGTGCCCGAAAGCGAATGGGTCGAGACACAGAACAAGGCACGTGCGATTGTGCGGGCGGCGGAGATGTTGCAGGCCTGAACAGGCTTGCATGAAAAAAAGCGCGGGAGCGTTGCGCCCCCTCGCTTGTTGCCAGGTCATTACATTGTGAAAGATACGCCAATCGCCAGCACGTTCACGCCGCCGGTGAGCAGATCGTAAGCGTTGTCGTCGTAGTAGTCGTAAAGATAGTTCACGCGTAGCGTCGTTGTGGGCGTCAGGCTGTAGTCGGCGGCAAGCGAGATCGAATGCAGCGTGTTGTCGATGCGTGCGTCGACCCCGCCTGTCGCAGCTTCCAGTGCGGCCAGCGCCTCGCCGCTGGCGGTATCCCCCTTGTTCGATGAGAACGTGTAATTGCCGCTCAGTTTGAGCTTTTCGCTGCGCTGCCAATCGGCACCGAGCGTGATGCCGTAGGTGTTGACCTTGTAGTTGGACAGTCCAGAAGACAGGAACGTCAGGCTCGGGCTGTTGGCAAAACGGGCGTTGTCGCTGGAAAAGAAATAGCTCTCGAAATCGTTCTGGGCCCAGAACAGCGTCAACGACGTGGAGAGGCTTTCGCGCGGCATTGCATTGAGGCTGAGGCCGGCTGAGTGGAACGTGTTGTCCACGTCCTGGCTGACCGTGCTGCCCCCGGTGCCGACATAACTCAGGTCGCCGTTCTGGCGGTGCTTGTAATCGTAATACCCGCTGGCCATCCAGCCGCCCGGGGATGCGTAGCTGAGCATGGTCTTGAGTTTGACGGCCGTTTCAGGCTCGGTGACCAGCCCGACTTTGTCCGACCAGAGGTATGAAGGGTTCAATCGGAGGGTGACGCCAGTGGCCGGGTGCGCCATCCACTTCACGTAGACCTCGTCGGACAGGCTGTCTTCGCGATACAGGATTCGCTCGGGCGGGATCCCTTCGCCGGCGAGGCGGTAGCTCAGGTCGCGTGACATGTCGATGCGCTGCCAGCCCGAGGTCACGGTCGAACGCAGCAGGCCGGGGCGCCAGGTGGCGGACAGGCCGTAATCCATCGATTCGATGCTGTTGATCCGTGGACCCCGCATGCGGGGGTTGTTGCCTTCGTCGTTGCTGATCACATGGCCGACCGGAAAGGACGAGTCGTTTTCCCGCTTGTGGTATTTGATGTGGCCTTCCAGGCCGAGTGTCGCGGACAAATGGGTGAGCCCGGTGAGGTATGCGCTCTGGCTGTTGATCTCCCCGTTATCGTACGGGTCGACCTGTCCGCCGTGCGGGGTCGTGAAGCGTTCGGGGAAGTTGTCCTGCTGGAGTTGGGCGTGACTGTAGCCAGCGGCCAGGACGGTGCGCTCGCCGTATTGCCTGCTCAGTCTCAGTCCGTGTGTGACGAGACTCGTGTCCGGGACGAAGTAGAACGGTGACAGATCCTGGCGGCTGTCCCCGGTGGTGCCCAGGAAATCGTTCCGGATCAGGTCGGGGGCCTGATTGGTGAATTTCTCCAGTGAAACTTCATAGGCCGCTGAAAACAAGCCGCGCGGCGAGGCGCTGAGCGTGAAGCCGAGCCTGTTCATGCGTTCGTCGACTGCGAGGTTGATGCCGCGCCATGAATCGACGGTGGCGGGCGGGCCGCCACCGGCCATCACGATCGAGGTGGCAAGCTGATTGCCGTCGCGCTTGTAGCCGGAGTAATCCACTGCGAGACTGACAGGACTGCCGAACAACGCGGGCTTCATCTTGAACCCCGCACTGTAGGTGGTGCGGTCGATCCGGTACTCGGTCGTCCCCGTGTTGTCGGTGAAGGGCAGGTTCCCCGGCGGATAGATGGTTCCGACGCCGCCCGGGAATGGTGCAACGCCTGCGCCGGCCACCACCGCCGGACTGAACAGGTAGTCGATGCCGCCGGTCGCCGAACGATAGTGCGAGTAGGCACCCGAGAATGTGATTTCGTCGTCGTCGAAGCGGGCCTTGCCGCGGTGGTTGTGCTGGCCGAACCCCTCGCGTTCGAGTGTGAAGACGTCGCGCTCGCCGTTGCTGATGTTCAGGCGCAGATCAAGGTCGGCGTCGACACCGGAGCGCCGGTCGCCTGCCAGGCCGTCCCGGTAGTCATAGCGCTCCAGATAATGCGGCAGGGTATCGTCGACGCCATCGAAATAATCAAACACGAACAGACGCGGGGTAACCTCGCTCTCGACGAACATGCCGTTCGCGGGTTTGCTGTCCAGGCCATTGGTGTCGGCGGCAGCGGCCGACGGCACGGCTTTTTCCGCCGCCGGCGCGGACGCTGCGGGGGCAGCAACGTTGTCCCCGGCGGACGGGGAGGCTGCTACGGGGGCGGCGGCCGGCGTCGCTGCGGGTGTGGAGCCCGGCGCCTGAGCGACTACGGGGGCCACGGTCGCCGGGGCGGGTGCGTATTCCACCCACACCGGACTCACATCGGCAGCCTGGAGCGAAGCGGCCAGAAGCGTGAGCTGAGGCAGTATCAACAGAGCAGAAGTCTTGGCGTGTTTCATTATTTGCCTCCGCCCATCAGTGCTTGAGGTTTGGATCAATGTGGCTGCCGTGAATGGCGCCATGGCAACCGGTGCAGTTGCGCAGGGCCACGCCCGATTGTTTGCCGGCCACAAGCGGATGGGTGGTCAGCGCCATCGAGTGGCACTGCATGCATTGCATCGGCTGGGAAAGATTGAGCAAGCGGCGGTTGGGCGTGCCATGGGGGTCATGGCAGATGCCGCAATCCTCGACGACCGGTGCATGCTCGAATACCTTGGGACCGCGGATGGCCTGGTGGCAGGCGTAGCACTGGTCGTTCTTGCTGATCAGGCTGGTCTGTTTGCCATTGTGCGGATTGTGGCAACTCACGCAGGACAGCGCGCCCTCCTTGACCGGATGGTGCGAGGGCATGTTGAGTCTGGCGGCAATATCCTGGTGGCAATCCATGCAGACAGCCGACGATCTGTCGGTTTTCCATAATGCAGAACCGACCTGGGACGGCTGCTTCGGCGAATGGATGCCGTGGCAGTTGCGGCATTCCACCTGCGCCTGCTTGTGCGCGGAGAACGTCCAGTTCATGCGCTTGTGGTCGTTGTCCTTGTGGCAGGCCATGCACTTTTCCGCGGTGGGAAACTTGACGTACTTGCCCCCCTCGGTCAGATGTTTGGGATTGGTCAGGGTATGGCAGGCGGCGCAGTCGCTGTGATATGCGTTGACCTTGTGATTTTTGTAGGCGACGTGGCAAGTCTCGCAGACGGCGTTCCCGTCGGCTTCGGGGGCCTGCGCTAGCGTTGGCGCGGGCACAAGGCACAGTCCTGCCCATACGGCCAGAACGACCATAAATGAACGCATCAATTTTCCCTTTCCCTGCTGTTTCTCTTGGGCCGCGCCTGGCTGGCCAAATCTGTTATTGGTATTGACGGGGCGACATATCGGAAATGGCGTCATGCCACACGCCCGATTTTCGTCAACGTTAAAAAAACGTTATTTCCAATTGTCCAGGAGCTGGAATTCCGCGACAACGATCAAACGCGTTCTTCGAGCAAAATTCTTCCAGAAAAGGTAGAAAAGCCACATTTACGAAAAGATGGGCGCCGAAGCGCCCATCGCGGTCTTTTTCAGGAAACAGATGATCAGTTGTCGTGGGCGTAAAGAATCGCCTCGCGTGTGTCATCCGCCATTGTTGCGATTGCCGCGTCATCACCCAGATCCAGGCCGAGGATCACTTCCATCGAGCCCACGGTGCCGGCGGTGATCGCGACCGTCTTGTCGGCCGCGCTGGCCAGCAACACTGCGACAAATTCGTCCTGGCTCATGCTGGGAGCGAAGATCTGATTGGTCGTGCCGTCGCTGGTAACGTAGTTGCCGTCGATCACGCCATCGGACAGGTAGTCCTTGAGTAAGGCGAGGTTGGCGATCGGCGAATCGACGCGCAGGCCGTCGGCCACGATTTGCGCGATCGCGGCGCTCAGAGTGGGCGCCTCATAAATCGAGGTGCCGTCTGCGCTGACTATCGTCTTGAGGCTTGCCAAGGCCTCGATCAGCTGTTTGTCGAGCAGCTTGCTCGGCGCACGCGCAACGTTCAGGCGGCCAAGTTCAACTTCGCTGCCATCCGGATTCTTCGGCAGGCCTTCCTGCGCCCACTGGGGTTTGCCGCCTTGACTGCCGGTGCCGGCACCGCCACTGTAACGCGGGCCTTTGGCGTCGTTCGGCTCGCTATTGATGCCGCCGGGGCCGGGGGAGGAAGCGCCACCCTTCTGCTTGCTGTCCTGATAGGACCCCTGGCCATGGACGCCACTGCCCATTTTGCCTTTGCCACCTTCTTCCTCTTCGGTGACGACGGCCTCGACCGACTTGCTCGCGCCGCCGGAAGCGCCTTCATGGCTGCTTCCGGAACCCTTCTTCTGACCGGCGCTCTCTGCACCGCCTTTGCCGCTGGTTCCGCTTCCGCCATGTCCATCTTCCGCTGCCTGTGCAGAAGTCAGCAACGGGTTGGCAGCGTCAACAAAAGCTGCATCGATCGCCAAAGGTGCGGCAATCAGCGTGAAAATTGAAACACTGCCAGCAATGAGCAGTTTTTTAAGGTTTGGATGAGTTGCTTTCATTATTGTGCTCCGGTTAACTAGGGTTGCCGCTCAACTTTGCCATTTCTACAATCGGCAATTGATTTTTACATGCAGGCTGGCAAAAATTCATTGAGATTTCTCAATCTGCAAATCAAAATTGCACACGCTGTCGACGGTGGGCGATGCGGCGGCGGTTCCGCTTCAGCGTTTGCGTTGGGCAAAGCCCGCGCTCACGAAGAAGAGGTTCCGGTCATATTCAAACGAGGCGATGGTGGCATCGCGGCTGATGTGCCGATAGCCGCCAGAGAGAAACAGGTTTTTGCTGAAATAGAACCGTGCCCCGATGGCGGCGGCATATTCATCAAGTTCGAGGCTGACCCCCTGGTAGTCCGAATTGCTGTATGAAAGCCTGGCGTTCAGGGAGAGGCGGTCGGTCAGGTCGTGTTCGAGGCTGCCGCTGAGCGTGGTGTCGAGATGGCTGGATGCAGCCACACTGGAAGCGTCGACAAAGGTGGTTTCGTTGACCGCACGGTCGAGTCCTGCGGTGAGACGCGTCGTCGCAGTCGGTTTCCATTTCAGGTTCGCACCGAAATACAAGGCGGACACGTCCTTGAGAGCGACGTTGTCGTAATCCTGCGTCAGGTGGCCTGCGAAGCCCTCGGCCTCGAATTGCGTGCTCTGGATGAGGCGCACGCCAAGCCCCAGCCTGTAGCCTTCGGAATCGCGACCGGTCGTGTTGTCGTTGTATTCGCGTGTGTCGGTTGCGGCCTGGAAGAATATTTCACGATGGGGGGTCAACTGATAGCTGAACCGGGTGCCAATCGAGTATTGCCGACGATCGCGCTGGTCGACGTCGAAAGTGGGCGAACTGCCCTGGTCGAAATCCAGTTGTTCGAAGACGGCGCCGAGCCGGATGGTGAAAGGTGCAAGGGCATGGGCGAAGCCCAGATGCGCCCGTGTCGTCTGGTAGGTCGTGGGCTCGGTTGCGCTCGATGCGGAGTCGGGTGAGGCACGATCTTCGTGATCCTTGCTTATGAGCAGACCGCCCAGTGCGTGCGATTTGGCAGACAGGTCGTAACGGCCGTCCGCTCCCGCCCACCAGTCGACCACGTCTTCACTGTCGTGATCGTTGTAGTAGTCCGCCGTGACACCGGCATCGAGGCCGAGACGGTGACGGGTCCAGTTGGAGGCGGCCTTGATCGAAGCCTCCACGCTGGTGATGGTGTCATTCCGTTCACCGGTGGACGTGCCGTAGATGTTGTCATCCCAGGTTTCGGTGACGCTGGCGCTGGGGGTCACCTGCAACCCTGCGGTCCTGACGTCGGCTGCGGGCGGCGTCGCAGCGGCGTCCGCAGCATTCGCACCGGCGGCGGCGAGGCCCAGGCTCAGGCCCAGCGCAAGTGCCAGGCGCGTGCGCGCATCGATTGCGCAAGGCTGGGCAGGGCGAATTTCGTCGTGCAGATGCGGCATCGGAGAGGTCCCGTCAATAACCTTATTGTTAATACTGGGTTAAGGATTGTATCGAAATGGTGACGGACGGCCCTTGATATTGATCAATGGCGGACCCTAATTGTCGGCGAGCAGCTTTAATGCAACAGCGTCGCGGATGGTGATGCGACCGTGCACTTCGCTGATGAGCCCTGTGCGCTTGAACTCTGCCATCAGGCGGCTGGCGGTTTCGGTGGTGATGCCGAGCGTCTGCGCAATATCGTGGCGTGCCGGGCTGTTCCAGACCTCGGCCAGCCCGTCGCTGAAATATTTGAGTATGAAATGGGCAAGGCGGGAGGCGGCCTTGCCGGTAGCCAGTTCGGTAATCATGCTCTCGGCTTCGTCGACGCTTTTCTGCCAGCGGGCCATGAGCTGCCTGCGGAAAAACGGGCTGTGCGAATCCAGGGCCTGGAGCACATCCAGCCTGAGATAGCAAAGCTCGATCGGGGTGATGGCGATGGCGGTATGTCGGTAGGGCTCATTGAGAAGGATTTCCAGCCCGATGAAATCCGACCTGCTGATCAGGCGGACGATGCGGTCGTCGCCGTTGGGCATGGCCTTGGTGAGCTTGAGCAGACCGCGCCGGATCGTATACGCATGGTTTCCGGCCGTGGCTTCGTCGTAGAGGCGCGTCCCGGCTTCCAGATGCCGCGTATGGACCGGCTGCAGTCCATGATCGATATTTCCCTTGCTGAGCGCGGAAGACTGGGTGGATTGCCAGACGTCGCATCCGACACAGTCGGCCCGGGTGGTGCATCCTGCCAGATCCGCAATCGGGGTTGTTGTTTTATTCATTGTGATTCTCTAAATGATCGGCTCCCGTTTTTAGATTACCGCAAGTCGCGGAAAAATCGCTTACCAAAATGTGTGTTGCCTTTTCGTAAAAAAAGTAATAAAAGAAGATAAGGATGTCTTTTGTGGTGCGGTCGCAATAAGGCAATAAGGAAGTCGCGGGGGCATGTGTCCTCCCGGCGTTAAGGGAAACAGGGGAGATTGTCATGAGCCGGGCTTGGTACGGGGCGCGCGTCGCAGCACAGGCGTGCGGCAAGGTGGGTTTCGTTGTTCTGGGGGCGCTGGTTTCCGTGGCCGCCTTTGCAAACACCGCCGACCACGCCAAATTTCTCCAGTTGCAGCAGGCGTTCAAATCGGGCCCGGACGTGACGCGCGCGTGCCTGGGCTGTCACACCGAAGCGGCGAAGCAGGTGATGAAGACCAAGCACTGGACGTGGGAAGCGGTGAGCCCCGCGACCAGCCAGAAGCTGGGCAAGAAGACGCTGCTCAACAATTTCTGCATCGCCATCCCGTCCAACCAGCCCTACTGCACCTCATGTCATGTGGGCTACGGCTGGAAGGACAATTCGTTCGACTTCACGGCCGAAGAGAACGTGGACTGTCTCGCCTGCCACGACACGACCGGCACCTACCGCAAGCCCTCGGGGCTGGCAGGGCATCCGGTCTATCACGAGATGGAATTCCCGCCCGGATCAGGCGAAATCCTGCGCCCGGTCGATCTGCAGAAAGTCGCCCAGAAGATCGGGCGCACCAGCCGCTATACCTGCGTTGCCTGCCACTCGTATGGCGGCGGCGGCGATGGGGTCAAGCACGGCGACATGGACTCCTCGCTCGAAGCGCCCGAGGCCGGTGTCGATGTGCACATGGATGCGGTCGGCCTCGATTTCAGCTGCGCGACCTGTCATGCGACGACCGGCCACGATGTGCCGGGCAGCCGCTACACGCCCACGGCGATGGATCGGGGCGGCCCGCTGCTGCGCGGCATGCCGCAGAAGCGCAACCCCGCAACCTGCGAGGCCTGTCACGGCAGCCGGCCGCACACGCCCGAATCGCTGGCGCGCATGAAACCCCTGCCGGGGTTCACGCCGGTCTCGATGGCGGCGATGGTGAACCGGCATGGCGACAAGCTCGCGTGTCAGTCCTGTCATATTCCTGCGATGGCACGCGGCGGCGTCGCGACCAAGTTGGTGTGGGACTGGTCGGCCGCCGGGCGCAAGGGCCCGGACGGCAAGCCGCTGGTCGAGAAGGACGCCGCCGGCCACACGGTCTACGACGCCAAGAAAGGTGCGTTCGTCCTCGGCGAGAACGTCGTGCCCGACTACGTCTGGTTCAACGGCGAAGTGACCTACACGCTGCTCGCCGACAAGGTCGACCGCCAGGCCGGCGATACGCCGATCAACCGCTTCGGCGGCGGTCCCGACGATGGCAAATCGCGAATCTGGCCGGTCAAGCGCTTCCGTGGCGTGCAGCCGTACGACCCGGTCAACCGCACGCTGGTGGTGCCCCATGTCTACGGCACCGATGCGGCAGCGTATGGCGTCAGCTTCGATTGGGAGAAGGCGGCCGCGGCGGGCATGGCCGCCGCCGGCGCGCCGTTCTCCGGCAAGGTCGCGTTCATCGGAACGGAGATGCTGTGGCCGCTCAACCATATGGTCGCACCGCGTGACGGCACGCTTGCCTGCAAGGAATGCCACGCCAGGAACGGCAGCCTGGCGGAAGGGCGGATGAAGAACGTGCCGGGGCTCAAGAAGGGCCCATTGTTCCGGCTGGAGCCTTGAGTCGCCGGTGCTTGGCGATCGCTAACGAAAGGAGAACAAGAATGAAACTGCACACACTGCTGCTTGCAAGCCTTGCCGCCAGCGTCCTCGGCGCACCGCTCGCGGCCCGCGCCTACGAAGGCGACTGGAAACGCGGCCAAGTCTATTACCGCATGGTCTGCACCGATTGCCACAAGAGCAAGCCCTGCGGCGCCATCGGCCCGAACACCCGGACGCGCGCCGAATGGGCGGCCTACCTGCAGGCCGACAAGCACGCCAAGGGCGCGGACAGCGTCAGCTTCTATCTTGGCAAGTCCTACCGTGCCGGCATCGCCGCCAGCAACAAGGCGGCAGCCAAGTTTGCCGACGTTCCGGAACAGGAACTCCACGAGGACCTGAAGGCGTTCGTGACGCGCAGCGCCAAGGACGGCGATGCGCCGTCGGGGTGCCGCTGAGCGCCGGCAGGTCGGCCCGCATTCCGGCCGGGGGAAACCGCGATGAAACCTTCCGTGTTCGAATCGAGCGGCCTCAAGGCCGACTATGAACGTGTGCTCGTCGAGCCCTGGTCGCCGTATGTCGGGGCGCTGTTGCTGCTCTTCGCCCTGCTCGCGTTGATGCTCTCGGGCGAATTCTGGGGCGTCTTTGGCGGGATCAGGCTGTGGGGCGACTGGTTCAACCGGGCCATCGGACTCGGCGAAGTTCTGGACTTGCCAGAGCAGCTCGACTCGCCGCTGATGCATCGCATTTCGCTCAGCGACATCACGCTGGTGCTCGGCGCCTTCAGCGCCGCGCTGCTGTCGAGGCAGTTCCGCTTCAATCGCCCCCCGCTGCTCGAATTCATCTGGGGCGCACTCGGCGGCAGTCTGATGGGGGTCGGCGCTGTGCTCGCGGGGGGCTGCACGGTCGGCGGATTTTTCATGCCCACGCTCCACGCGTCGCCCTCCGGCCCTGTGATGCTGGCGGGCCTGATGCTCGGTGCCGTAATCGGCCTGAAGCTCCTGATGTGGACACTCGAACACGTCACCTGGGGCATGCAGGCGCCGCCGGCTCGTGTCGTGCCGCCAAGGGTGCTGGCGTTGTATCCGTGGCTCGGGCTTGCCGTCATCGCTGGCGTCGCGCTGTGGGCGGTGCGCTGGCATGGCGCGGCGGACGAGAAAATTGCTTCGCGCGCAATCCTCGTCCTCGCGGGCTTCCTCATCGGTTTCGTCATGCACCGTTCGCGCTTCTGCGTTGCGCGTGCCGTCCGCGAGCCCTTCATGACCGCCGAAGGCGACATGACCAAGGCGGTCATCCTGGCGCTGGCCCTCGGCATTCCGCTCGCATCGCTGGTATTCCAGGCAAAGCTGCTCGACCCCTACGTCGCCATCCCGCCGCGCTTCTGGCTCGGTTCGCTGGCCGGCGGCGTCGTGTTCGGGGTGGGCATGGTATTCGCCGGCGGCTGTGGCACGGGTTCGCTGTGGCGCATGGGCGAAGGCCACCTCAAGCTCTGGGTGGCGGTGTTCTTCTTTGCCTGGACCGGCTCCATCGCCAGCGCCCTATTCCACAAGGCCGGCTGGAGTGTCGCGGAAATGAACCTCGACATGCTCGAAGAAAGTCCACTCGGGATCCAGGCATTCTTTCCCGTCATGCTGGACGGCTGGGGCTGGACCTATCTGATCACCGGGGCATTCCTGCTGGTGTGGTATCTGCTGGTGCGCTACAACGAGTCGAGCGAGAAATTCACCGTCGTCTAGTACGGTGCGGGCCGAGGGTCGGGCTTGTATCGCGACCGCATGCGGCGGTGTGCGCAGGGTGCGCTGGAATTGCGCAGGCCGCACGATCCCTGTCCGGGAAATCGCAGGCGGTAACGTCGCCAGTGCCCGCTCGCGGCAGCCGTCTGTCGTGTGGTCGTTCACCAGGGCATCGCCAGCATGTACGCCTACATGCTCGTCGAGCCAGCGAAGCGAAAGCCGCGCTTTTTCGGGAAACTGAACCACGACGGCCCGGCCTGCGTGTCTTTCTGCGTCAAAAGTTCGAATCGCGCGCGCTACCCAGGCCTGCAATAGGCCTGTAGGCTTGCTGTTTTCCGATACCGCCGCCGACTAGCCATGGACGATGCCTTCCTCCACGCCACCCTGTTCAACCTGGGGCTCAATGCGCTGCATGCCCTGGTCGCCCTGATCATCGGCATCTTCGGCCTGAAGTTCATCGACCGGCACCTGCTGCGCAATCTGGACATCGAGCTCGAACTGCAGAAGGGCAACCTGGCGGTGGCGATCTTCGCCTCGGCCATCCTGCTGTTCGTCGGCCTCGTCCTCGCCTTCGGCCTGCGTGGCTAGACGGAAATCCGCCGCGGTCGATGTGTGGGTGGCGGGGCTGCTGGCCGCGGCCGTGGCGCTGGTGCGCGTATTCGGCACGCCCGACGAACCCGAACCCGCCGTCCGCATGCCGCTGCCCGTTGTCCAGCCCGTCCCGCAGCCGGCGAACGACAAGGCGGGCATCACGCTGGCCTCCGGCCAGTTCGTCGCCGAATCCGGGCTCGTCGCCGGCATTCCGGATAACCGGCGCGACGGCACGCTGCACGTCCGCTACAACGGCCTCGACCTGACGCCGCTGGCGCCCGCCCTCGACGGCCGCCTCCATTTCGTCAATGCCTATCTGGTGGGCTACGTGCCTGACGCCGGCGTGGCTCCCTGGGTGCCGCTCTATACGCTCGCCAGCCGCAAGGTCTACCAGACCGACCGCGATCAATATGGTTACGACGAACGCTGGCAGACCTCGTACGAGGCCATGCACAACGAACGCGGCGATTGCGAGGATCATGCCCTGGCGCTGGCCGACTGGCTCATCGGCCTTGGCATGGATGCGCGCGTGGTGCTGGGCACCGTCCGCGGCGAGGGGCATGCGTGGGTGGTGGTGCGCGAACGCGAACGCGTCTTCCTGCTCGAATCGACCGACAAGCGCCGCGTCCGCCGCTGGGCCTATCCGCTGGCCGAACTGCATCCCGAATACCGGCCGGGCGACATGTTCAACCGGCGCGACTGGTGGCTCAACGATGGCAGCGCGACGACGGATTATCTGGGGCGCCACTGGCGCCGCCTGTCCGCCTACGGCACCGGCCGCTGATCCGGCAGGCCGGTCCGGCCGGCGAGCCGGGCCCGCTGCGCGCGGGCGTTTTCATGCTTCTGGCACCAGGCCGAAGGTCTCCGCCAGCAGCGCCGGCAGTTCGTCTTCCGTCACGTGGCGCGTCGTCGTCGTGCCGTGCGCGATCGTCTTCAGGCGGTTGTCGAAGAGGATCACGCGGCCTTCCGGCGTCTGCCGCATGACGACGCGGTGTTTCGTGAAGAGCGTGTCCGGGTGCGTGGAATTGAGCCAGTTGGCCGGCAGGAAATCGACCCACTCGTGGTGCCCCAGGTCGAAGCTGTACTGGTTGGCCCAGGCGCCGTCGAGGCGGGCACGCAGCACGTATTCGTGCGCGCCATCCGGCAGCAGTTCGAACACATCGCCGTCCTGCACGACTTCGCCGCGCCCGGCGAAGCGGATCGGCGCGCGCAGGCCGTAGCTGCCGAAGCCGACGTCGCATAGCCATTCCTCGCCGTCGAGCTTCGCCAGGATCGCCATGTGGGTGCGCGGCCGGCGCGCGTGGTAGGTCATCGGACGGCAGCCGACGAAGCGGTAGTCGACGCCGAGCGCGGCCAGCGCCATCGCGAACAGGCCGTTGACCTCGTAGCAGTAGCCGCCGCGCCCGCGGTGCACGATCTTCTCCACGATGTCCTCGGGCACCAGCGAGATCGCCTTGCCGGCCCGCACGTCGAGGTTTTCGAAAGGCACGCTGTACAGGTGCTGGCGCATGATCCCGCGCACGCTGGCGAGGTCGGCCCGCGCGTCGCCGCGGTAGGCGATGCGGTCGAGGTAGCGCGGCAGGTCGAAGTTCCCGGCGTGCATGCGGGTCAGCGACTGCGCGTCAGGTCGGCGTAGCGGAAACAGTCCGTCGTGTGGTCGTTCACCAGACCCATCGCCTGCATGTGCGCGTAGACGATGGTCGAACCGACGAACTTGAAGCCGCGCTTTTTCAGGTCCTTGCTGATCGCGTCCGACAGCGGCGTGCTGGCCGGCACCTGGCTCAAATTCTGCGGCGCATTCACGATGGGCCGGCCGTCGACGAACTTCCAGAAATAGGCATCCAGCCCGCCGCCCGCTTCGCGCAGCGCCAGCGTCGCGCGTGCATTCGTGATGGTCGATTCGATCTTCAGCCGGTTGCGCACGATGCCGGCGTCCGCCATCAGTCGCGCCACGTCGGTCTCGGTGTAGCGCGCGATGCGCTCGGCGTCGAAGTCGTGGAAGGCGCGCCGGTAGTTCGCGCGCTTTTTCAGGATGGTGAACCACGACAGCCCGGCCTGCGCGCCTTCCAGCGTCAGCAGTTCGAACAGTGCGCGCTCGTCGTGCAGGGGCACGCCCCATTCCTCATCGTGGTAGGCGCGGTAAAGCGGGTCGGGGCTGCACCAGGCGCAGCGGACGGGGGCGGACATGGGATGGACGGGCAGGGGGAGACAGGTCGTCCTAGTCTGTCACAAAAGCTGCCAGGCTGTCCTGTTCCCGCAGGGCCCAGCGGGCAGGGCGTCCCGTGCCCGCAAGGGGGCGGACGCGTTGCGACCCATGCATTCCCGACTATATTGGATATGGACATCCTAATAGTCTGAATATGCCGGGCGGCAGGGGCACGCCCGGGCAGGGCACCGATCCGCACCCGCACGTTCCTCGATTGGCGCGTGACAGCCGTTTCAAGGGGGATCGCCATGCATGACGACGACAAGATGGGCGCGCGCCACGTTCAATCCGCGCAGGCTGCCGCCAGCCACCCCGGTTCCAGAACCCTGCCGTTGCGACTGCGGCCGTTGGTCGCAGCGCTGATCCTGGCGTTGCATGGCGGCTTCGCCGCCTACGCGCCCGCGCTTGGCGGTGCCGCGCTGGCGGGGATCGCCATGACCGTCGCCGACGCGCAGGCGCAGGTCAACGCGGGCTGCACCGGCAGCTCCGCCGCGAATTGCACGGACGTCACGGCCAGCGGCATCCGCTATACCGGCGGCGTCAGCAGCGTGAACGTCGGCGACGGCGTCGCCGGCACGACGGACGTCATCGCGGGGACAACGGGGATCGAGCTTTCGCGTAGCGGCGTGAGCGGCGCGGTCGCGCCCGACGCGAGCTTCGCGACCATCCCGTGGGACACCGACGGCGATCCCGACACCGCCCTGGTCGACGTGGTATCGCAGGACGGCAGCACGCCGTATCAGGTGGACGGCGACTACATCACGGTCAAGACCTACGACGGCAACGGCGACCCCGCCACCTTCGGCATCGGCACGGCCACCTACACCGGCCTGCAGTTGGTCCAGCACCTGGCCGCCAATTCGTCGGATGCGGGCGCCGCACTCAGCGGTAGTCTCACGGTCAACAACAACGCCGGCGGCGTGGGCGCGCCCTTCCGCACGACCAACGCGCCCGGCATCGTCGCCAGTTCGACCGGCGGCGACGGCGGCAGCGGTGGCTGCTATACCGTGCTGTTCTGGTCGTGGTGCGACGACGCCTATCGCGGCGGCGACGCCGGTTCGGTCGCCATCAACAACGATGCGCTGATCACCGTGCTGGGCACGGCCGAAGGCAAGCACGGCATCAGCGCCGTGAGCCAGGGCGGCAACGGCGGCAACGGCGGCGGCTGGTTCGGCCTCTTCGGCTCGAATGCCGGCGCGGGCGGCGACGGCGGCAACGGCGCGCTGGTGTCGGTCATGCTCGGCGCGCATTCCGACATCACGACCAGCGGCGCGAAGAGCCACGGCGTGTTCGCCCAGAGCCGCGGCGGCAACGGCGGCGCCGGCGGCGACCCCAGCGGCTTGGTGGCGCTCGGCACCAACGGCGGCAACGGCGGCAGCGCCGGCGCGGTGCTCGTCGTCAACGACGGCAGCATCCGCACCCAGGGCTGGAACGCGCACGGCATCTATGCGCGCAGCGTCGGCGCCGGTGCCGGCACCGGCAGCAGTTCCGGGGGACTCTACGCCGAAGGCGGCAACGGCGGCGGCCAGTCCAGCGGCGCCGACGTCACGGTCAACAACAGCGGCCACGTGGCCACCGAACTGTCGGATGCCTTCGGCATCCTCGCGCAGAGCATCGGCGGCGGCGGCGGCGACGGCGGCGGCGCCGGCGGCTGGTTCACGGTCGGCGGCCGCGGCGGTTCGGGCGGCGGATCCGGCGTCGTCCGGGTCCACGACTCCGGCACGGTCATGACCGGCTCGACGCTCGGCGGCGACCGGTCGACCGCGATCTTTGCGCAGTCGATCGGCGGCGGCGGCGGCAACGGCGGCGGCGCGGTGTCCGTGGCCTCGGCGGTCAGCGTCGCCGTGGGCGGCAACGGCGGACTCGGCGGCAACGGCAACGAGGTCTACGTCATCGCCGA
>WBZX01000048.1_pt1 | contig 74226 bp, 69 predicted proteins | sample 5204211 | NCBI WGS metagenome assembly WBZX01 (sample SAMN12344362, study PRJNA552823) | activated sludge metagenome | biome: Activated sludge suspended growth; feature: Nitrification reactor; material: Wastewater; isolation source: activated sludge from nitrification reactor of wastewater...
GGCTTCAAGGAAGCCAGGCACTTGGGCAGGTTGGCTGCTTCGTTCTTCGCTGCCAGGATGATGGTGATAGGGAGAGGCATCGACGACCCACTAGGCTGGAGTCGTAGTCTTGGTCACCAGGTATGAACCCAGCACCACGGCATCGAGTTCACTCTTCTTCAGCGTATCGATGGCAATCTCGGGGGTGCCTACGATCGGCGAACCGTGCAAGTTGAAGCTGGTATTGAGTAAGCCACCCACACCGGTCTTGGCTTTGAAGGCACGGATGAGGTCGCGATATTCGGGGTTCAACTGATTCACCAGTTGGGGACGAATCGTCTGGTCGAACGGGTGGGTGCCTGCACAGAGATCGTTAAAGCCTGCTGGTGTGGTGTCGAAGGCTTCGATCATGTAGTAGGCCCAGCCGGTCAGATCCTTGATGTAGCGTGGGCCATCTTCTTCGAGCACGGAAGCTGCGAAGGGCATCCAGAAGTCACGCTGCTTGATCGCGAAATTGAGTTTACGAATCACCCGCAGATCACGGGCATCAGCAAGCAGGCTGCGATTGCCCAGGGCACGGGGGCCCACTTCTTCCCGACCACTGAACCGGCCAATGATCTTGCCATCAACCAGTAGTTGAGCTGCTTCATCAGCGACATTAGCCATCTTCTTGTAAGGTAGCCCCGATGCCTGTGCTGCTTTCTCGCAGTCTGCATCTTCAAAGCCCAGGCCCATGTACATGTCTTTAGGCAGATCGAACTGAGGCTCGACCCCCTTGTCCTTGCAGAGCTTGACGTAGCCGAGCAATGCAGCACCGATGGGAGTGCCACCGTCATCGCTGGCAGGGAAGGTATACATCGCTTCCACTTCAGGCAGCTCGCGGATGAGCTTGTTGGCCTTCACGTTCAGGAACGCACCGCCGGAGGTCGCAATCTTGCGAACACCGGTTGCAGCGATCGCGTTCTTCACCCACTTCAGCATCATCTCTTCAAAGACAAGCTGACAGCCTGCTGCGACATTATCGAACCGGCGGGCGTAGAGTCGCTTCTTGTAATAAGCCTGAATGCCACTGGCGATGCGGCCGGTCTTGTTGCGGAACTCCAGCCCTTCGACACCGAACGATTCACGGAGGATGTCAGCGACCGATTCCTTGTGGCCATCGCCGATGAAGTCCGGGTCGCCATAGGGTGCCATGCCCATGAGCTTGTATTCATGCTCGTAGGGGCGCATGCCCAGGTGGGCGGTCAGCGAGGAGTACATCCACGCAGCAGGGCTGTTGAACTTAGGCGTCTGGGCGACGACATTGATGTCCGCACCCTCAGCCTTGTTGACGGTAGCACACAGGCCATCGCCTGCACCATCAAGGGTGAGTACCGTGGCTGGCCCTTGCCAGGGGCGGAAGTAGTAGGCGGTAGCAGCATGCGAGAGGTGATGGTCGAAAGGAACAACGGTCTTGTTCCCCATGCCCATGCTTTCCATGCACTCCATCAACTCCTTGCGTTTGCGCAAGCGAGAGAGTAACCAGCGGCCCATCTTGGTACCGATATGGGAACGGCCAGCCCACGAAAGGAAGTTGAGCACACTGTAGACAGGCTTGTGTCCACGAGTCGGGAAGGTGGTGCGAAGCTGGCTGCCCAGAGCGATCAGATCAACGTCGGATGGGGAAACGCCTGTGCGTTTGAAGAGTTCCTTCAGCGATTGTTCGGGAACGCCTGCCCAGTTCTTGCTGTTACGCCGACGTTCTTCGGAGCTATGCAGGAGGAGTTTGCCATCTTGGAGCAAGCAGGCGCCAGCATCGTGACCATCATGAATTCCCAGCACCAGCATGCAAGCCATCTCCTGCGAAAACGCACTGAAGTAGATAGCTTAGCTTATGGATGGTTATGGGGTGGTACTATATTGTGGCAGCCGAATGTGGGTTCTTCGCAGGGATTTCACTCGATACATTCCGCTTGGCTACGATGCGGCGATAACACTCCACCAGGGGCTGAACCAGGCGATCCCAGTCGAGCTGACGGTTCGCATACAACTGGGCGGTTTGCCTGAGTTGATGTCGTCGTCGTTCATCACCAAGTAGTGTTCGCAAACCATCGGTATAGGCTTGGGGCGTACGGGGCACCACCATCGCTGCCCCGGCCTGGCCTGCATGACGCAAGCTGGCACCTTCTGTAGCGAGCACAGCACCACCGACAGCGAAGGCTTCAGTACCAGTCACGGAATTGCATTCATAGTGCGAAGTCAGACCGACGATATCTGCTTCCAGCAGCAGGCTGAAACGGTCGTCGCCATAGATCGGGCCTGCGAAGACAACCCACGGGGCGATGCCTAGCTTGCTGACGAGCTCTCGCAGTGGCGCTTCCACACCGAAGTCTGGACCGACGAGCAGCACCATGGGCCGCCGGGCTGGTTCCAAGAGGGAAACTGCTTCAAGAGGCAGTTCCAGCCCCTTGATCTCATCTAACCGGCCAAGGAAGAGCAACGTTTGGCGATCTGTTGTTTCGGGAAAACGTTCCTTGAGCAGTCCCTTCTTGATCGACTCAGGCACCTTGCCCAGTCCATTGGGGGCAACCACGAACTCGCGATCTTTCAGGTAGGGACGTGCTGTCAGCATCCCCTGCTGTTCTTCATCCGAGAGTAAATGAAAGCCTGCAGCCCCGGCGATGTTGCGTTCTTCACCCATCCAGGCGGATAGCTTCTTGAGCCAGCCCCGAGTCTTCAGGCAATAGGGATCAAGCATACCTCGCGGGGTGTAGAGGTAAGGCACCTTCAGTTCCCGGCAGGCTTTGCCTGCGTAACTGATCACACCGTTCCAGAGGCTATGCAGTTCCACGATGTCAGCCTGCTGGATGGCTTGTCGCAGGGCAGCCTTGGCTGCTGGTGTGGGGAGGGAGAAGCGAGAGCGAATGCTTAAGGGCACTTCAACAAGTTCGGCAGGCCCGGCTGCTGCGAGCTTCACCTCCAAGCCTTCCACCTTCCGGAGCGCAGCGACGAGCGATTGCACACTTCGTGCAGGTCCGCCTTGCTTGGGATCGATATTGGGGACGATGTGCAACACACGCATCAGGTTGTGTTCCTGATCTTCGGATCACTGAAATAAAGACAAACCCACATGAAGCCGATGGGGAAGACACCCATGTAGAACATCTCAGCCGTACCACCACGCACGAGGATGGCAGCCCAGACCGCCATCATACCTCGCATCACGAGAGAGAGGGGGTGACCAGGACGGAGATTGGTTAATTGATAATCAGCAAAGGCACAACACAATCCAAAGATAGCCCCCCAGAGAATGACCCCAGGATAGCCAAAATTGCCGTAACCTTCAGCGGGGAATCCAGCGGCGATAGAAACGCTTTGTACATCAAATCCGACGATCCTGTTCGCTACGTGAGTAAAAGGAAAAGGCTTATCAGGCCAGAAACTACGTGGCACCCAACCAAGAACGATTGGAACAATAGACGAACCATTTTGAAACGGCTCTCTATCCGGAAATCCCCCGATTACCATTTCATAGTCGGAATAAATAGCAAACGCATTGAACATGCCCATGTCAGTGACATTCACATTATCCAGTCGCATACCTGCATTTTCCTCGGTAAGCATCCCCTGATTACGGTTAGAAGTGAGAAATTGAAACCCAAGGTAGGTTAGTAATAAAAAGATGACTGCTAGAAGTGGTCTCAGTTGTCGAATGGAATTATAAGTTCCAGCGTACATCCAGGCCGTGGTAATGAGTGGCACCGCAGATAAAAGAAACGAACTCCGGGACCCACCACTTCCGGAATTCAAACCCACAAAGGCATTCATCGCAAGCGCAAGCCAAGCCAGGATTTTGGGAATATGGAAATGATATGGGTTGGGAGAGAGTAACAGAATTGTAGCTGCTGCTGCTGCCATGTATCGTCCATTACTGATCTGGCCAGCAACCTTATTCCGCATGTCATCAGCATTGATCAGTACCTCATCATGGTTAATTTCAAGCGAGCCTCGAAGCACAAACAGCATTGAATAAAGCGAACGGCCCGACGAAGCAACTGCATAAGTGAGGAATAGAGCATACAGTGCCAATCCAATCATCAACAGTCGACTGGTCCAAGCGTAGTTTTTCGCAACCAGGATGAAAGGTGCTTTCGGTCGAGGAATACCTAACACTGAACGCAGGAACCAATAGCCAACTTCAAATCCGATGATGCATAATACCAGCGATAATCCTGCGATAAAGCGAACATTTTCATCAAAACTCTTAATCGATTCAGGAGAGAAGATCGGGAACGCGCAGAGAAAGACGAGCATGCCTACATGGAAGCCAATTCGCATGTAGGTCGTGCCAAACTTTTCTCGGAAATCAATAACGAAAAGAGCAATCGTCGAGACTGTCATTGCCAGTAATGGCAGGAGCGACGTGGTAGTGGTGAGCGTCATCAATTTGACCACACCCACCAGCACAACCAAGGCAAACACGCTCGCGGTGATTACTCGAATGTAAGGGATAGTGGTGAGAATATCCCAATTACGCTTATCGGTCTTGATTATCTGCCTGGTCTGATTACCCAGTTGCAGTTCTTTCAGAAGCATGAATCACCAGCAGAATGGTTTCGAAACGCAGCACGGTCAATTGTCTGTTGATGGGTAGTTTACCATACAAAGCAGGAACATCAATCAATGGCACAAGGCATCAGTCGAGAATAGGAGTTCGTCTGGATAACTCACTGGCATCGTAAAGCCCTCGAGAATATCGTCTACTATCCCAATGGCTCACAAGTTCCCGGGCATTTGCACCCATAGTGGGCCACCGATTTCGTTCGTGCAAAGCCCTGTTCCAGGCTTGGACCATGCCTGTTTGAGTCGTATCATGCACCCAGCCCACCTCAGGCTTGACCAGATCAACGGCACAGCCACATCGATCAGAAACCATGACAGGCAAACCGGAAGCCATCGCTTCATTGACTACCAGACCCCACGGCTCGCGCAAGCTAGGCTGCCAGTAGATGTCCAGGTTCCGGTAGAACTCAGGCATCTGCGTGTAGTTCACAAACCCATGAAACTGGACCGATACCAGTAAGTCCTTCGCCTGCGACTGCAATTCCTCTTCCAGTGGACCGGTGCCTGCCAGATGCCAGCAGAGCTTATCGTTCGAAAACAAACGAGTTACTTCCGCATAGGCCTTCATGGCTGTGGCCAGGTTCTTGACGGGGACAAGCCGGGCTGCTGTGCCGATGTGGATGGTGCGATTTACGGGTACGGTTCGTAGTGGAATCGAAGAATACATCGAGTTATCTACTGCATCATTCCCCATCGTCATCTGATCTGGTCGCATGCCCAGTGAGTGCAGATAGTCCCGCTGGGGGGTGCCAGCCACAAACCCTGCATCCATGCAACTCATCAGGCACTTCTTCATCAGTTCCTTGTGCCAGCTTCGTTCGTAATCCCATGCCACAGAATCGGAGACGATCACGAGCTTGCAGCCCAGGAACTTCTTGGCAGCTCCCAGTGCCCAGGTAATGCGGTCGTACCAGCCGTTCAACACAAGCACCTCCGCTTGATGTTGATTGATCACTCCCCGAATCGCTTGAAACAACTGTCCCGTCGAAGTCTGCTTTGCGTGGGGGAACAAACACACCCAATCCTTCGGGCGTGCCTTGTCCTGTGCTGTCCAGGTGTAGTCAGCGAGGCCACCATACAACTCAACAGAAATGAGTTGGCTGCCTTGCGAACGAAAATAGGCTTGTGCTTCTGTCACCAGATGCACCTGATGAGGTGAACAATGGTGATAGAGGATAATCGTAGTCATGCAGTTGGTTTACCCATGAGTGCCTGATACAGAGCCAGGCATCGTTCAGCCTGTCGGGTGGTGGTGAATCTCGTTCGTACCCAGGCGTGGGCTGTTTCGACCTGTGTTTCGCGAGACGATTCGTCGCGCACCAGATTTTCAAGCCAGTACGCCACCTGCTTATAACTCTCCACAGGCTCCTGGCTGAATGCATCCCATGGCTTCTCCCGTGGAACGAGCTTTGCATTTTCTGCTGTGATCAGTGGATACTCGTGCTCAGTATATTCGCCTGCACCCTGCAAACCGACAATGGGTCTGCGGGCCAGCATGGCTTCGGCCAGCATCAGGCAGAACGATTGATACCTCGCCAGCATGACGACGGCATCCATCGCGGCATAGGCCGGACGGACATCGTCCATCATGCCAGGTAGATGCAGCCGATGACTGACCTTCAATTCTGCTGCTCGTCGTTCCAGTGTGCTACGAATAAGGCCATTACCTACCAGCAGTACATGCCAAGTCTCCGGAAGATGCTGTAGAATGTCGAAGACTTCCATAAGCCCACAGCCATCGTTGAAGCGGGCCACTGCACCCATCACCTTGGCATCGACGGGAATGCCTAGCTGTTTGCGAGCATCTGCCTGAGCAGGTAATTGGGCAAAGTAGTCGACACTGACACCATTCTGGATGACATGTAGTTGCTGAGGCGACATCCAACCGATACGGGCAACACCCTTCCTGGCACCGTGGGTAATAGCGATCCCTGCATCAGCGAGCCAGCGTTTGCTCACGCCCAGCAGTTGATTCGGTCGCGACATCGTGGCTGGATCAGGTGTGCCGTGGAAATGGAGCAACCGCTTGGCACGCAGGCCTAGTGTGATGAACAGTAACCAGTGGATGGCATCAATGAAATGAAGCACATCGAAGTTTATCTCACGAAACCAGCGTCGCACTTGGGGATAGCTTCGCCAATCGCGGGCCGAGGTGCTGTTCAGATGATGCACCGGTACCGTACTCGCCTTGGAGACGGGGCCAGGTGGCCCATAGGCAAAGACGAGATGCACCTCAACCACATCCTTAGGCAGATGCTCCGCAAGAAGATGTGCCACACGTAGGGATCCGCCACTATGCCAGTCATCACGATAGGCGAGGAGAGCGACCTTCAGCTTGCGGGGTTGTTTCATGATCGCTTGCCCCTTCGCTGCTGGAGGGCTTCGATCATCGCTGTCGCACGAGCGCACCATGTCTCGTGCTGGCTGGCTTGCCAGCGGGCGTTTTCATGACCATCGCTGAAACCCTGGTTCGCCAGTTGTTTCACTTGGGAGATGAAGTCAACGGCATCCTTCACCAGATGTACCAGCGGTTGTTTGCTGAGTAACTCGGCGAAACCATCGGTGGTGTACATCGGTCGGCAGGCGGCGAGGTGTTCATAGAAGCGGGTCGAGCTGCCTGAATAAGTCGGTTCAATCTTGCGATAGGGAAGGAGTGCGACATCAAAAGCCTGGGCATAACTCGCCAACTCGCCATAGGGCTTGCTACCTGTGAAGCGAACGAGGCCACCTCGCTGTTGAAGTTGATCCCGAGCAGCACGATGATCGGCATCGGGGACCTGCATCTCGGTAGGGCCGACAAAGACCCAGGAGTAGTTCGTCAGACCATGGACAGCATCGCGGAGAAAGAGCCAATCGGTGTTTCGTGCCAGATTGCCGATGATGCCGACGATGGGTCGAGGCAGATCAGCGATGGCAGCGGGTAGTTCAGCTGGTTTCAGTAATGGTGCAGGCAACACATTGGCTTGGCGTGTTGCCATCGGGGAGATGACGATCTTCCCGGCTGGGCAATGAGCCTTCTCGATGAGGTAGGCTTTGCCTCGTTCTGAAACCGGGCATACCAGATCAGCTTGCTGGCACATCAACTGATCGTGATAGTTGACATAGCTGGGATCATCGCCCCAGGCATAGTAGAGATCGCTCATGTAGTAGATGACTGGTCCACGCCATTCCTTCGCGACCATGGCATACTGTGGTGAGGCACAGAGTAATACGCAATGCGATTCATGACTTGCGTACTTTCGGCATCGTGCAGCAATGCGTTTACCTTCGTTCAGGATGGAGCGTATCGGCCAGCGGGCAAACCCACGCTGCAGAGGGAAGTGACGAAGCGTCATGGGTGGATGGGTAATTACTTCATCCGGTTCGTCCGTTTGCCAATACCCGGTGCTGGTGATGTCAGGAACCCAGTTGAGCAGTTTCACTTTCTTCGCCAGGGCAGCAGCGAGTTCTTTCACCCAGATCGCCCGGGCATCCAGCAACTGCCAATCGTAGTGGATGCTGGAGCTCATCACTGGTACTTTCGAATCTCGCTGTACTGCTTAAACACCAGGTAGAACATCGCCCCCGCGATGCCGAGGATGACAAAATGTGTCCAGTGGATCAGCGATAACGGATGGCTGTTGACGACGAGTAGTGGCAGCACGCCGCTGAGCACACCCATCACCGTTATCTTGGTCAGATGCAATGGCAAGGCGTTGTGCAGCTTGAGACCCAGTGGAACCAGCAGTGCTGTCGTGATGTGGGCGATGAGCAAGGCCAGTGCCACGCCCGAAGCTCGCATGCTGGGCACGAGGAAGTAAGCGGAACCCAGCGAGACTACGATCCAGACAAACTGGATGTAAGCCAGGGTTCGCTGACTGACCACCATCAATCGATTCACTGCGGGTTGCGAAATCATGTGAACGAGAGCCACGGAGAGGAGGTAATTCGCAGGTTCAACCGCTTCCACAAATCGCTTGCCGTAGAACAGAGGCAACAGCCAGGGCAGACAAATATGGAAGACTGCCGTAACGGGCACCATGAAGATGAACGACAGCCAGGTATTGATCAGGACGACTCGGTTCACGCCACCAAATTCATCGCCTCGCAGTCGTGTCATCAAGCCTATGGTTAGCTGATTCAGCAAACCGGGGATGGTGGTAATCATGTTCCGCATGGTGCTGGCGACGGTATAGTACCCCACTTCGCGAAAGCCCATCTGGGGAACAGCCAGCGATGCCATGAGTATCAGCCAGCCGAACCCGAACTGGAACAGGAAGGCATAGGGGAAGATCATCAGGACATCGGGAGGCGTCGAGTAGCGAAGCAACATGGCCATCAGTATCATCGGTACCAAACCTACAGCAGTACTCGTGCCCAGATGCACCACACCGAAACGGAGCATGGCTCGGATGGGTACCTCGGCAGTTGCTGGATCGAAGACACGCAGGTGATACTTTCGCTTCAGCACCAGCAGGATGGTGATACACGCAAGGGAATAGCTGACGGCATGAGCCAGCAACATGGCACGTGGGCTACGACCTGCTGCCAAGGGCATGAGCAACAGCATGCTGATTCCCACCACGGACGAGAGGATCACTAACCCTCGATAGTAACTCAGGCCCAGCAGCAATCCGCGAATGGCATCGACCATGACGAGTGCGGGCGCTGTCACAACAGTCAGGATCAGGATTCGGAAGAAGTGAGGCTTATCGTAGAACCAGTTTGCCAGTGGCCAGGCAATCACCAGCATCAGAATGGCAGAAAAGAGAGCCAACCCGAACGAGAGCTGCAGAATGCGTTGAATGAACGCGCGGTTCAGCGGATGACTGACTGGGTATTCTGCAGAGAACCGTGTGGCCACCATCCCGATGCCCAGACTGGCCTGGCTGGCCAGCGAACTGGCAGCCTGCAATGCGAGTGAATAGGCCCCGAGACTCTCTTCACCGGCGATGCGGGCCGAGGTGAAGTTGGCAATAAATTGAAAGCCTCGCTCCAGGATCGTCGCGATGCCAATGATGACAGCGCCTTGCAACAGGAAGGTGCGAATCGCAGGCCGAGGCTGGGGAGGCACGTCCGACAAACTTCACCCGGAACGAGTTGGAACTCATTATCCTATATATTGCTTGGGCGAAATAGTACGCCATTGCCTGACGGTTTCGAGCCAGGTAGCCTGCTTTCGCCTCTCCCAGGCGGACCTACGAAGTTGCAAGTAATAGCCATGATCCGTAGCGAGTTGAATGATCCATGCAGCGATCTGCTTCGGACTCGCATCGGCAGCGAAAGCATTGCCCGCATCAGCGAACATGTGTTCGGGTGAGCCACCGACGGCGGTGCCGAGAACGATCAATCCCAGGGCGTGATACTCACGCAACACCATGCCACCAGCTTCGGCCCGTGAGAGCAGGCAACCCACATCAGCTGAGGCAACGGTATCAAGGAATCGCTGCATCTCCGTTTTCTTGTTGATGAACCCCAGCCATTCGACGTTTGGCACATTCTGCAGATGAGCAGGCAGCGAGGTATGTTCACAGCCCATCACCTGCAACTGCACTTTGTCCGTCTGTTGATTTACCACCAGCATGGCTTCGAGCAAGCGATCCAGACCCTTACGATCCCAATACTTCCCCACGAAGAGGAGCTTAAGTGGTTCATCGGGCTGACGCAGTCGCATCGTCGCCTTCGCCTGCCAGGCCTCGAGTGCAGTGCGATCAAGATTAGCTCCGGGGACGATGGCCTTCACTTTGCTCGCAGCAATGCCATAGTCGTTCACCACACTGCTGGCTGCCCATAGGCTGTGGCACACTACCACCTCGGCTGCCTGGTAGCCTGACTTCTCGCGAGCGAGGGCATCCGCTGCAATGTTCTTCCCAATCGTTGCAGCAATCTGATAATCGACGAAGAGTTGCTTGAGCGTCATGTCGATGTAATAACACTTGCGATACTGTAGATCGTTCACCATCGAAGGTGGATAGAGCTGAAAGCAATTGATGATGAACTGCCCTTCCAGCGTTTTCTTGTCATTCGCCCATAACTTTTCCAGGAACGGCACCGAGTATTGATAGCCCCCTTTGCCACGACCCGTCAGCACTCGCCAGGCATTCCAGAGCAAGCGTCTCTGGTTCCACTCGGGCCCGTCTGCTCGTAGAGCCAAGCCTTCATCGATCAACCCCTCGGTCTTGGCAGTTTGCAGGAAGTGATAGGGGATGCCACTCCAGGTGATGGGATCGTGCACATCGCCGACGGCTGCGAGGTAGACTCGGCTCATCGGACGTTCCTCATCTGGGCCAGTTGCCCGAAGACAGCCAGTGCCCACGGACGTGACCAGTGGACAGCACCTGTCTGTACTGCTTCTTCCAGATGCTGGGGAACCTGTGGTGCCAGCCAGCCAGCCTTCACCAGCACTTGCATTCCTTCTATCACCATCGGCTTCAGTTCGTTCTTCACCCAGCGTTCCATCGGGAAGTTGAACCCCTGCTTAGGTCGCTGGTACACTGCCTCCGGCAAAGGCTGCTTAAGTGTTTCGTAGAGGAGCCGCTTGTTCTGCATGAGTGCAGGCATCGAACCGAGTACGGGCCACAGCGTTTCGGCCAGCACATGATCGATCAAAGGTACCCGCACTTCCAGCGAGTGAGCCATCGACATGACATCAATATCACGCAGCAGTTGTGCAGCCAGGTATTGCCGGGTTTCGAGTCGGGAGACGGTCGCGTGAATCCGTTCGGAACCTACACCCTGCAGCCAACTTGATTCCAGTTCCTTCACCCGTTCTTGCGTATTCGCAAGCTGATCCAATAACGCAGGCCCCGCTACCCCAGTGATCTCGTGAGGCATGAACAACCCACGCACGGCACGATAGGTCTCCATCGGCTGGCCTGCGACCTTACACAGGTGTTTCCACTTCTCACGCCGATGAGGTTTCTGAAATGACTGAAGCAACGGCCCCAGCCAACGCAGGCCCATGCCTCGTGCCTGCACCTTGGGGAGCCAGCGAAACGAAGGATAGCCACCGAAGAACTCATCGCCACCGGTGCCCGAGAGAACACCCTTGAGACCGGCGTCGGTTACCACCTTCGACACATAGTAGCTGTTGAAGGCATCCAGCGTGGGCTGATCGTAATGACCAAAGATGGTTCGCCAATCGCTCAGGAAGTTCTGAGCAGTGATCTTACAAACGTGATGTTCGGTATCGAACCGCTTGGCTACTTCCGCAGCTATCGGCTCTTCCGAAAAAGCGCCTTCTTCGAAACTGATAGTGTAGGTCTGCACTCGGTTGGTACTGACTTGCTTGACTGCCGAGACGAGACTGCTGGAATCGATGCCACCACTGAGGAATACGCCAACGGGAACATCCGATTCGAGGTGCAGTTTGACACTCTCTTCAACCGCAACCCCGACCCGTTCGCGTAGTTCGCCTTCAGTGATAGGTTTCTCGTTCGTGACATAGAGCTGTCGCACGTCAGCGAAGCAACCGGTGCGGGTGGTCTTTCCCGGCGAGTAGATACGCCAATGCCCGGGAGCCAGTGAAGCCACGCCGGTGCGCCAGGTGATTGGCGGAGCGATGGAGCCCCAGAGCAGGTAGTAGTAGAACCCGGCAGGGTCGATGTGTTTGTTTGCCAGATCGACCGCCTCGAGCGCCTTGATTTCCGAAGCGAAGGCGACCGTGCCCGCTCGCTCAGTATAGATCATGGGCTTGATGCCAAACCGATCTCGGGCCAGCAGCATCTCCTGCTTCTGTTCATCCCAGAAGGCGAGCGAGAACATGCCACGTAGTTGCGATAATGCTTCAGTGCCATGCCGTATCAGCATCTGCAGAAGCACTTCGCAGTCACCGGTGGAACGAAAGGTTACCCCTTGCGCCAGCAGCTTGTCCCGCAGCTCTCGATAGTTGTAAATCTCGCCGTTGAAGATCAGGCTGTACGAACCCGATACATCCTGCATCGGCTGATCGCCGGTCGGGTTCAGATCCAGGAAGGCCAGCCGACGATGACCAAAACAGACATGTCCGCTGGGACTGGTAAAAAAACCTTCGCCTTCGGGCCCACGATAGCTGATGCTACTCGTCATCCGCGCGACGGTGCTTTGCAGATCAGACTTCTTCTCAGAACTGTAGAACCCGGCGATGCCACACATAGAAAACCCAATCTCGTCCCCGGTCTCCGACCGGGGACGCACTGCCCGCCAGCCTCCGGCTGGCAGCGACGATGAGCGTCCTTCACCAACCGACAGAAAAGAGAGGTACCATCACGATTGCAGCCTGCCGGAGGCAGGCTTGCAGAGTGTCCCCGGTCGGAGACCGGGGACAAGGAACGGTTTCAATACTAGGCTTTCACCTTGTTGAGCTGCATGGCCTGTCTTGAGATCAGCTTCTCGATGGCTTGCAGCTTGCTGCCAATGAAGAGCACATTGTGGATGGCCAGATCTTCCTTGGCTGCTCCTCCTGCTTTCATCGGGTCCATCATGAGATCGCCTGATCCCAGGCCGAGGATGAGGTGGCGGAAGAGATCATCCCGTAACTTGGTGAAGGCCAGGCCTTCTGTATCGAAGCTTCGTTCACCACCACCGAACACGGTATTGTGCGTGATCTGGCCAGGGGTGAAGCGCCAGTAGTTCATTCGATCAAAGACGAAGAACACCGCAGCCCACACCAGGAACAGGAACGAGGAGAAGAAGACGTAGAAGCCCATGTTCATATGAATACGCAGCGAGCCGAGGGCACTCAGAATGTTGTCCCACCAACCAAGGGCAGAAATGCTGACGATGATCAGTGCGAGCGTCACCAGTACCACCAGCGAACTGATGCCTCGCAAAGGCACCGTGGTGATGACGATCACCAGCATGATGATGAAGACATAGATGATGCCGAGTGAGGATGTTACCGACATCCGTTCCCGGAACTGTTTGTTTTCACCAATGCCTGCTTCAGTTGCGTTGAGCACCTTCTTGCCGTTGCTATCGAGCACCTTGATGGTACTGGTCGCTTCGTCATACTGCGACTGGGAAGGGATGATCGCCGCGCGATGATCACCGAAGTAGGTGAGAATCGCAAAGAGGAAGCCGAAGAACCAGACCGGCCACCAGTAGAAGAGGGCGGTATGACCGTAGATGTAGATTTCGTTAGGAACATTGTCTCCCGCCTTGGGGGGAGGTGGTGGCGGGGGAACCGGTTTAGGAGGAGCCGGTGGCGTCGGTGCGTTTGACATCGTCAGCCTTTCGTCAAAATAGGTCACAGGGCGATTTGCATCGCCTATGATTCATTCGCTTCTCTCCTCAGGATATTAACTAAGAAGGATTTGATGAGAAGTGGATTGTCGGTATTTCGAGTGCTTTTGCAGAAGCTTGCCTACACAAACTGAACCCCATTGGTACCGTTTACCACCTCGCCGACAACGTGGGTCATGACGCGGGCTTGTTGCAACTGCTCCTGGACAGCTTTGGCTTCGGGAGCAGGCACGATGACAACGAAACCCAACCCGCCATTGAAGACACGATCCATCTCGGCTTGTTCGATGGCTCCGAGCTTCTGAATCCAGGGCAGGATCGCCGGCATGGGCCATGATCCTCGACGCAGGTTCACCTGCACACCCTGAGGCAGAATACGGGGGATGTTATCAACCAATCCGCCCCCAGTGATGTGAGCTAAGCCGTGAATGACGTTTTGCCCATCGTACTTCCTGAGAAGTTCCAGGATGGGTTTGACATAGATGCGTGTTGGTTCGAGCATGGCTGCCCCGACAGTCGTACCTAACTCACGAACCTCTTTATCGACAGTCAGCTTGGCATGATCGAAGACAACCTTGCGGGCCAGGCTGTAGCCATTGGAATGAAGCCCGGTGCTACTCAGGCCCAGCACCACATCCCCCGGCTTGATGTTGGCACCCGTGATGGCTTTATCCCGTTCGACGACACCGACGCAGAACCCAGCGAGGTCGTAGTGGCCTTCATCCATGTCGCCTGGGTGGATGGCAGTTTCACCACCAACGAGTGAGCAACCTGCCCGGAGACAGCCTGTGGTTACACCTTCGACGATTTGCTTGAGAAGCTTGGGGTTGTCCGAAGGCATGCAGACGTAATCAAGAAAGACGAGTGGCTCTGCACCACAGCAGAGGGCATCGTTCACGCTCATGGCGACGAGATCAATACCCACGGTATCATGCTTGTTCAGCATACGAGCGACATGAATCTTGGTGCCTACCCCATCGGTGCAGGTGACTAAAAGGGGGTCCTTATACTTTTGCAGATCGAGTTGATAAAGGCTGGCGAAACTTCCAAAGCCATCCAGCACACGAGGGGAATGAGTCTGCTTGGCCAGCGGTCCAATGGCGGCGATACCCTCTTCGTATAAATCCAGATTCAACCCAGCGCTCTGATACGTCATCGGCATCGATGGTCTCTCCCTTCACATTGCTGTTGTAGGGAAAGGATGAAGGTATTCTGTGCTATTTTGGAGTCTGTGTACCAGGTGGTTCTACCAGGGCACCATCCAACTCGCGAAGCAGATCAGTAGCGGGCAAGGAGATTACCTTACCATTACGAAGAATACTGACGCTAGCATTCTGACTGGCCCGCTCTTCGTACAGTTTTCTGATGGCACGGTTCATGGAACGTTCCACATTTTCAGCGAAGCGAACTGTGTCTGGGTTCGGAGAGGCTGTTGTTAGATGCATTGAGAGAATCCTTCATTTGTTGATAGAAGTTGGTATCAATCACTTCCTCACAACCACAATTATACCTTGCAATCATCCGACTAGCACTATCACTATTGTCAATGATGGTCCAAACACTTGCCAGTGAACGATACAAGTGGAAGAAATTTTTCAAGGAAAGCTGATACCTGCGACGAATCACATCTTCTGGGACATCATGTCCACCCTGTTGGACACGTTCTGCTACGCGACGGATATGTAGTTCAACATCTGGCATCCAGAGATAGTAGAGATGTATCTGGTACCCTGCATTGCTGAACTTACTCAGCATTGCAGCGTATGTACGCCCAGCAAGAGTTGTTTCAATGCAGAAATCGGCCCCTCGCCTGGCTAAATCGTTAATTTCATGAAGGACAATCCTGGCTGCCCGCTGCTGAGCCCGTTCGGGTTGCAATGGAGCAAGCCCAGCAGCAACGAGATCATTGTTGATGAATTCGAAACAGCCAACAACCTGGGGTAAGTAGTCTTTCGCAAACGTTGTCTTGCCAGCGCCGTTTGGTCCTGCAATCACATAGACATTGGGCATAGCTGACAACTCCGTGTATTACTTCTTACTCCGCTTCCACACCGAATACGCGGTCTGGGTGCCTTCCTTGGATTCAAACGCTGTCGGGCGGGGTTGGCCCGGGTTGCTGTTGCAGATCTTGAACTCATCGCCAGTCACGTCGTAGATGCCTTGTGAGACTTTGCCCTTGTTCGGACCGTCCAGAAACTCAACATCGACTTCCTTTGGCGAGGCCTTCTCGTTCAGTTTGAACTTCATCTTCTGTAATGGCTTATCGAACAGTGAAATCGTCATGGTGTCGTTAACGATCTCACGGAAAATGGTTTCAATCGCTTCTTCGGGTTGCTTCTGACCTCCACGAATCTGGAGTGTGCAACTCCATTCGCCTTGCAGTCGTTCGAGGTCGTTTTGCGGTGCCTGGGTGAAGAGCAGTGTCGATAGGAGCAGCCACATGTCAATTCCTCCGAGAGAGAAGATGAGTGATAACATCAGCGGTCTGATCGATGTCCACGGTAGTGACATCAAGATGCGTGACAAAGCGAATGGTTTGATCAGCAGTAGGCAGAGCCAGGATGTTGCGTTTCTGCAACAGTTCCGACAGCCAGGCTGCGGTGCCTCGCTGGGGGTCGATGTGGATGAAGAGTAAATTGGTATCGACGCTGGCGCTGGGGTTACTGAGGCCGGGGATGGCACAGAGTCGCTTAGCCAATCGCTGGGCGTTGTCATGATCTTCGGACAATCGTGTCACGTGATGTTCAACGGCATAGAGTGCACCAGCAGCGAGAATGCCTGCCTGCCTCATGCCACCACCAAACATCTTGCGGATGCGACGGGCCTTCTTGATGAACCGGGTTGGCCCGCACAGTGCTGAACCAACCGGTGCTCCCAGCCCCTTACTGAAACAGACGGAGACTGTATCGAAGTGCTTGGCCCACGTGGGCATCGGAATACCCGTCGCGACGCTGGCATTCCAGAGGCGAGCGCCATCGAGGTGCATCTTGAGGTCGTTCTTGCGAGCCCACTGTTCGATGGCGGCAATCTTCTCGATGGGATATATCTTGCCACCCCCACGGTTGTGGGTGTTCTCCAGACAGACGAGACGGGTATGAGGCAGATAGTCGGCATCGCCTTTCACTTGGCCTTCGAGCATATCGATGGAGAGAATGCCATCGGTACCATAGAAACTACGGCACATCACTCCGCTCAGCGCTGCAGGAGCGCCGGTTTCGTAATGCACAATGTGGCAGTTGCCATCACAGAGCAGTTCATCGCCGGGCTGAGTGTGACAGCGGATGGCTATCTGGTTCGACATCGTTCCTGATGGAACGAAAAGGGCAGCTTCCTTGCCAAGCAGCCTGGCAATGGTTTCTTCCAGCCGATTGACGGTGATATCTTCGCCGAAGACATCGTCGCCTACTTCAGCAGCAGCCATCGCGGCCCGCATGCCGGCGGTGGGCTTAGTGACAGTGTCAGAACGTAGATCAATCATTCGAGGCATCGTCTCACCGGCAACGGATTCCCTGGTATTCCAGAGGGTATTCATAATCTTTGCGAAGAGGATGGCCTACCCAGTCGTCAGCCATCAGAATGCGTGTCAGCTCGGGATGGCCTGTGAACCGTACACCGCCCAGGTCGTAGGCTTCTCGTTCATGCCAGTTGGCAGCAGGCCAGACTGCGGTCACACTGGGAACTTCAGGTAGATCACCAACCACGTCAGCTTTCCAGCGAGGCAACAGCATCTTGACCACCAAGCGGTGTCGATGAGCAAAACTGGAAAGGTGATAGACCACTTCGAGATGTGGTTCGTACCCGGCCTTGGCTACCTTGGTGGCATCGGTTTCGAGATAGTCCACCACGGTGATGCAGTTGAGGATATCGAACTGAAGCCGTGGATCATCCCGCAACCACTGGGCAATGTGTAGCCAACTGTTTGCTTCTATGACGATGTACGGGTCGAGCGCGGTGAGGTTCTTCGTCAGCACCTGCTGACCGAACTTCTCCTCCACCATGCTGGCAATGTCTGTGAATTGCATAGTTGTATTTCTCGTCCCAGGTCTCTGACCGGGGATGCGCTGCCAGCCAGTCTCCGACTGGCAGCGACGATGAGCGTACAATGCAACCGTGCAACTAACGATGCGACTCTCACGATTGCAGCCTGTCAGAGGCAGGCATACAGTGCGTCCCCGGTCGGAGACCGGGGACGAGAGTATGGTAGCAAACGTTGGTGAAGCGGAAATGAGTCTTTACTGATCAGGATCAGTAATCGCTCGGCAGTAACGGGCAAGGAGCAATTCCGTCTGAAGCAGTTTCTGCCAGGTGGAAAAGTCCAGCGTTACTTCGGTGCCATCTTCGCTGGTCTGTGCACCAGGGATTACTGCAGAGAGTGTTCGGTGGAGGAAATCGAGCATCTCGGACAAGCGAGCAGCTTGCGACGGGCTGAGCTTCTGTGGAAGTGGGGGAAACTTGTATCGACCGATCTTGAGCGATTCGTTGGAGCTGACTTCCTGCTTGTCGTCCGAGATAGTAAAGTCGGGCGTGCCGATATCTGTTTGATTGATGGACGATTTGTTGAGAACGGTCCGCAGGTCTTCGGAGGAATCGAGCTTTTCGACCATCACGGGCATGCGGCTGGACTGAGCCATCTGCGTTTCACGGGCAGCAATTTCCTCGAGCGATCCAAACAGCAAGACGGAACGACCAAGGTGAACACAGTCGCCATGTCGTAGGCGATGGACATGAATGAGTTGACCATTCACGCGGGTACCGTTGGTGCTATCGAGATCAGTGAGGATCATATCCCCTTGATCGAACTGAATTTTTGCGTGAAAGCGGCTGATGCGTTCATCATTCAGCCTGACGGTGTTGCCCTCTTCGCGCCCGACGGTGATGGGTGTGGAGAGTTCCGAAAAGACCAAGCCCTTATCCACGCCATCAATGACCTGGAAAGTAACTGTTGTCATAGGACCAGCCCGTAGGAGGCAGAATGCCTCGCTGAAGGAATATTGGCGAACAGCACACTAACGATTAATGACCATTTAACCATAGCATTGTGCTGAGCGTGCGTCAAAGCAACTACTCTCTTTTAAGCTCTTAGAAAGGCCATGTCAATAAAGTTATCAAATGATGAGGAAAATTGCCCTAAGTCATCGCCCGAAGTTCTGGAATACCTCCAATTCCGCAACAACACCATGAAACCCGGAGGATTCACGAACGAATCCTGCCGGTTTTTTTCAATGGTGAGTATCGGCTTCAATTCTCCTGGGCTATTTCCACATCCAGCACACGTCGACGGCGACGATAAACCATCCAGCCACCACCACCAGCGATCGTCAGGCCGATGAGGGCTATGGTGGAGGGTTCGGGAACAGCCGCTCCGCTGATACGCAGAATGTTGCCACCCCCGATGTCAAACATATAGAGCCGACCCGCACCATCTTCAGCAAACGATGCCAGTTCAAACGCACCGATGGCTGCAGCTGCATTGTTGATGGGCGTATTCAACTGACTGGTACGATCAATCACGGTGGGGGCATTGATACCATCGTAACGGGTACTGAAGATGCGTCCCGAGACATAATCGCCAAAGAAATAGGTTCCATCCAGCCATTGGTTGCCATCAGCAATCTCACCACCTCGATAGACATAGCCACCAGTGATGGAACCACCGACGCTGCGATCGTAATCGAGGATGGGGTCGGTTCGCAAGTTCACGGGAATATCAGCATCACCGATGCCCGGCGTCTTGATGAAACCTTCGCGAACGCGCCAGCCAAAGTTCTGTCCGCCAGCAGCGGCTGATGCCTGGAAATTCACTTCTTCCCTGGCACCCTGGCCGACATCAGCGATGTAGAGGTTGCCATTGGCCCGATCAAAGCTGGGCCGCCAGGGGTTGCGTAAGCCATATGCCCATACTTCGGGAGCGAAGGCATTGTTGGTGTTCACCGGGTTTGAAGCGGGAATGGAATAGGGCGAGGCAACCGCATTGATATCGATTCGCAGCATCTTTCCGTTCAAGCTGCCCCGGTTTTGGGCCAGGTTGCCGGGATCATTTCCACTGCCGCTGTCACCAGATGAAATATAAAGCAGGCCGTTCGTGGGTGAGAATCCAATCCAACCACCATTGTGATTCGCTGCTGGACGAGGAACACTGATTACACCTACCCGCGATGCCGGATTGATGACTCCACCAGAGACGGTGAATCGATCAATCCGCAGCAGGCTGTTCGACGTGGTGTAACTCACGAAGATACTGTTGGCACCAGCACCCGTTCCAGCAAAGTTCGGATGAAAAGCAAGGCCCAGTAGCCCCTGCTCCCCCCCACCGGAGGTAAAGTTCAAGCCAGCGGTGGCGATATTGCCAAAGGTAGTGCCCGGACTGTTGATGACAGGTGAACCCGTGGGTGTCACATCAAGAGTTCGGATGAGTCCACCCTTCTCCACGACATAGAGCGTATTCGGATTCCCCGGCGCTGAGGTGGCAAACAGTGGATTGGTAAACCCTTGGCCCACGTGCACGGAGAACAATGGTTGAGCCGATGCAGAAGTAACAGCCAGACTGACTGCTCCCAGTGCCAGCAATGTTCGAATCATGCGACGCATACGGTGCTCCAGAAAGAATCGACCTGATGAGCAAGCATCAGATGATCGTTAGAAATGGCGGAGCGGATGGTGTCTTCCAGAATACCCTGTCAAAAAACAACGTCTAGTGGAGTGTACCAAGATCGGGATGAAATTTTGGTTGCGATGAGGAAGAGAACGTTCCGTTGCCAAAATGAAGCGTTTACCATGTTATCTGGACGGAGTGAGTACGTTCTTCTGTCGCATCGTGACGGAACAACTGTTAATACGAAGGATTATTCTCCCATCGGACAATAAGTAGTTAATCAAACCAAGGGATGGTGCATGGCGGAGCGGGCGTGGGTGGAGACCGGCTTGCGGGAAGCTGCCCTGGCTGGTGATGCCTGTGCCTGGCGTAGGCTGGTGACCGATCACGTGGAGCCGTTGCGTCGGTACCTGGCATGGCGGCTGGGTGGCCTGCACGATGTGGATGATCTGGCCCAGGAAGTCTGGCTGCAGGCGGCGAAATCGTTGCGACGGTTCGATCCACTCCGTGGCCCGTTCCATGCCTGGTTGATGGGCATTGCTTTCCACACGCTTCGCAACCATAGACGTAGCGTTCGTCGATCGAAACAGCGGCCGATGCCTGAAGGCGAACTGGCAGCCAGTGAAGAAGACCGGCAGGCGGAACGGGTGGCGGAAGCACTGGAGCAGTTGCCTGAGAACTACGAACAGGTGTTGCGGGCTAAATATCTCGAAGGGCGTTCGGTGGCCTGCATTGCCCAATCCACTGGCCAGGGCGAGAAGGCAGTCGAATCGCTGCTGACACGTGCCCGGCAGGCCTTTCGCACCAGTTACGAGCGAGAAACATCATGATGGACGAACTGGACGACATTCTGAAATCACGTGACATGCCTTTGATGGAAGCAGCGGGGCAGGAAGCTTTGGTGCAGCGTTCGATGAAGCAACTCCATCGACAACGACATCTTCGTCAGGCGGTGCGTGGTGTGGGCATGGTGTTGCTTCTGGGTCTAGGCATTGCCTTCGGGTTCATGCTATCCCCGAAACCCCACGACATGGCACTGTCAACCGTACTGGCAACAGAGCCTGAAGTACCACCATTACTATCTGCTGCTCAACTCGAATTGGAAGCGGAGAAGGCACTGACAGCTTCGCAGGCTTCGCAATATTATCGGCAGGCGGGGGATCGGTTCCTGGAAGCACAGGACATCCGCTCCGCACTACGATGCTATCGACTGCACCTGGCTGAGGGTGGCCAACTGGCCCGCCAAGTGGCTAACAGTGATTCCTGGCTGCTACTCAGCATCAAAACCAACAACACGAATGGAGAATAACGATGACCTGGTTCCTGATTGGTCTGCTGGCTTTTCCAGTGCAAGGTCCCGCGGCACAACCGCCTGGCAAAGTACCTGTGCTGGGTGATATGCCTGTGTTGAGTCATCTCTTTGGGGGTGCAACTGGCGTAGCACCAAAATCTGTGGAGGAGGCAGTGAACCTGGCACTGGCCCATCATCCCGATTTGAAGCTGGCGGAGGCCGAGCTACGGGTGGCGGAAGCTAAACTGGTGCAGGCTCGTATGCAGATCACCAAGAAAACTACGGAAGACTATCATAAGCTGGCCCAGTCTCAGAAAGTTTTGAAGGAGATGGAAGACAAAGTACAGATAGCCAGGAAGCAACACGAAGCAGGCGTGGCACCTGTTGGGGTATTGAAGGAGGCCCAGTTTCAACTTTCTACCGCCAAGGGGCAGGTGGCACAGATCGAAACCGAGTTCAAGCTGGCAGTCAATCCTACTACACAGAAGTGCAGCGCCTGTCATACGGGTGTCAATGAAAGCCATCTGCAGACCTTTCACAATCCTCGATCTCTTTATTGGCAACTGGGGGAGAAGATCGATCCCAGGGGTATCGTTGCAGTTGAACCATCAGCTCGAAGCAGCACGGTTGATACCATCACACAGCATCTTGACAAACGAGTTAAACTCAACAAGCAGACGAACATCACTATCGAAGAAGCATTCGCTGTGCTGGCCAAAGAAGCAGGCATCACCTTGCGGGTGAAGTTGCCTGGAACGGAAAACAAGGACCTGTATCGTGACTTCGCTAAAATCAGTCTCCCTGCTGATGAGATGCCTTTACGCACCTGGCTGCAACTGATTGTTGATGAGTACAACACCCAAATTGCTGTCATCGCGTCGTCAATACGTAAAGAGGTAGCCAAGCGACACGATCTTTATGTGAGAGAGTATGGCTTGCTATTGACGTCCTATGATCTGGCACCATCCGATGCGATCACCTTGCAGCAGATGATGCAACAGTTAAAGGCAACGAAGAAGTAGCGCGATAGCATCGAATTGGGTGCCACGGTTTCGCCGTACTCGGCGTAACCGTGTTGGATCTCACAAGAGAGATGTTGTCTGGATGCTATATCTGCGATGCAAACCCGGGTATCGTTACGCCGAGTACAGCGAAACGATGGCACCCATCACAATTACTACGTGACTGATCCTACTTTTGGCCCAAAGCCCAGAGGTAGTGTTGGCTGCGGATGAACAAGGTACCGTTGGAGATGGCGGGGGTGGCCATGATGTAGTCGTCCATTTCGTTGACAGCGAGGAGTTCAAAGGTGGGACCGGCTTTCACTACTCGCACTTTGCCTTGTTCGGAGGAGAAGTAGAGACGACCATCAGCGACCACAGGGGATGCAGTGTAGCTGTCGCCGGTGTCACCGATACGTTTCTTGTAGACTTCCTTGCCGGTGGCTGCATCGTAGCAGGCAAGCACACCTGAGTTGGAACAGGTGTAGAAGTAGTTGCCGTAGAGTACGGGCGTGGGCATGTACGGTCCGCCCCGGAGAGTGCTCCAGACGACGTGGCTGTTCTTGTCTTCCTTCTCTTTCAGCGAGATGTCGCCACTGGCACCGGGCTTGATGGCGTAGATCGGCTGAATCGGCCGGTTGCCACTGCTGATGTAGATGAGGTCTTTGCCACAGACGGGAGCGGGGATGGTCGCTTCTGATTTCTTGGCCAGTCGCCAGAGTTCTGCACCGGTCTTGGGGTCATAGCTACGAGCGAACTGGGAAGCATTCGTGACGATCTCGGTCCGTTGTGAGTTCTTCCAGATAACCGGTGAACTCCACGAGGGGATTTCATCACGCGGTGTGGACCAGATCTTCGAGCCATCTTCCAGACTGAACGCTGCGATGAACGAATCGCGGCTCAGGTCGCATTGCAGGATGGCCATGCCCTCGTGGATGAGGGGCGAGTTGGCAAAGCCCCATTCGTATTCCTGATCGAGAGTGAAACTGGAATCGAGTGTGCTGAGATCGCGTTTCCAGAGGAGCTTGCCCTCGAAGTCGTAGCAGTAGAGTCCTTCGGAACCGAAGCAGACAAGGACGTGTTTACCATCGACAGCCGGGGTGCAGTTGGCCTGGCTACCCTTTAGATGGCGTTTGATCTTGGGTTTGCCTTCGTAGGCAGTGCGTGTCCAGAGAATCTTGCCGGTGAAACGGTCGAGGCAGAGCGTTTGCCAGGTGTGCGAGCTGGTGTCGTTGACCGAGGCGACACCGCCGTAGTTGCCGATGGTGATCTTGGAATCGGGTTGGCCACTACTGAGGGCGGTGGTGACGAAGACGCGGTCGCCCCAGACGACAGGGCATGAATGGCCCAGCCCGGGGATGGCGGTCTTCCACTGGATGTTCTTATTCTCTTTGACGTTCCAGGTGATGGGAGGCTGTTGGCCATCAGCCACGCCGGTACCATCAGGGCCACGGAAGGAGGGCCAGTTCATCGGGTTGCTGACCGAGCCGACGCTGACGGAAGCAGTACTGACTTCGGGTTTGTTGAACTTGTAGAAGCTGTATTCTGCGGTGAAGCGAGTCATGATGACGCTTTTAACGTTGTCGCCATCGCGATCGACGCGAATGGTGTTACCTTCGGAGCCGAGCGGGACGAAGGTGTTAGGCCCAGTGGGTTTCAGCCAGCGACCACCGGTGGTCAGGCCGACATCAGACAACTTGATGGCAATCTTGGCTCCGCCATCGCTTTCGTAGTCGCCTACGATGGCTTTCCAGTGTGTCAGGTCTTTCTCCGTTGGTGTCGGCAGCGGCTTGGCACCGGCCTTCTTCAAGAGTTCCTGCATCTTCTCGTTCTTGCTCGTCGTAGCTGCGTAGAGGCTGGCATCGAGTGCATCCTGACTGACTTTCTTCTGATCGATGATGAAGGTGACTAGGGCCTCGTTTTTGAGACCTACCGCACCAGTCAGGGCGGTGTCGAGGTCTTTAGCACCAGCGGTTATCAGTGCTTTCGCCAGTTCCACTCTGCTACCGGCGATGGCGGTGCTGAGCGGAGTCTGGTACCAGATGCCATCACGGGCGTTGACATTGGCCTTGGCTTTGAGGAGGAGTTCGACTACTTCCATCTTGCCCTTGCTGCAGGCAATCCAGAGAGCAGTGATGCCCATCTCATTGGTGGCATTGACATCAGCACCCTTATCGAGTGCAGCTTGCACTGCCTTGGCATCACCCGCCCGCACCGCAGCCCAGAGGGCATCCCGCTTCTCATCCGCGAAAGCTGGCAGCGCGAGAAAGTAGAGAAGGAATGCAGAACAGAGGGCAAGACGTGCAAGCATGGAAGTGTCACCAGAATACGACGCTACGTTATTCGCCGCAGAGTCGTCTTGATTTGTAACGCATTGGCAGGCGGGATGCTACGGGTGGTGTACGGATTCGGCGGATATGATGGAATGGTGAGGGATATGGCCCAAGTTGACTAGCGAGAGGCGTGTGCCATCAGGTATAATGCCATTCATTCGATGCAGGGTAACTTCAATGTCAATAGCCTGGAAAGATACCATTACCTTCAATGCCCAGGTGCTGGCAGGCAAACCAACCATTCGTGGTTTGCGGATCAGCGTCGAGCAGATTCTACGGTCACTCAGTCATGGGATATCTGAAGCAGAACTGCTGCGTGAGTATCCAGATTTGAAGCCGACGGACTTTGCAGCGTGCCAGTCGTATGCCGCTGATCTGGTAGCCAACGAACGTGTTTATCCTGTCAAGGCTAGCGCCTGATGACTATGCCCGCAACCGTTCGACCTCGCATTGCCTTACGCATCCTGGGCGAAGAGATTGCTGCTCAGGCTGAGGTACCGGCAGAGCAGGGGCGGCTGGATCAGTTGTTACCACTTCTCCTCGAACTCGATCAGGCAGCGATTGACGTAGCGGTGCGGAAGAATCCTACGGGGAAGTCCGTCAGTTGTGCCAAGGGCTGTTCGGCATGCTGTCGAGCTCAGCCGGTACCGATCACGCCTCCGGAAGCGTATGCTCTGTCGAAGTTGGTCGAGGGGTTGACTGAACCTCGCCAGAGTGAAGTCAAACAGCGATTCGCTGAGCGGGTGGCAGCCTTGGAATCTGCAGGCTTGCGAGACATCTTCCTGCGGGAAGCTCCACTCGAAAGTCCTGAGCAGGCTCGGCAGGCAGTCGAGCAGTATGTGCAACTCCAGCTCGCGTGTCCGTTCCTGGAAGATGATGCGTGCAGCATCCATCCGCAGAGGCCATTTGTGTGTCGGCAATATCTGGTGACATCCGATCCGGGACTCTGCGATGATCCACTCCATCATGATGTGGAAGTGGTGCCGATGCCAATGCAGCCAGCTCATGCGATGTTGAGTGCGACGGAACAGTTCCTTCACATGAAGACGGGAACCATTCCGCTGGTGCTGGCACTGGTCTATGTCGAGAAGCATCGGCAGACCTTGGAGCAGCAGGTGCCGATGAAGGAGGCACTGCAACATTGGTTGAAGGCTGTCGCGAAGTAAGGCTATCCGTTCGCCTGCAACTCCTTCAAATGTGCAGTCACACACTGGGGCAAATACTCCAGCGAGTAACCTCCTTCGAGGCAACTTACCAGTCGACCCTGGCTATATGTACCAGCAGCCTGCATCAGTAGCTTCGTAAGAGTAGTGAAGTCTTCGACTTCAAGCCCCAGTGAGCCGATGGGATCGTGAGCATGGGCATCGAAGCCTGCACTGAGCAGGATGATGTCAGGCTTCGCCACCTGTACCGCTTTCTCCAGGCTGTTCTGGAAGGCAGCGAGGTAATCATTTCGTGAGATGCCGAACCGTAGTGGGACATTGACGGTGTGGCCCAGCCCGGCCCCGGTGCCAGTTTCGGTGGCAAGGCCGGTACCAGGGTAGAACGGAAAGCGGTGCAGGCTCAGGAACGTCACCCGTTCATCATCGTAGAAGGCATCCTGGGTGCCGTTGCCATGATGGACATCCCAGTCAACGATGAGGACGCGGTCAGCCCCATTCTGCTGAGCCACCCGGGCAGCAATTGCAACGCTGTTGAAGAGACAGAACCCCATGCTCAACTCAGGCGTTGCGTGATGGCCTGGCGGCCTGACGAGACAGAAGGCTGTGCGATCATCACCGTGCATCACCGTCTTCACTGCCTGACAACACGCCCCCGCTGCGAGCAGCCCCACTTCGAAGGAAGCGGGACTGACGAAGGTATCCGCTTCGATTTGTCCCCCACCTTGCTGGCAAGTAGCTTGAACGATCTGTACCACTGCAGGAACGTGGACCAGTTCCACTTCTTTGGTGGTGAGTGGTATCACCTCGCCGGTCTTGCATGTCGAAGCAGCCTGTTGAAACGGCTGATAGTTGGTGATCGCATCATACCGCGCCGGGCTTTCGTTATGACCGGGGCCGGTACGATGTTCGGTGAAACGGGGGTGTTGGTAGAGAATGGTCATGAATTTGAGTGGGCCTTAAATGTGAATCCACTCTTCTTGAGTCTCGTAAGTAATGGGTGCTTGATCAAGATGATTCTTGACTATCTCAAACATGGCAACGTCACGAAACGCATATTGTTGCCAAGCATGATCGACATCCTGAATCACAAGGACGATGTCTTGGGGCAAGGGTATAGTCTGAGACCAGATTCCCAGTTCTTCATCAAGAAAGCGTAGAGTATCTGAGGGCACTGTCTTGCCTTCAATGGCATAGATCGTGCCCCAAGGCATATTGATGGAATCTCCTAGACGACTAAAAAAGCCCGGCTTACCTAACGTACTCGATACGACGAATTGATCATACCAACCATTCCATGTAGTCTGGTGTTCAACCGCAGGTATGCCTTGTTGTGTCAGTCGTTCTTGTACATGTCGGTTGAGATCATAGCCGTGGTTGTCTAGCCACCACCAGCATTCATCAAGACGGCTTATGACAGGCTGCAAGACATCGAACAGTGTGTGGGTGGATGCTGTCAGGAAGTACATGACTGCTCCCTTGTTATTGTGCCGTTTGCATCTCAGTCGCCTCCGGCAGCTTCAGGAGCAGCACCTTATCCAATCGGGTGCGATCCATGTCGATCACTTCGAACCGCCAGCCTTGCCAGGTGAAGTGTTCCCCCACCTTCGGCAGGTGGCCTAGCCGTTTGAAGACGAAGCCGCCGAGGGAATGGTATTGCCCTTTCTCTTCTTCGCTGACACTGGGAATCTCCAACTCCTGGAAAGCCTGTTCTACTGGCAGCGAGGCATCGACGAGGTAACTTCCATCTTCACGTTTGACGATGCCTGCAGGATCCTCATCAATATCGTCAATGTCGCCTACCAGAGCTTCGATGATGTCGTGCAGTGTAACGATGCCGATAAAGCTGCCATACTCATCGACGACGAGGGCCATCGCTGCTTTCTTCTGCTTGAACTGGTCGAGCACACTCAGAGGCGAGGCGGAAACGGGAACGATCAATGGCGGCTGAATCAGGCTCTCCCAGTTGCCTCCCAGTCCTTGCAGTTGATGTGCAGCCAATTCCTTGGCCGAGATCACGCCGATCGGTTCCTGCTTCAGTTCTTCAAACACAGGAAAGTAATGGTGAGGTTCCGACATTACCAGTTCCCATGCATCGAGGATCGTCATGCCCTTGTTGAGTGGGACGATATCCTTGCGGGGAGTCATGATGGCTGACAGTGTCCGGTCGCCCAGTTGAAACAACCTTTCGATGATGGCCTTCTCTTCGGGATCGACAGCACCACTCTTGGTACCTTCCATCACCATCGACGTGATATCTTCCTGCGACACATCAGGCTCGGTGCGCTCAGGAATGCGGAAGAGCCAGACGATGAAATCGGTGGAGCGATCTAGGAACCAGACGATAGGCCGACACAGCCAGGAGAACTTCTTGAGCAGCGAAGCAGCCCCGCAAGCAATGGCTTCGGGATAACTGAGGGCCAAACGCTTGGGCAACAGTTCCCCCACCACCAGCGAGAGATAGGTGATGAAGAGTACCACGATGAACAAGCTCAATGTGCTGGCATAGGGCTTGAGCCAACTGATCAGTGCCAGTTCATCAGCCAGGTGTTGCGACAGGCTGGCACCGCCGAAGACACCAGCGATGATGCCGATGAGGGTAATGCCCACCTGCACAGTAGCCAGAAAGCTGCCGGGCTTCTCGATGAGTTGCAGCGCGGTGGCTGCGTGGGCATTGCCTTCGTCCGCTTCCTTGCGCAGCCTCGACTTGCGTGCCGAGACCATCGCCAGTTCCGACATCGAGAGCACACCATTCAGGATGGTGAGCAACAGAATGATTAATAGTTCGACGAGCACCATCAGGTGGATATCCGGTAACATGGGGGATGGGATTATGTTACCGGAATGAAGGCGACTTGCAGCGATTCGTTTCGCCCAGGCTTAGGTCCAGCCGAACTTCAATAGTTCGCGCCCGCAAGTTGGACATGGTGTCCGCAATCTCTCCAAGTCAATATTCGCGATGTGGCAGATCGGGCAATAAACACCATCGTCACGGATAGGGATGGATTCTCTCAATTCAGAGAGTTTGGACCCAATACGATACACCTCTTCGGGATCGGCGTTGGGCGAGGGAAGTCCTCGTGATTCGGGATTCTTCGTTGTTGCATTTAAGGGAGTTGTGGCAATCCATTCGTCTTTCCCTAGTCGCTCATGGTCGTCAAATCGTTCGGTGATGTCCAACTGGCTATACATGATTTCATCTGTAGCCATCATCTCGATCTTGCGCAGCCGGAGAGTCAGCGTGCCGGACTTGGTATATAGCTCTCTGGTGTGTGGTTCCGCATGCATGACAGACCAATCGGCGTCACCTAGGTGTAGCGTCGTTGCGATCTCGAACGTTTCGGGAAGGTCCGCCGGCGGCGTTCGGGTAGTGCCGATAACTTCACCGGTGGCATCGTTGATGAAGGTCACTTGGACTTTTCTACTGAACCATCCCATGGTGGTTTCTCGTGGTTTGTGATCCTGGTAGCGACGGGAGGATTTGTACTGAACTTTGGTTGTGATTTACGCTGATTCTAGTGGGTAGTGCTGATGTATCCAATCCCTTCGTATGCTCCACTGCTTCACGTACTCGTTAAGCCGTGCCACTCAACCGAATACACACAACTTCCTTCGTCCCTTGAGTTTGCTCCGGGCACTGACGTGGCTCGACTCTTTTTCTAAACCACCAACGAACCACTATTCACTGAATGAATATCCCAGAGCATTCACGCTGCTTTGCACCTGTTTCTTGTAGCTGTCCTTGGCAGCGTCGGGCAATGCAGAACGGTCGATGAACCTATTCATCTTCTCCTGGCCATCAATGAACTCCTGGATGAACCGCTGGTAGCGTGTCTCTACCAGGCCCAGTCTCTTGGCGAATTCGACGAATTCGTCGTAGGCGCAGTAGCCATTGGCTTTGAAGCTTGGTGTCTCGTAGTCGTCCTGGAACAGGTCGAGTGCTGTTCTCGATTCGTTCGGCACATGCAATCTGGTGTTCAGCAGATCGTAGGCGGGAGCCAGCCGGTATTCACCGGTCGCGTCATGACGGATCAGGGAAAAGTTCTTCAAATGGGCGTCACCATTGTGTACGACGTAGTTGAATAGCACCAGTTTGAAGAACTTCTCCAGGTCCACCTTGCTGGCAGCTACATACTTCTTGATGAGCTCTCCGATCTGCTCGTATGAATAATCGTACTTGTAGTTTTTCCCATGCGTTTCCTCGGACATCGTCGCTACCTGGGCAAAGTCTTCCTGCAATGATCTGCTGCCATCAGAATGCACATCGAACCGACGAACGAGATACGCTGGTTCCTTGTCAGCAAACTGAACGAGGGCATTCACCGCAGTATCGATTTCGAAAATCTGTCGGGCCATTTGCATGGTCAGATGTTCGTTGATCGGTATGAGATGGGTCAGTTCCAATTCGCTGTTGGGAATGGGCTTGAGGATGTACTGCCCCCCCGATTCCGTCATCTCCAGTTGTTGGTTTTTGAGAACCAGCGATATCTTGGTCTGTACTCCCGATATCGAGATTCGCTGATCCGTGATGTTGAGTTTGGTTTCATTGTAAGCGGGGCGGGTGAACGGCAGAACGCTGGCTACCTTCTTGCCATCGAATAGCCGTCTACGACAAGCCACACAGAAAGGGGCCAGGCTCTCTTTGAAGCAGCCAGCGCACCTGTTCATGGGGTCTCCTGAACGGAGATGCCACCGATGGTCTCAGCCTTGCAGGTTTTCAGCAGTCTGGTGAAATGATCGTCTTCGTCGATCTTGAGCACGCGGCATTGCAAGGCCTTGTTCTCTCCTTCCGCCAGCAGTCCGAAGAAGAAGGGGAAGAGAACCTGCGATTCAAAGTGTTTTTCCCGCTTGGGCAGAGACAGGCTGATCGCGGGGTACCTGGGGTTGCTTACGTACTCAGGAACATACTGAAAGCAGTAAGCCCCACCTTCCTGTTGCGACAACACACCAGCAGGAATGCCCCGGCAGAGAACATTAGCTTGACGCATCAAGTGACTTGACCTCCAGGCACAGTTCCAACCCCAGGACATCTGCTATTTTGGAGAGAAGACTGAGTGTTGGATTAGCGGTACCGTTTTCGAGGTTCGTCAACCCGCGCAACGTGACCCCAGCCATCTCTGCCAAGTCTCGTTGACGCAGATGAAGTTGCTTGCGCCTGAGCTGAACTAGTTGACCAATCTCGGCAGCTGACATGGGCTATTTCCAGATAAGCACTCTAGTGCATATTGCGCAACTATGGGTCAAGTGATTCGAATAGCAGGGATGATAGTGCATTATAATGCGCTTATTGACATTTAACAAGGTAATGAGGGTCAATATTGATCACAATGCGCATTGTGATGCGTTTTTACACCATCTTCAATTATACGCTTGCCGGCTGAAGGCGGTATTCCAACTGGTTACCCCTTACCCTTCGCTCCCCACTTGAAGCCCACCACATCTTTCTGCAGTTTACCGTGGAGTTGTTCGCGGGCCAGGCCGTCGAAGGGGATCTCGGGGCAGTAGAGGCGGCGGTGGAAGATGTCGCCATCTTCACCACCTTTACGTTCTTCGAGGTACTGGCAGGGCCGTTCCTGGCCGGCGACGGTGGCAGTGACCTGCTTGCCACGTTCGTTCTGTTTGGGCATCTTCTGCCGGGGGTCGTACTTCAGCTTGTAGCGTGCCTCGGTACCGGCAACACCAAAGAAGTAGACAATCCGGCTCTCGACGACATAGTCCTTGCCGACTTCCATAATCTCATAGCGGGCTGGCGGGGCATTGGCGTTGTCAGGATCGCGGTACTCGACATAGTCACCCACCTGAGCGGTTTTGTAGTAACGCTCCCAGTCAGCCGGGCGGATCGTGCCGTCGAAGACGATGCTACTGGGTTCCGGTTTCTGTGGCTTCAACTCCGCCACGGAGCCACGCACCAGGCGAAGTTCCACGATCGATTCCTTGCCGAGGACGTTGCCGATGCCGAACTTGATGACATTGTCCGGGGCGAGCAGCCTGGTGGCGAACGGCCCTGCGTACTCTTTCTCCTCCAGGTCGATGCCGACGAGGTTGAGGCCAACGGGGTAGGTAACCTCTGGTCCGAGGATGGTTGGCTTGATGGTGATCTTGCCACGCTCGATCTTGGCCACGCTGCCTTCGATTACTTTCGATGGCGAAGTTCGTGAAGGCCGTTTTGCATCATTTGCGCTGGGATCGTCTTCGCCACGGAGGAAGGCCGCTGTTGATTTCTGCTCTGCCTCAGCCTTCGAGCGGCTGGCATTGAGCTTCTTCGTGTCCTTCTTCGGCAAGAGATCCGGGTTGGCGGCCAACAGACCATCGAACACTTCATCGTTCGCCAGGGTGCCACGGATGAGAGTGACATCTAACACGCTGGTGACCTTGTTGGCTTGACCCGTTTTGAAGGTGATGATGTTTCCCGGGGCGAGCAGTCGCAACCGGTCGGCATCGCGAACCTGTTCAGGCCGAGCGCCCGGTTGCTTGGGGGCATGGGCTGTGAATGTACCGGATACAGGTAGTGTCACCTGGCGACCGTTCACCAGCTTAACGGTCAGCTTGCCTTCGGCGAGTTTGACGACGGTCGCGTTCGGTACTGTTTCCGCGGAGATAGTGTTCGTGAGTAGAAAGGCAGCGACAAACAGGAGAGAGCGAGCAGCCATGATGGACCTCGGGATGCGGGCTGCGTTGATGATACATTCGGTGGTGGGTGGTTGCAATGGGCTGCTGTGGGCAATCGTTTGGGTACCCTGAAAGCAATTCTGTTTAAGTGCAACGGGAATGTTACCGATCAACAATCATATTCATCTATCCACGTGGTTCCTTTTCCTGTATCGGGATTTGGGCTGATGTATATGCAAGCGAATCGGCATATTTCCGCTTCATTTGCTGCCTGGCATCACTCTCGGCGAGTTTCTTTCTCCGAAAGAGTTATTGGGCCGTCAATCAAGGCTGTGGTATTTATCGGAGAATAGTATGCAGACTTCGAAAGGCACTATTCTCGTTATTCCGTGTTACAATGAAGAACGACGTCTCCCGCTAGCAGAATTCAGGCATTTCTTTCGTCAATCTCGCGATACGTACATTCTGTTCGTTAATGATGGCAGTTGCGACGGTACTCATCAGGTACTGGATGAACTGGCAGCAAACTATCCTCAAGCGTGTGCGACTTTGCATCTGACTAAAAACGTGGGCAAAGCGGAAGCCGTTCGGCTCGGTTTCCAGCAAGCATTCCAGGCGATGCCCGAGACAATCGGATATTGGGATGCTGACCTGGCTACCCCGTTCCTTGAACTGGAAATGATGCACACAGCTCTTCAGAGAAATCCTGATCTTCAACTGGTGATGGGATCGAGAGTGAGAATGCTTGGTCGAGTGGTGAATCGCAAAGCCTTGCGTCACTACTTCGGCAGAATAATAGCCACTGCCATAGCTTACACGCTGGATGCGAGCAGCTACGACACTCAGTGCGGCGCCAAACTGTTCCGACTCACAGACCGCGTTCGTCGTGTCTTTGCACAACCCTTCCTGACGCGTTGGTTATTCGACGTAGAGATCCTTGCCCGTTTCTCGCGTGACAGCCGAGTGGGGGGGCTACCGGGCTTGAATCAGATTGTCTGCGAATCTCCCTTACACCAGTGGACCGATGTTCCAGGTTCGAAAGTTCATCCCTTGGACTTCTTTCGTGCCTTGTACCAACTCGTTATCATCAGGAACGCCTATCTGAAACGACCCGCTACTGCACAAGAGCATGATGAACTGGTACTACTCAAACAAACAGTAAATCGCATCGAGCTAAGCAAAGCAGCGTGATAGCAGTAAGGAATCTTGCATGCTCAAGATAATGTTGATGGACCAAAGCGATAGATTTTTCTGGATGTGGTTGATTCTCCGCACGATTGCCTGGACGGTGATTGTTTATCTGTGCACTTCCACCGCCCCGCTTGATGTCATTGAGATGATTGTCTGGGGACAAGAGTGGCATTGGGGTTATCATAAGCACCCTCCGCTCCCAGCCTGGCTGGCTGACGGTTTCCTTGATCTGTTCGGTGGCTCACTACTGGGTGTCTATTTCCTCACGTACCTCTGTACCTCTATTACCATCTGGGCGGTGTGGAAGTTAGCTTCAGACTTCCTGTCACCTCGGCTTGCGTTGATCGCTGCACTCGCTACCGATGGAATTGCTTTCTACAATTTGCTCAGCGCTGAGTTCAACCATAATGTCCTTTCAACTACTTTCAGTGCTCTCGTCGCGCTGACTTTCTGGAATGCGGTACGTTACGACAAATGCCGTTCCTGGATGGGGCTGGGCATCTTCATGGGACTAGCGATCCTTTCCAAATACAGCACGGTGCTACTGGGCATTTCCCTGACTCTGTTTCTAGCAGTGCATCCTCAGATGCGAGTCTATTGGCGTCGAAGCGGGCCTTACGTGGCTCTGCTTCTCACCGTGCTCGTCATCACACCACATATCGCCTGGATGATCGCTGAAGATTTCCCGACTATCCGTTATGTGGCAGAACGATCTGTACGAATCAGTAACATTCCTGAACCTTCGACGCTTCATTTCTTCACGGTTCTCAGTGTTGGTTGGTCTCGCATCTACTCGGTTGTGGTATACTTGGTGAATCAAGCGTTTGCCCTCATTCCATGCATCGTTATTCTTGGATTGTTTTTGAAGCGAAGTCGGCCTGCGGAACAGGCGGTACTGGCAGAAGCACGATGGTACCTGGCAACGCTCATCTTTGGGCCATTGCTTATTCAAATAGTATTTGCGATGACAACCGGCGCACAGCTTCGCTCCATGTGGGGGATGGCCAACTGGCCATGGATGGGGGTACTTCTTCTGTCTTGCTTTCAACTCCGTCCATCAACCGAAAAGCTTGCCTTGCGAAGCCTGGTTGGATTGAGCATCTTCATGATGTTACTCATGCCCGGTTGGAGCGTCGTTCGTCATTTCTCTGCCAAAGCCTACCGCCAGGATTTCCCGGCACATGCCTTGGCTGAAGAAGTGACGCGTCGTTGGAGGGAGATGTACGGTACTCCACTTCCTATTGCTGCAGGGGGATACTGGTTGAGTGGCAACCTGCATGTGTTCTCGCCTGATCATCCGGTCGCCTATGCCTCGGGAACGCCGGTATTCAGTTGTCCAACCCATACGGTCTCTCCATGGCTGGATGATGCAACGTTTCAGCGTGTTGGGGGTGTGGTTCTCTGGGAAGAACCGCTTTCACCAGGTCAACTGCAGTTGCTTTCCCAACGCTATCCCGGTCTTGCCGGGCATACCACACTGTCCTTTCCCTATGCCAATCCACGCATTCCACCTGCCCGCATCGGCCTGGCGTTTCTTCCACCGCGCTAGTCAACAGCCGCAACCAACAACTCTCTAATCATCATCATGTTCGGGATCGAACACCACGGCAGTGCTAAAGTGCGCAATCTCGCGTGATCCAGCACTTAACCAAGAGCGAATGGAGAAGATAGCGGAGGTACTTCGGCTCTTTTCTCAGGCGATACGCAAGCCTTTGCAGGTTTCTTCGTAGGTCAGTTCCAATTCCAGAGGAACGAACTGTTGTTCGTTCAGCCAGAGTGGAAGTGTAGGCAGTGGTGCTCCTACCTGTAGTTCGTGCTCCCAGGTTTGCAGTTGCCTGGTTTCAAGTGACGTGAGCCATCGGCAGGCGACCGCATAGATCGAGGTCTTAGCAATCGCTGGTGGTGCGGCACCAAGTCTATCAGCCAGTTGGGCATAGAGGTTAGCACCTCGCTCGGTGACGGGATCGACAATGATGACACAAACATTCTGCTGCAGCATCGCGTGGCATTTGGAGACAAATGCATCACGATGGTCGGGCCGATCCTTGTTGGAGGGGCTGACGATCTCCACCGCTGCTACCAGACGCTTGCCGCTGCTTTGATCGTAGACCCGTACTTCGTATTCAGGCGGAGTGAGTTCCTCGGTTTCGAGGAGCAAGGTAGGGGATTCGGGTTGCCAGGAGAGTGCGCTACCGTCGGACGTATCGTTAGGGAGATACGAGTTGTCATACTCAAACGTTCCCACATCCACTTCGACGATGTTGCCCAAGTGAATCTTCACACCACTGCGATACTGTGGAGGCAGGATCTTGTTCAAATGAAACGCCATCACACTAGGCCATGCTCCATGGAGTTCTTCCCATGAGGCGAGCTTGGACACAGGCGGTTTGAAGTGATTTCGCAAGGGCATGGCACTCTCCGTACTCCCAACATACTCCGGGCACTGCTATGTGACACTGCGTTCGGTACTCCGCAAGCAGTGTTGTATTGTCCAATCGATTTGAGCGATTCATCGCGGCATGTTATTTTGCAGCTGTTGTGAAATCCTGAAAATACTTGTCACGCCAATTCTCCTCAAACGATTCTATCATGTCGTTCCAAATGCCATAGCACGCTACTCCGTGCTTTTCCACATCCTCGTCCCGTTTTCTTCTCACGAAGTTTAGGATTTCGGGCCACCGTAAATCTGACATGCAGAACATAATCAAATCAGTTGGGGTATGTCGCATATAGAAAGTGTCAGAAAATGAATCGAGAAACAGATCAACCACAAATGCACGCTGTTCTGGATGACTTTTCACTGCTTCAAGGAACAATGACATTTCCGGCTCGGCATCCAGGGAACAGTGAACAGCCAAGCTCATGGTTGCTGCTGACTTGAAAAGTTGACGCAGCATTTCCTTAACCTGAATGTCATTGTCAACTGCTGCCATAAATAGACTCCTGAATATTTCTTCGCGGACTCAGCCAAAGATGGTGGCACTGCTTTCGGTACTCCGTAAGCAGTGATGTTGCAGTCGTCTCGCGTGATCCGCACTGCTTAACGAGTGCGTGAAGCAGTGGCACTCACAACTTGTTTCTTACTCCGGGCACTAACGTGCCTCGGCTCTTTTCCTAACTAACAACCAACAACCATCAACTAACAACTTAAACCACTAATCATCATCATGCTCAGGATCGAACACCACCGCGGGTTTGCCTTCAACCAGGACGATCTCCATCTTCACGTCGCTGGGTTTCAGTTTGCTCATGAAGCGGGGGTGGGTGAAAACGTACTGGCTGCTTTTGCCATCCTTCGTCTTGTCGGCCTTGAACTCGAGAGCGGGTTCGACGTTCTTGACTTTCACTGAAATCGTCTTGGTGGTGAGGGGGACTTCGTTCTTGCCCTTCTTATCAAGGATGTAGATGGTGGCTTTGCCGGTCTTGGCATCGACGCAGAGTTCGGCGTGGTGAGAGTGTTTGCCATCGCAATAGAGTTCGCCGCCGTGCGGGCCGTCGTGGGCCTGCATCAGGAGGGGGAACAGGGTGAGTAGGGTCAGGCTCAGAGTCGTGTGAAGCATGATGTACCTCATCAGTGCGAAGGGAGTTTCTATCCATACTCTAACAGGACGAATGAGTTGAGGAAACTACTATGTCGTTTGCAGTGGCGACGCCGGGCAAGACCCGCATTGGCTGGATGGGTACGGGCGTGATGGGCCGGTGGATGTGCCAGCATGCCATGGCCAAGGGCTTTGCTGCTACGGTGTACAATCGCACGCCAGCGAAGGCACAACCGCTGGTGGACCTCGGCGCTCACCTGGCCCAGTCGCCTCGCGAGGTGGCAGAGCGGTCCGACATCGTCTTTGCCATCGTGGGCTTCCCGCAGGATGTCCACGATGTCTTCCTCGGCTCCGAGGGTGCCCTCTCCGGCAGCAAGGCTGGAACCATCTTTGTTGATATGACGACGAGTTCCCCCGCGATTGCCCGCGAGATTGCGACCGCTGCAGCAGCCAAGGGTGTTGCTTCGCTCGATGCTCCGGTGAGCGGTGGGGACATTGGTGCGAAGGAAGCCCGTCTTTCCATCATGGTGGGTGGTGATGCAGCAGCCTTCGATGCGGTGAAGCCCGTCTTCGAAGCCATGGGCAAGACGATTGTGCTACAGGGTGGCCCGGGAGCTGGGCAGCACACCAAGATGGTGAACCAGATCCTCATCGCCAACAATATGATGGGTGTCACCGAAGCATTGCTCTATGCGTACCAGGCCGGGATCGACCCCACGACGGTACTCACTTCGGTAGGAAGTGGAGCAGCAGCGAGCGCCGCCCTCAATGTACTGTGGCCTCGCATGATCAAGCGCGACTTCGAGCCTGGGTTCTATGTCGAGCACTTCATCAAAGACATGGGCATTGCCCTGGCTGAAGCAGAGCGGATGAAACTCTTCCTCCCCGGCCTCGCTCTTGCCAAGCAACTGTACCAGGCAGTGCAAGCCCAAGGCTACGGCCGCAAGGGTACGCAATCGCTCCTGCTGGCATTGGAAACGATGACGAAGAAGAGTGCTTAGCCTCCGGTCAATGACCGGGGGTGGTTCTCGCGAAATGGGGAACCATATTACCTTTGCATTGTCCTTAAACACATCGCACGAACCCCCACCGGTCATTGACCGGTGGCTAACAGAGAAACATATGTCGATAGATTGGTCCATCCTCAAACAGTTCGTGGCGGAGCCTCAGCGGTTCATCATCTCTACCCACATGCGGCCGGATGGTGATGCACTGGGTTCAGCGCTCGGTCTGGCGTATGCTTTGCGTTCACTGGGCAAAGAGTCGCTGGTGGTGAGCCCCAGTCCGTTGCCCCCTCGGTATGCCGATATCGTGCCGCCTGCGGATGTCATCGTTTATGATGCCGCCAACGAAGCAGCCATTGGTACGGTGAATGCCATCGTCATCGTGGATACCGGTACGTGGAACCAGTTGGGGAAGTTTGGCGAGTGGATGAAGAAGCAAAGCGTGCCCAAGCTCGTCATCGATCACCACCGCACCCAGGACGATCTGCACGGCCCCCGGCTCGTCAACATTGAAGCGGAAGCGTGTGGCAGACTCATCCACGAAGCAGCCTTGGCACTTGGTGCAACGATCACTCCTGCGATGGCCAGCATGTTGTTCATGGCACTGGCGACCGATACGGGCTGGTTCCATCATCGCAATGTGCAGGCTACCTCGTTCGCCCTGGCTGCTGAGCTACTGGCAGCGGGTGCGGATGCGAACAAGCTCTATCAGCAGCTCTATGACAGCAACTCACTCGCTCGCCAAAAGCTGACCGGGCACGTGCTGCTGAATCTTGACATTGCTCACGGTGGCGATGTGTGCCATGCCAGCATCACACTGCAGGACTACCTCAAGACCGGTGCGGTGCCTCTCGATAGCGAAGACATGGTGAACCTGACGCTGACCGTCAGTGGTGTTGATGTGGGCCTGCTCTTCCTGGAGCAGCCTGCGGGTGGCACCAAGGTCAGCTTCCGCAGTCGAGGCAAGCTCGATTGCAGTGCGCTGGCCGAGACGTTCGGCGGCGGTGGCCACGCTGCAGCAGCAGGGGCGATCATCAAGAAGCCTATCGAAGAAGTGCGGGCTGCGGTGCTGCAGGAAGTGAATAAGCGATTGGATGGTTAGGTAATTTGTATTCTCTGTGTCCTCAACGGACTGTTCTCTGTGCCCTCTGCGTTTAAAGACTAAACGCAGAGTACGCTGAGTTGAGGACGCAGAGGCGCAGAGAAGACAATTCATAGAGGCACCAAGTGAGAGTTGCATTCCTTCTCTTGTGTGTAGTCATCAGTCCAATGGTCGCATTGGCAGACGATCCCTCGCTCACCATCAAGCAGGAAATGCAACCCCTCCGGTACAACCACCACGGCCTGGTGGTTGACCTGGGTGTGGGTCTCTGGGCGTGGCCTGTTCCTTGTGACGCGGATGGTGATGGCGACTATGACCTGATCGTTTCTTGTCCCGATAAGCCATCCAACGGCGTCTGGCTCTTTGAGAATGTGACGGGCGATACCAGCAAGTACAAGATGCCTGTCTTTGCACCGGCACGTCGGCTCAGTTCTACCGTTCACTATGTGATGCCTAGTTATGTTGGGAATGAACTCCGGGTGCTCAGTCCCGGGTTCGAGTATCCCAGTTTCACCCTTAAAGGACTTAGCGAGAAACTTACTCTCAGTGTGGCAGCCAGGTGGTACAAGCCTGGAGGAACACAAGCCAAAGGGCCGAAACTGCGGCACAACCAGTGGCGCTACGCCGACTACGATGGAGATGGCATCCTGGATCTGATCGTCGGCATCGAAGACTGGAGCTACTACGGCTGGGATGATGCGTGGGACAATATGGGTCGATGGAAGAACGGCCCGCTGCGTGGCTTTGTCTTTGTGCTGCGGGGCAAAGGCGATGGTCAGTACGTCGAGCAGGTACAACTGCAAGCGGATGGCAAACTGCTCGAGACCTTCGGCTGTCCTTCGCCGAACCTGGCTGACTTCGATGGCGATGGTGATCTCGACCTCCTCTGTGGTGAATTCCTGGATGGCTTCACCTACTTCGAGAACATCGGCACCCGCACGGTACCTCGGTACGCCACAGGCAAGCGACTCCAGACGGCAAACGGTTCGCCGCTGGTGATGGACTTGCAGATGATCGTTCCCATCGCTTTCGATTGGGACAAGGATGGCGACCTTGATCTGATCGTAGGCGATGAAGATGGCCGGGTGGCCTTCATTGAGAACACGGGCAAGCTGGCAGCAGATCGCACGCCTGTCTTCCTGCCCCCGGTCTACTTCCAGCAGCAGGCAGATACTCTCAAGTGTGGAGCGCTGGCTACGCCGTTTGCCTACGATTGGGATGGCGATGGCGATCAGGATATCCTGTCGGGCAACACCGCAGGTTACATCGAGTTCTTCGAGAACCTCAGCGGACCGGGGGTCGCCTCGCCGAAGTGGGCGGCACCCAAACGGTTGACTGTGGATGGTAAGCCTTTCCGCATTATGGCTGGCCCGAATGGCAGCATCCAGGGACCAGCCGAAGCCAAGTGGGGCTACACCACCTTCAGCGTCGCTGACTGGGATGGCGATGGCTTGCCTGACATCGTGCTCAACAGCATCCTCGGCGAAGTGGTCTGGCTGAAGAACATCGGCACCCGTCGTTCACCAGTGATATCCCAACCTCAACCCATCGACGTGGAATGGGTTCAATCTCAGCCACGACTGGCTTGGGGCTGGAAGACACCGAGCGGGAAAGCACTTCTCACCCAATGGAGAACCACGCCAGTGGTGTATGACTTCAATGGTGATGGCTTGCCTGACCTGGCCATGCTGGATCAAGAAGGCTACTTGGCCTGGTTCGAACGGTATCAGCAGGATGGCAAGCGATTGCTGAAAGCTCCGCGTCGCGCCTTTGTGGATGATGCAGGCAAACCGCTGCGACTGAATGCCAAGGCGGGTGGCGGTAGTGGCCGTCGGAAGCTGTGCGTCACCGATTGGGATGGCGATGGCAAGTTCGATCTGCTGTTGAACTCAGCCAACGCTGATCTCCTGCAGCAGGTGAAGCAAGAGAATGGGCAGTGGCACTTTAAGAATGCAGGCACGCTCAGCCAGCGAAACATCGAAGGCCACGATGTCAGCCCGACCGTGGTCGACTTTGGTGGCACGGGTATTCCCCACTTTCTGGGTGGGGCGGAAGATGGCAGATTGTACCTGTTGCCGAACGCACGGAAGTGACACGATATTTTGCAGGTTACGCGGTGGTGGTACTGTTGCCTTTTGACAGCGTGAAGGCTAGTCCGGCAACGAGGGAAGCGATGCCGCCAATGATGAAGGCGAGGGTTTGGTTGGTGAAGCTGCCGGTGACCCCTTCGACGACTTTCTCGCCGACCGATTGTGAAGCGTTGTAGCCAAAGAATAACAGGGTAAGGCCCACTGCAACCAGGACCAGGCCGAAGATTTTCTGACCGTTCATGTTTCGTCTCCACGTCGTTGCTGTTTTTGGGAATGCCAGACATTTGTAAAGGCATTCTTTGTGCCAAAAGCCATTGTGGGGTGAAATGAAGCGTATTTTGGGGTGTTATGGGGCAATCTTGGTAGTTTGGTTCTCAAGGTTGGGTAGCGAGCATTGCGCGAGATGCCTCACGTTGGCAGCCCGTGGCGCCAGCCAGGGGAGACCTCGCGATGATAGAAAATACCACTGTCAACGGAGTTGCATTTCACGATTGCACCTCTCCCCTCGCTCGCGCGTCGGGCTGCCAACGCCTGAAAAATCCCCTCCCCGAAATTCTCCATTTTGTAGCGCACGACTTGGCAAAACCGCCTCACCACAACCCTCACTTCACCCCCTATTTCCAGCCACATCAGCACCATTTTACCCCTTGCCGTTCACTGTCTCACTGCGCCTCACGCCTTTCGATTCTGCACTACAACTTTTCCCTCCAAACCTAGATTGGTCTCGGTCACGCGAACTCTTCTCACGAGGTGTCCCATGCCCGAGTTAGTCATGCTCAGTGAAGCCGATCCCATCCACGAAACCTCCTGGCTCCTCGAGCCAATCCTGCCCACGCGAGACGTCATCCTCCTCGACGGTGCAGCAGGTTGTGGCAAAACCATGACGCTGGCTACCCTCGCCAGTTGTCTCAGCCACAAGCCTGATCAAAAGATCATATTCATCAGCAGCCCGGAACAGAAGCTGGCCCGTTCCACCTTCCTCAAGTCCCAGGGACGTGATTACTCTAGGTTAGGCTCCGTCGAGTTTGCCCCAGCCCTTCCCACTCTCGATGGCAAGCGGCCACTCCACCTCACCTTCCTGAACTTCGTCACCGACACCATCGTCGAGCATTCCCCCACTTGCCTGATGATCGATGGCCTCGACGAGATGCTTAGCCCAGGCGATGAAGCGGATACCAAGTTGAGTCGCGAGTTCTGGACCTCGCTTCGTGAGCTTGCTGCACAGAGCAATTGCTCCATCATCGTCAGTCGCAGTTCAGGAATGCACGAGAGCCGTAATTATGGGGCGTTCACGAAGGCTGGCACCGATCTTGCCCGCTTCATCCTCACCCTGCACTGGCATCCCGAAGCCATGGACAAACGGCTCGTTTGTGTAGCCAAGCATCAGTTCGGCCCGATAGGCAGACAGACGATCATTCAATTCGACGGCAAACGTGCCTTCCTCTCCTGCATGCCCGACATGGAAGACTACGTGAAGCCTGCCAAGAGCCCGCAGTGCAAGACGCTCGCGCACACACTCGGCAAAGACACGCCCCTCAGTAAGGAAGAAGCCCACCTCATAGGCAAGATGGAAGAGATGAAAAGCAAAGGCGCCAGCGACATTCAGATCTACCAGATACTGGATGCTGATGGCTACGCGCGCACACGCGTCCAGCGACTAATGAACCACCGCACACACATGACCATGAAGGATACGAAAGAGGCCATGCAGATGTACAAACACCTGAAGGCGACGGAGAAGCTGGAAAAGGTGGGATGATTAGCCCCCCCGTCAATGACGGGGAGAGGCTCACGCGACGTAGAGAGTTGGTTGAATGGATCGAGCGATAAGATGCCGATGCCGAAGTGCTCTCGCCTGATCGAGCTCGCCCCACCACGGCTTGCGAGACCATCGGTGGGGCGGGCTTCGTTTCGCGTGAATCGTTCTCACATGCTGTTCTAACGCCCGACCCACCCGTACTTCAAGGCACCTCGTCGGCAGGCATTTCGGGAGTGGAAGATCGTCGAGCAGGTGCTCGCTTTGATTAATCATTGCCACAATTCCCTCTCAACTCTTGAATGGGTATAACTCTTATGCTAACTTGGAGTAGCGTTGTGCTTTCTTTCTGGAGGCAAACTATGCGGTATAGCAGATTGTTACTCCTATCCATAGCTGTAGTAGCATTACTTGTTCACTGGTCGCAAGCCATCGAGCCACCTGACGAATCACAACAAACTCAATTCCAGAAGAACTTCGAGGAATTGCAGATCATCGAGCAAGGTTTGGCAAGGACCACTTCACCGATTCTGCCGCATGATGCAGTTAAACTGCAAGGAGCGATGAAAGCAAGAGTTGAAAAACTGCTAGGGTACATTGGCAAGCATTCGGAGTGGAATGCTCCCGTACCGACATCGATAGATCATTTCGAGAAGAGCTTCTGGATATTGCATGTGCTTGACAATCAGCTCACTAGCGTATCTCGATATTTCGACTATGCCAACCACGTTCTAGCTATTGCCAAAAAGCATAAGTTCAAGACAAACGAAGTATATGATGCAAGCGCGAGTCTATCAGAATGGCGAAGACTCAAGACTGAGATGGGGTCCTTGCGAGACAAGCACCAAAGTCGAGATATGGAGCTTCGGATAGCTCGTGTCAAGCTAGCTGACAAGTTGTTGTCAGAAAGTAAAGATACTGCAGAAAGATTGTTATCAGCATTGGCACTGGATTTGGATGACGAGGCACTGAAGAAATCGCTTCCAAAAAATGACATAAGGATTCAGGAAGTACAAGAAGTGGTTGACCATGCGAAGAACATGGCAGGTAAGGACTTGCTCAAGAAATCGAGATTGCTTTTTGCCGGGTTACATTGGTGGTTCCGCGGCAGATATGGGGCAGGCACGGCTGCGGGTGGCTTTTTGAAGGATGCAGCTTCGCTCAAATCGCCAAGCATCATGTTTGGATTGATGATGCCAATTGAGCAACCGATCCCGACAGCACCTGGTACTAAGGAATCCGTGCCGTCCATTGATCGTCGACATCATTACCTGTGGCAATTAGAGTCGAGAAGAATAACATCAGGTAGCTCCTGGAATGTCAGCATAGGTCAAAAGGAGTATGTTCCTCAATATGGAACCGCAGTCACGCTCTCGCAGTTCTACTGAGGTGTAAATCAAGTAGTCAGATCAGTTGGATCTGATGTGTCACAAGTCAATTCGACAGTTCAGAGATGGGGAGCGATAACCAACGACAACCAAACCATTGTCCATCGAGTTGTGGGCACTCTGGAATACTTTTCTGCATTAAGAAATCTTGATGCATTCATGCAGATAGCTTCAGAGGATGAAGTCGAAGCAGCAGATCGGATTGTTTCATCAAGGCCGCAATACGATATCCACACCAACATCGCAGCTCGATTTCAGGATTCTGCCAATACCCAATTACAAACCCCTAATAGGGCGAGTTCCGTGGTTCAGCGCGGGCTCAAGTGGGTAATAGCACTTGCACGAGTGGAAGCAGGCGCCATTTTGGCAACCTTTACAGCCGTGACGTCTCCCTTTGAGATTGTTGCTCCCACTCGATGGGAACAGTCTGCATATCAAGAATTGCTGATGGATGGGGCTCAAACACATTTTCTGGCGTTGGGCAATGATGCAAACTTCCCAATTGTAGCGTCAAAAACCCCTGACACTGAAACGTTAGCATATCTTCGAAGAATTAGTCTTGCTCGCGCGATGCTGATGGCCGCAGCGCGTAGCAATATGCACAATCTCTCAGCCCAGAATTGGAGTCAACTGGTTGCACAAGACAAGCAGCTTCTTGAATACGGTAACCAAATTACGAATAAAGTGCGTCAATATGTCGCTTCGCTCAATTCTGCCAAAGCTTACAATGGGACATTGCAATCCAATGAACTGAAGTCCATGCTTTTGAATGGATGTGGTCTTATTCAAGCGCAAAACGAGTTAGCTGCAGGCAAAGCAAAAGTACAAACCTTTGACTTCAGGAAGAACAGATAATCATTTGAGACAGTGTGGCACGGCTCTTACCCGTGCCACATTGACTTCCAGCCCTCAGCGACGAAGCGGGGTAGAAGTGTTGAATGGATTGCGTTCGGGGTGTGCTACTACATCTTGGAGAATCGCACGGGTGCCATGCCCACCCTGAAGGTGGGCATGAGAGGTGATGAGTGATTCCAGATCATTCTCGGAACCGGACAACCTGTCTTGGTAGTGAGTGGCCCGATTCGTTGTATCTCTACATCCTTTGCGGTACGATATGCCACCATCGTAATTCCGAACGAGCAATAGATCGTAGGGTGGGTCGGGCGATAAAGCTTCTTATCGCTTGATGACGAGCAATAGCAAGCTCGCCCCACCAACACCTCGCGATGGTCCCAACCTCTATGACATCGTATGGTGGGGCGAGCTACCATTCGCGTGAACACCTGTGCCATGCGGCTTTCACGCTCGACCCACCCTACCTGTACTATTGCGACTTGCCGATTGTCTTCCTTATGTGACGTATTGATAAATCTGAAATGGGAGACCTTGCGGTCGAGTCCAGTGGCACGGTCAGGAGGCCGGCCACAGCGCGAGCTTCAACCTCGTTTATTCATATGTCTTGGTATAGAACCGGCTGTCCAACCTGTCGCGCGGCGCCAGTGAACTGCACTATCTCCCCTTGTCGCTCCGAAAGTTCGACCGTGTTGAGCACAAACCCCGGTGTCTCTTCCAACTCACCATCGCCCAGCCACTCAAGAAGGCAATCGTGGGCGATCCAAGCGAGGGTAAGTGAACAGAGTTCCGGGCTGTTGAGGATTTGCTCAGCTTCCGGCCACTCATTGCTGCGGAGGATAACTTCCAGTGGGTCCCCACCAGGAAACTTCACACAGTCCTCAATGTACTCCGGCAACTCCCTCTTCAGGAGGTATGCAACGAACGCAATTGGTATCGTTACGCTATAGCTGACATCAAGTACACCAGGCGTACGCCAGTGCTGGCCGAAATTCATCGAGCGGACACGGAGTTGGGAAGCTCTCACTGGTTGGCCATCCGCCTCTCCACTGGGCTTGTCACCCGCATGCCCGAATTGTCCGCGAACAACTGCTGGTTCCACAGCTTATTCTCATGGCCGTCTGTGCTAAACAGATACTCCCACGCATATATTCGCTGCCGGGCAAATGGTGTCAAGCAAATACTCACATCACAACTATCTGAAGGTTTCGCCTGCATTGACGTTATGTAAGAAGTGGAAAACGGGAGACCTTGCGGTCGAACCCAGTGGCACGGTCAGGAGACCGGCCACAGCGCACTCCTCAGGGTAATATCTCCTTGCCAAACCCCCGTCCCCCGCTATCATGCCCTAACACAGATTGTTCCAACAGGTTACGGCTCGTCCTTGCGTCTTGTTGACGGGGTGACTGGCTGTGCGAGGCACTTGAGTTATGTCGATTACGAAGGAAAAGAAGACGGAAATCATCGGGGCACATCGTCAGAAGGAAAAGGATACTGGTTCGCCTGAAGTTCAGGTGGCGATCCTGACCAGTCGAATTCAAGAACTGACGCAGCATCTGAAGATCCACGATAAGGATTATGCCAGCCGACGTGGGCTGTTGATGATGGTAAGCCGACGCAATACGCTGCTCACCTATCTCCGCAATAAAGATCGTAATCGGTATCAGGCCCTGATCAGTAAGCTGGGGCTTCGCAAGTAATCACTGGAATCAGGGCGGCCTTTGTGCCGCCTTGTCGCTTTGTATGGCACTACTGCGTTTTCAGATTCAGGCGATTACATCGGTGGTACGTAAGCCCACCAACCTGCCGCAGCCTTGCCAGTAGTCATCTCTTTTTTGGACACAGTCCACGAGAACCCTTATGCAAGTCCACCGCGTCGAACGTCAGTTCGGTGGAAAGACCATCAGTATTGAAACCGGAAAGATCGCGAAACAGGCCCACGGGGCTGTCGTGGTGACCATGGGCGAAACCATGGTCCTCGTCACTGCTGTGGAAGGCAACGTCATTCCCGGCCGCGATTTCTTCCCCCTCACCGTCGAATACCGCGAGAAAGTCTACTCCGCTGGTAAGTTCCCCGGTGGTTACATCAAACGAGAAGGGCGTCCTGCTCTCAAGGAAACGCTGACCTCCCGCCTGATCGATCGTCCCCTCCGTCCGCTCTTCCCCGAACATTACATCAACGAAGTGCAGGTGATGGCATCGGTCATCTCTGCAGATGATGTCAACGATCCCGATGTACTGGCCATGATTGGTGCCAGTGCAGCCCTCGCTCTGTCGCAGATGCCTTTCATGGGGCCAACAGGCAGCGTGCGAGTCGGTCGGGTCGATGGCCAGTTTGTGGCCTTCCCCACCTATCAGGAAACCGAGAAGAGCGATCTCGATCTGGTGGTAGCAGGTAAGGAAGATGGCGTGGCCATGATCGAAGGCTTCTCGAAAGAGTTGCCTGAAGCAGCCATGGGTGATGCGATCATGTTTGGCCATCAGGTATGTTTGCAGGTGGCAGAGATGGTTCGCGAGCTGGCCGCCAAGGCTGGCAAGCCCAAGACCGTCTACGAAGAAGTGGCAGGCAACCCACTCACCAAGGAATTCAAGAAGGAATACTACGACGAGTTCAAGCGTCAGAAGCAAACCCCCGGCAAGCAGGAACGAGCCAAGGCCATCTCTGCCCTCAAGGATAAGATCAAGGCTGACTTCCCTGTTTCCGAAGAATCGCCCTACACTGCAGCCCAGGTGAGCGCTGCTCTCAGCAAGCTGGAAGAGACCGTCGTTCGCGACCTGGCTCTGGAAGGCACCCGTGCTGATGGTCGTTCCCACAAGCAGATTCGTCAGCTCTACTGCGAAGTAGGTCTGCTGCCTCGTACCCACGGCTCGGCACTGTTCCAGCGTGGCGAAACCCAGGCACTCATGACCATCACGCTTGGCACCACCAGCGACGAGCAGAAGATGGAAGGCCTGATCGGCGAGTTCTCCAAGAAGTTCATGCTCGACTACAACTTCCCACCATACAGCGTGGGCGAATGCAAGCCCATCCGCACTCCAGGCCGCCGCGAAATGGGCCACGGGGCACTCGCTGAACGCAGTGTGAAGGCTGTGCTGCCTGGCACTGAGAAGTTCCCGTACACCATCCGCATCGTCAGCGACATCACCGAATCGAACGGGTCCAGCAGTATGGCTACCGTGTGCGGTTCCACGCTGGCCCTGATGGATGCAGGCGTACCCATCAGCGATCCGGTCGCAGGCATCTCGGTGGGTCTGGTGAAGGAAGACGACAAGTATGTTCTCCTCACCGACATCATGGGTGATGAAGATCACTATGGCGACATGGATTTCAAGGTCGCTGGTACTGGCCGCGGTGTGACGGGCATTCAGCTCGATCTCAAGATCACCGCCATCAATGAAGAGATCATTCGCAAGGCATTGCAGCAGGCACGCGAAGCCCGGCTGGATATCCTTCGCACCATGCTGGGTACCCTGCGTGCCCCACGTGCTGAAATCAACAAACATGCTCCACGCCTGATCACGATCAAGATCAACCCTGAGAAGATTGGGCTCCTGATCGGACCGGGTGGCAAGAACATCAAGGCCATCCAGGAAAGCACCAAAACCAAGATCGACATCGCTGAAGATGGCACCGTCTTCATTGCTTCCGCAACCGGCGACGGTGCTGAAGCAGCCCGTAACAAGGTCGAAGCGATGCTCGAAGAGGTCAAGGTCGGCCGGGTCTACGAAGGCAAAGTCAGCTCGATCAAGGACTTCGGCGCGTTCATCGAAATTGCTCCAGGCCGCGATGGTCTGTGCCATATCAGCGAACTGGCTGATGGGTACGTTGGCCGCGTGGAAGACGTGGTGAAGGTTGGCGACGTGGTGAAGGTGAAGGTCATCGCTATCGACAATCAGGACCGCGTGAAGCTGAGCCGTAAGATTCTGCTGCAGGAAGCCAACGGTGGTGCTCCCGCAGCACCTGCTGTTGCTCCACCAGCTCAGTCAATTCCTCGGTTCGAACCAGATGCAGGCGAATCGGAGCAGCCTGAACCAGGCAACTATGCACCTCCACCACCACGCCAGGATTATCAGCCACGTGAACAACGGGGCGGTGATCGTGGTGGCGACCGCGGCGGAGATCGTGGTGGTCAGCGTAGTGGTGGTGGTTACGGTGGCGGTGGCGGATACCGTGGTGATCGCGGTGGCGACCGAGGCGGCCAGCGTAGTGGCGGCGGTTACGGCAGCGGCACCGGTGGTGGATACCGCGGTGATCGTGGTGACCGCGGCGGCTCTGATCGTGGCGGCGACCGCGGCGGAGACAGAGGCGGTGATCGCGGTCGGGGCCGAGGTGGCGACGACCAGGGTTACGGCCAACCACCACAGCGCCCGGATTACTATTAATCGTTGGAGTACCGGCTTTAGCCGGCCTGTACTCCGACTGAAATCGGTACACTCACTGTTCCTCAAAGCTTGCATCTATGTCAGCAGCGCCAATCAATACGACCAAGCCGCCGCCGGATCATGGCCCGTTGCCTATCCCGGCGCTGGCGGCTTTGATGAGCTTTGCTGTCCCGGGCCTTGGGCAGATCGTACAAGGGTATCTTTCGGGGAACCGGGTACGTCTGGCCAAGGGCTGCATGTTCCTCGTGATCATTTGGGGAATGTTCTTCTATGGCTTCATCAGAAGTCAGAAGAGGAATGTCTATCTGCCTCACGTGCAGGAAGTGTATCTGAGCGAAGATCAGCGGATGGGGCGAGTGACCAAGAGCGCTGGTCCGCTGGGCAGGCCCCTTCCACCGTTCCTGGGTAATCTGTGGAACCGCCCACAGTACATCATGCAGTTCTTTGCCGGGCTTCCTGCCTGGCCTGCACTGTGGAACTACTTCCTGCCTGACAGTGAACTGTTCGGCACGTTCCAGGAATCGCCTGGTACGGTCAAGCAAGCGGATAACGAATCGATCTTCATCCGCCGCAAGCACTGGCAGGACTACGAAGACAAGGACAACGAGATACAGAAAGACCCGAGCATGGGTCGCCTGTGGGATGCCTACTGGATTTACACAGTAATAGCTGGGGCGCTCAACATTATGGTGATCTATGATGCTGCTGCAGGTCCGGTGCGGTTCAAGCTGGTGAAGAAGAAGCAGGAGGGCAAGAAATGATACCAGGCCCCGCTTCGTGGGAAGTCTTTCTGCACTTCCCGATCATGATCATCCTGGCGAACCTCGTCTTCAGTGCCTGCCGCTACGACGACTGGTCGCACATCCTGCAACATGCCTGGAAGGGTGTGATCTACATCATCACTTTCCTGGGTGGCGTGTTCCTGTTCCTGTATGTGGGCTTGCAGGTGATTGTGCCCTGGCTGTTTGGATAGTAGTCATCACGCTCCGTCGTGATGACAGCGACGAAGAAATATGTCCCTTGAATACCAGCCCGACGCGCTAGCGAGGGACGCCACGCGACATGGGTACGTCAAGATCCTTCGATTGCATAATATCCAGCCTCTGCGCGTTCTACCCTTGCTAGCGCGGCGGGCTGGTATCTCTGAGGAGTAGCAGCATGCCTGACTCCAACGACTCACTTCCCGCACACTTCCCCATCCCCTCGTCGTTTCAATTCGAACCCGAACTACAGGGTGCACCACCTCGGGAAGTGCCGCCGGACCTGGCGCTCTCTGCAGCGGAGCGAAAGAGCAGGCGGGTGACGATCATGGTGATCGTCGCGGGGGTGGTTTGCATGGCACTCAGTCCGTTGCCTCAGGTGCAGTTCCTCGGGCAATTCATTCTGCCACTCGAGTATCTGCTGTGGATCGGGCTGGCGATGGTGGTGCTGGCTACCTTTGCTCTTGTTAAGAAGCAGTTTCAGCCCCGCAGCAATCTGTGGATACGGGATGCCCAGCCGGTGGCAGCGAAGATTGCCAGCATCGTGAAGCGACCAACGGCGCAGGTGGAAGGGCAGCTTGTCAATGTTCTCGTGGTCACCTTCGAGTTCCTGCATCCGTTCTATCAACAGGTGATGCAGCAGAACGTTCAGACCGAGCGTAGCGACGTGCCGTTTCGTCAGGGCGACTTTGTCACCGCACTCTATATGCCTGATGCCGTCAACGGGGCATTACAGCTTTACCCGCTCATGGGCTTCCGCCGTGAGCAGGCAGCGGATGGCTGGGGCGAACTGGTCAAGTCGCTCGGTCAGGTACTGATGGTGATCCTCTTCATCAGCGTGCCACTTTTCTTTCTCTATGCCATCATGCGGTGGATGATTCGTGATGAACTGACGCTGCTGTACCCGTTTATTGCTGGTGCGGTGGTGCTGGGCATCCCCGTTTGCATTCTCTGGCACTGGGGCTACCGTGCCAATTTGCGGAAGATCGCGGATCGGAATGCGTTGGCAATGGAAGAGGGTGGCATTGTCGAGGAGCCTCCACCGGTGAAGCCTGGCTTCCTTGGCATCGGCATCGGCACCGGGATCATCGTGATCCTGGGCGTGCTACTTCTGCTCGGTGCAGCATTCCTCTCGGTGGCTCTCATGCTCAATGGCATGCTCGACACCTCGCCGCCGAAGTTGTTACCAGTCACTATCACCAGTCTTTCGAGTACCACGCACAACATGCTCTTCTGCGAGTACGAAATCGGCTACGAGTTTGCAGACGATCCTGAGCATCACAAGTTTCATACCAGTCGTGATCATCTGAAACAGTTTCGACATGGGGAACAGGCGTTCGCTGTCAGCCGGGGCGGGTACTTTGGTTGGGAGTGGATGGAGGATATTCGGAAGAAGTGACGGAGTAATATGATAACTCTTTGCTCCACCAAAGACTGACGCCTTGTATACCACTGATCTGCTTCATCTCACACTTGCCCTCGTCGTCTCCATTATTGCGGGGGCGATGAACTCTATTGCTGGGGGCGGGACGTTGCTCACCTTCCCGCTGCTGATCTGGATGGGCATGGATGGCAAGACTGCCAACGCTACCAGTACCATTGGCTTGTGGGCCGGGTCGCTTGGTGGGGCATGGGGGTATCGGCAGGAAGTGGTTTCGAGTGGGACGCTCTTCTGGCCGTTCTTTCTTAGCAGTCTCTTCGGTGGTGTCGTAGGTAGCTTGCTGTTCTTGCACACTGATAAGAGTTTGTTCGATGGCATCGTACCCTGGCTCATTCTGATAGCCACCACACTTTTTGCTTCGCAAACGCTGATCAAGAAGTTCATGGGCAAAAAGGGGGAGACGCACTTCACCCCCTCGCGCTGGCCACTGGTGGCTGTCATCCAATTTTTAGTAGGCATCTATGGTGGCTATTTCGGTGCTGGTATGGGCATCCTGATGCTGGCCATCCTTGCTTTTCTTGGCCTCACCAACATCCATCGCATGAATGGTATCAAGAACATTGCCGCGACCGTGATCAACGGGGTCACCATCATTTTCTTTGTAACCTACAGCATCGTGGCACCGACGATGGTGCGGATCGATTGGCCGGTGGCGATTGCGATGGTGATCGGTGCCTGCATTGGCGGGTATGGCTGCACGGGCATTGCTAAAAAGTTACCGGTGGCGGTGGTGCGGGCGATTGTTATTATCATTGGACTGCTTGGCGCTCTCTTCACTGCCTACAAGACCTGGTTTGCTGCATGACCATTCCCTCCACAGGCCGTTTGACTTACCTCGATCAGTTCCGAGGGTACACGGTTTTCGGTATGATCGTCGTGAACTACCTCGGGAACTATCCGCAGCAGATTCATCAGATCTTCCATCACCACAACACCTACTGTAGCTATGCCGACACGATCATGCCGCAGTTCTTCTTTGCGGTTGGGTTCGCCCTGCGATTCACGATGGTGAAGCGGCTGGCAAGCGAAGGGGCAACGGCTGCCCATTGGCGGATCGTGAAGCGAGTGTTCGGTCTGCTGCTCATAGGTGCCCTGGTACATGGGTTCAATTCGGTAGGTGCCAGTTGGAAGACGCTGACAACCGAGAAGGATGTGCTCTACTGGCTCCGGCAGACCATGACTCGCGACTTCTTCCAGACGCTGACGCATATTGCGGTGACGACGCTCTGGGTTCTCCCGGTCATTGGCAAGCGATGGCCGAGCCGACTGCTTTGGCTCATCGGTTCAGCGATGCTGCACATCTATTTGTCGAGTGAGTTCTACTTGCAGTTCGCTCTCGAACGACCCGTGATTGATGGTGGCCCACTGGGGTTCCTCACCTGGTCGATCCCTGTACTGGTGGGCAGCTTCGTCAGTGATTTCGTGACGCAGCCTGGGGTGAAGCATGTCTTCGTTAAACTCGTCACCGCATCGATCCTGGTGATGGCTCTCGGGTATGGGCTTTCCTGTTTGAACTATCCACCAGCACCTGGACGTGAAACGGCTGGGCCAGTCGTGCTGGCTGCGCCACCGTTCATGCCGCCTTATGATGCAGCGAATACGAACGCCAGCTATGAACAACGGCATAAGTTGGAACGCAAGAAAGTGATCACCCTCTGGACAATGAGCCAGCAGACGGGTGGTACGTCGTACCTGGTCTTTGGGGCAGGCTTCTCGATTCTGGTGCTGGCACTCTGCTGGTGGCTCTTTGGCGACGGTATCGGAGGGCAGAAAGCTCCTGAGATAGAGATCTTCCGAAGCTTGGGGAGCAACGCCTTGATTGCTTATATCGTTCATGGCATGGCCATCGATGCAGTGCAGAAGCTGTACCCGAAGGATTCACCGTTATGGCTGGTGCTGTTCGGGCTGGTGGCGGTGATGTGGATCACCTGGCTGGTGTGTGCCTGGCTGGAAAAGCGTGGCTGGTATGTTCGTGTCTAATCTGATCTGTGTTCTGTTGTTGTTTGAACCCGCTGCAACACTCCCGTGGGGTGGCACCGATTTCGTGCAGTACTATGCAGCCAACCGGATAGCTCAAACAGGCCAGAATCCGTATGACCGTGTGGCGACGGAAGCCATGCAGATGCAGTTAGGGCGTGGGTCGGGTGTAGCCATGTTCGCTCCCCCCTGGTCGCTACTGCCTTCTTTTCTGTTGACATCACTGTCTATCGAGCAAGCGGTGCTGGCGAATGTGATTGTCAATGGGGTGCTCGTCGTTCTGTGCATCGTGATGTGGTGCCAACTGCTCTTTCCCGGGCGATATCAACAGATACCGATTCAACTGGCTACCGCCGTGCTGTGGTTTCCCACGCTGACGGTTCTGGGCATGGGGCAACTCTCTCTCTGGCCACTCGTCGGCTTCACTGGTTGGTTCTGGTGTACCCAGCGTGGCTGGCGGGTTGCTGGATCTATCTTCCTGGTACTGACCGTGATCAAGCCCCATCTCGGGCTGGTTTTGGGCTGCTTTGCTCTAGGCTACTGGCTGAAGCGACGAGACTGGCTGTCGCTATTCACGTTTGTGTTGGCATTGCTGGCAGTGACCGTGCTGACGCTGCTGATCCGCAGCAGCATCTGGTCTGACTATCTCAACTCACTGCGATCAGGTGCGTCGCCAACGGACTTTCGCACAGCCACCCTGGAATGCTGGGGGCGGGACCTGGGCAACGGCTTCAGTTATGTCGCCTGGTGCCTCTGGCTAGCGGGCATGATCGTGGCATTCACTCTGGGCTCGCGGCAAACGGTTCGTGGTGCTGTGATCGCTTGCTGCCTGGCCATCAGCACTGTACCGTATGCTTTCAGCTTTGACATGGTGCTGTTGCTTCCTGTCGTGGTGTTGGCAGTGGGGATGTATCTGGAACGGAAACCTTACTGGCAGCTACTGTTATTGGGTATTGCCGCAGCCAATGTCTGGCTGATTGCTGGGAAGCAGATTCCCTGGACAGAGACAGCCTACTGGCCGGTGCCTTGGTTTGTGTTGCTGATCACCTGGAGGTTCACCCAGGGTCGTGGTATCTTCAAAGGGGAAGCTGACTAACGTGCAGTTCATTTGCCTGTTGATGCTGTTTCAAGAGCCGGCGCCGTTGCCGTGGGGTGGCTCTGATCTGGTGCAGTATTATGCTGCCAACCAGTTGATTCTCCATGGCGAGAACCCGTATGATCGCACTCGGGCGATGGCACTGCAGGCAGAGTTGGGGCTACGGTTGCCGATGCCGACGTTTGCTCCGCCCTGGTCTTTCTTGGCTTCGCTTCCTTTCGTTGGTCTCAGGCTTGATCAGGCCATCCTGGGCAACATCATCGTCAATGGTCTTCTCCTGATCGTCAGTGTGCTGCTCTGGATCCAGCTACTGAAGCCTGCCTGCAAAGAACAATGGATGATAGTGGTGTTGGCGACACTGACGTGGCTGCCTAACCTGGCGGTGCTGGGGTTGGGACAACTTTCGCTGTGGCCACTCTTTGGGTTTACTGGTTGGCTGTGGTGTACTCAGCGAGGGTGGCGGGTAGCTGGTTCGATGTGCCTGGTCTTGCTGGTGATCAAGCCCCATATCGGACTGGTGTTAGGCTTCTTCGCCCTGGGACGCTGGTACAAGCAGAGAGACTGGTTGTCATTCGTTACTTTTACTGTCAGCTTGATTGCATTGACACTTGTGACGCTTGCCTTTCGTTCCACAATATGGGCTGATTACTTTCACTCTCTGCAAAGTGGAAAGGCCCCGACGGACTTTCACACAGCCACCTTCGAATGTCTGGGTCGAGGATATCTGGGAAGCTCATTCACCTATATAGGCGTTGCACTCTGGATGGCGGGAATGGTGGCAGGCTTTATGGCAGGCACTCGTTCGCTGGTGCCCGGTGCCCTGATCGCCTGCTGCCTGGCGATCATGACGGTGCCCTATGCTTTCAGCTTTGACATGGTACTGCTACTGCCAGCCTGGGTGCTGGCACTCTGCCTGTACTTTGAACGAAGCCCGGGCTGGCAGGTTGCCCTCATTGGAATGGCCTTGGCCAATGCCTGGCTGATTGCAGGCAAATACCTGCCTTGGACAGAAACGGCCTATTGGCCGGTGCCCTGGATCGTGTTGTTGATCACTTGGCGGATGGTTTCCCCGCGTTACGCAGTTGCGTCTTCATCACTTCAGGGATGAAATCCTGCACACCCTGCTGATGTTGCGTCTCGCGCCAGAGAGGGAATTCGGTGTAGGGTCTGTCGTCTGTCACAGCAGGATACGCTTCCACCAGCTTGAGTACTTCGGCAGCATCGGCAATGTACAGGTTCTTGAGCTTCTCCACATCACGATAAGGCTTGGTCCATTCCCCCATCGATTCGATAGAGCTGATTTTCTGGTAAAGTGCATCCCGCTGAGCAGGGGAGAGTTGCACGGGTGATGGGCCACCCACGAGGTAAAAGCCCGGAAACTCGATGGCACCGTAGAGCGATCCATGCGAGAACACCTCGTAGTAGGATTTCATGATCATCTTGATTTCAGATTCGGGTGCATAAGGCAACCACATGCATAAGACGCCCTGTGGAGTAAGCCGGGACTTGCACAGTTCAAAAAACTCCTTGGTGTACAGATTGACCGTACCTGCACTGTGCAGCGGAGGAGCGGGGTCAATGGTGATGATGTCATATTTCTCTGTATGGGTAAGCAGGAAGTTTCTGCCATCGTCCACGTGTCGGTGGCCGTTGGGTTTGCTTTCCACCTCTGCTGCATTCTTGTGGTAGTACTTGAAGCAGGAAAGAACCTCACCGACAATGTCAACGACATCCACATGCAGGTTCGGGTAGGTGGTTACTGCTTCTCGAAACGTGGTACCCATACCAAAACAGATGATCAGCATCCGCTTGGGATCCTTAGCAAGCAAGTATGGCAAATGGGTCATCAGCTTGGTTTCGGTGCAAAGCATGGTCATGCCCACGCCATTGATCAAGAGCGTACTGCTTCGCTGATCATTTGGTTTGCCAGCGGAGACAGTCGTCGCAGTCACAGCTTCCTTGGCTGCATAGATTTTGCCTTCATCACCATAGTACCCTCTCACCCGTTCTGCCATCACTTCCATGTAGGGGTCACCCACCACGAAGGCGATGACGAGGAAGCCCGCGAGCATGGAGATGCCTGGAATCATGAGCATGCCTCGTTCCTTGCTGGATGCAGCAAGCAGGAGGACGATGCCCAGCACCAGGTTGACACCCGCCACCAACAGCATCAGCTTGGTAGTGCCCAGGTAAGGCAAGAGCAGGAACCCGGCCAGGAGTGACCCGAAGATGGTACCAATGGTGTTCACGGTATAGGCCCAGCCAGTCGATTTGCCGGGCGATTGCGGATCACTGATGCAACATCGAACAGCGATGGGGAACTGCAGCCCGAAACAGAACGCGACCGGCAGCACCATCACCACGCAGGCCATGACGCCAATGATGTTGTTGGGAATAGAAACACCCATCACACTGCTCTGCAACCACCAATGATGGAGGAAGGGCATCAGCAGCAGGCCGACTGCAGCCCAGAAACCAATGATGATCTCGAGAATGCCAAACCAGGCCAACGGGTTCTGCTTCATCATCTTCTTCCTGGTGGCATCCCAGCTACCCCAGGCAATGCCCAGGAGGAAGGTGCCTAGCATCACACTGAAAGCATAGATGCTGGTTTGCAGGAACAGTACCAGGAGACGGCTCCAGAGGATTTCATACGCCAGGGCACCCAGACCACTGGCAAAGATGGCCACCAGAGCCAGACGTCGTACGCCGGGCGAATAGATGGTTAACTCTTCTGTCGCTTCCACTGGTTTGATGGTTTCATTGACTGGAGAGACAGGAGCTTTCATGCTGATGAGAGCAACGGCCAACAGTGCAGCCAGCACGTTCAGCCCAGCAGCCAGGAGTAGTGTGGTCTGTTCACCGAGCCAGCCGAGCAGCACGAAGCCGGTGAGGAAGACACCAACGACAGCACCATAGGTATTGATGGCATAGAGCCAGCCGACGCTCGACTGAAACTGTTCACCGAGCCTGGTGATGTACGCCACCATTAAGGGCAGGGTTGTTCCCATCAGGAAGGTGGGAGCCAGCAGGCAGACCAGCACGAAGAGGACTCGTGTCGTCAGCAGGGTGGCAGGCGAGTTGCCTACCTGATCATACATGCTGACATAGACCTGGCCGACACCGTTGATGACCACAAATGATGCGAGCAGAGCCAGGACGCCGATGGCGAGTTCGAGAAGTGCGTACAAATGCAGGGGTTTGGTGATGCGATCGGCTCGTCTGCTGCACCAATAGCTACCGAGGGCCAGGCCAGCCATGAAGACGATCAGCACGGTGGCGGTGGCGTAGGTGGTAGCTCCCAGGAAGCGGGTGAGCATACGCACCCACACGGTCTGATACATGAGACCGCTGCAGCCAGAGAGAAAGAAAGCGAGGAAAACGACGGTCTTGATACGGGCAATGGGCATTGGGCGATGATCCATGACGTTTCGCCAAGTCTATCTCACAAAAAAGACTTGGCGAGGGGATTACGCCAGAAATCTCTCTGCCATGTTACAGCTTACGTGATAGTCAGAGTCGATGCACTTTCCTTATTTGCCATCCAGACGCAACTGTTGACGGAGCAGTCGTTCTTCCACTTCGAGGAGCAGCTTCTCACGAAGCTTGAGTTGTGCACCCAGACGAGACTTGGTGACAGCGTGGGATTTCATTTCCGTCAGCATATGCTGCTGTTTTTCGATCTCGATCTTCATTTTATCACGCATTGTGACAAGCGTTTTGATTTTGGGATTATCGCTGGCATTGGACTCTTGATGCTGACGTATTTCGTCTTCATATCTATCTACCACCTGCCTGCTACGCAGTAGTACTCGATCTATCTCTTCGACACGTCTTAGTTGTCCTTCCAGGTCAGACATTTGCTGAGTCAGTTCTTCAACACTTTTGTTGAGCTGTTGCTGGGCCTCTTTTAAGTGCAGTAGTTGTTGGGCATGTTGCCGAAGACGTTCCTCTTCCTGTCTATCTGCCATCTTGCGGGCCATGGCTTCCGCTTCGCGAGCTTTCATCTCCTGCTGTCTGGCATCTTCGACCGCCCTTTGCGTCTGGATCTTCTTCTCTTCTTCACCCGTCAGTTGTTGTTTGAGGAATCGCTGGACAGCTTCCTGTTCCTGCCGTGCTCTCGCCACCTGGTCGCGCATGTCCATCGCGAGCTTTTCCATTTGTTGGAGCTTGGCCTCCAATTCCTTGATACGACGATCCTTGTCATCCAGTGGTGTTACCTTCACTGCTGTTGCTGTTGCCTTCCGTTCGCCGGAACCCTGAGCGATGAGCGTGGTAGCCCCGGCACCGGCGATGCCGATGGAGGCGGTAGCGAGCAGAACCGCGGAACATTTCATCCAGAACATAGTCGTCAGTGCTCCGTAAGCCAGGGCTTGAATGCTGGCTGTTGTGGTTGATGTCAAAATGGACTGGGCAGTCTGTGCAGCCAGCGCTTCGGGAATTCCACCAGCGGTGAGGAGTGCTGATGCACTGACAGCCGAGGTTATCCCTCGCTGCTGCAGAAGGCCTTGCAGCCGCTGGCGGGCCCGATGCAACCGTGAACTCACCGTGCCTTCCGGGATGTTGAGCCGATGGGCTGCAGCCTGGGCTGTCAGTTCCTCCACATCGCAGAGGAGGAAGACGTTCCGCAGGTCGCCCGGCAAGGCAAGCACCGCTTCATCCATCAGCAGCGATTGTTCTCGTAGCAGCAGCACATCGGCAGGAATGACTGACGGTTCCGGTGCAGCTTCCAGAGGCGGATGGTACCGCTTCCGTGATCGCACCTTGCGCGAGATGCGATGGGCCACGCCATAGAGCCAGCTGGGCAACGCTTGCGGATGACGAAGTGATGATGCTTTCTTTGAAAGCACGAGGAACGTGGCCTGGAAGGCATCATCGGCATCGTGATCGCAGTGCAACAGCCGCTGACAGACACCCCAGACGAGCGGGCCATGCCGTTTCATCAACAGATGGAATGCTGAGCCTTCACCCAACTGGGCGTAACGGTAGAGAAGCTGAGCGTCGCTCATGGGCGACAACCCGCCACTTTTCAACCAAGGCCAGGTTCCCTTGTTCACACAGGCATCCTTCACAACTGCTAGAGTATACTGCCCCGCTGTGGGGAAATCCTTCTCTAAGAATGATGGAATTCTGCAGAATCTGGTGTCGCGTAGCGAAAGTACCCATCTCGCTCCGCGAGATGCTGCGTAGAAATTCGTGCGGACCAGTTGTCCTATCGCAATCGTGAGGGCTCGCTTCAAGTAAGAAGTACCACTTGGCGAGACATCTCTCCAAGCATCTCGGCGGAGCGAGATGGGTACTTTCCCTACGCCATTTCTACAGCTACCGTGGGCTCGGGATTAACGGTGGCTTTCTTTTCCACGTTTGCAAGCTGGCTGCCGAGGTAGACGGAGAGCAGCGACAGCCCGGCAGCTATCCATCCGACGATGGGATAGCCCGTCAGTGGTTCAATGGCTGTGAAGTTGTCTGCTATCAGTCCCGGCTGTTCGGGGATGGCCTGCACGCCGAGGATGAAGCCGCCGACGGTGGTCGCCAGGCCCATCGCCAGTTGCTGAATGGCGCCCATCATGCTCATGAAACCCCCGCGACGTTCGTTGGTGGTGCAGGCGGTGGCCATTGCCATCGCCGGCACGGTGCGTCCGGCGGTGAAGATCATCATCAGAGTGGTAATGATGATCACCACGTAGAGCGGTGCTGGGGGCAGGTTGGTCACTGCCAGCAAGGGGAACATCGTCACGAATGCCAACACCTGAAAGACGCGCAACTTACCATAACGGTCAGCGAGTCTGCCAATGAGAGCCATCGTGAAGAGCGATCCCAGCCCACCGAAGAGGTAGATCCATTTGATGGACTTCTTTTCCAGCCCGACGTTGCCGACGAGATAGCTGGGCATGTACGGGACGATCATGAAGGTTGTCATCACGAGAACAGCCATCAGAGCGAAGGCCCGGCGGTGGTTGGCTTCCTTGAGAATGGTCCAGGCGGTGTGCCATGGAGCCTGCCGTTCACGCTTGACCATGTGGCCTCGTATGTTCGGCAGCAGCCACCAGGCGACGATGAGGAGGACGAAACTGACTACCGAGAGCAGAAAGAAGGTGTAGCGCCAGTTGTACTGCTCAGCGATAAAGAGGCCGAACGGGATGCCGAAGATGGATGCAACCGAGAAGGACGACATGATGACACCAGTCGCCAGCCCTCGTCGCGAGTAGGGGATGATGTCGCCCACGATGGCCATCACCACGCCGCCAAGGATGCCTCCCGAGATACCAGCCAAGGCGCGGGCGATGAGCATCATCACGTACGTGGGAGCTTCGGCACAGAGGAAGTTGGCGATGGCAAAGAGAAGATATAAGCCGAGTAGTGCAGACTTGCGATCAACCTTATCGATGAACCAACTGGACATCAGACCGGAGAAGGCGGCAGCGTAGGCATAGGTGCTGACCAGCAAACCGAACTCGTGGGCAGTCAGTTTCCACTGATCGTGGAACTGGGGAGCCAGGGGCATCATGATGACGAAGTCGAGAACGTTAGTGAACTGCACCATACCCAGGGTGAGAAGGATCATCCACTGGGAAGAGGTCATCGAATCAGACGAAGACGGGCCAGATTGGCTCATTGGAAGTTCTCAATGCGAAAAGCCGGTGTGCCTGACACCGGCTTTGAAAGATCATTCTATAGACAGCCCCTACGACTTGGGGTTCACCGGACCGAGGAAGATCAAGGGGTCTCGCTTGGACTTCATTACACCACCGGGTGGTTCGACAGTAATGGCAAAGAGGGCTGGCTTTCCGACCTTGATATTGGGCTTGATCGGAATGAGGACTTCCTTGTTATCTTTTACATCGAAGACGCCCCCATCAATGGGTGTTTCTTTCGTGAAATCTTTATCATCAAAGATCCACAGTTGGTATTGAGAGACCTTGGGATCGTTGACCGCGAAGCCGCTGAGTTTCATGAACCCCTGCTGGGTGTTGCTATCCCAGACGAACTCCCCTTGAAGTGGAGTCTGTGCATGTGGCCCCTTGCTTCCTGCCACCACTTGAGCGCCGCGTTCCTTTAGTTGAGAGTACGATAGCTTAGGAGGTTGCTGAGGCACCACGGCAAAGAAGAGGACCACAGCAGCTACCAGCCAGCCAGCCCAGATCAACGGGTTTGAGGCGCTTGTACCTCGGCGAACAGGTGCAGGTATGGGAAGAGGAACAATCACCGGAGTTGCACTCGATGTTTTCTTTGGTGAAAGCTGAAGACTGGCGCCTTGAACCTGCAGACGGTTCATCAGGCCAGCGGGGAGCGGTTCCTCTGCACCCTGTGACAACGCCAGATCAAGGGCAGCCACAGCCAGATCAAAGCTCTCCGCATCCAGTTCGGGATAGTGCTGAAGCAGGCAGTTCAGCCCCGCGTCCTCGGCTGCATCGGCTCCCTGGAGCGCGCGATCAACCAGCAAGGCGTGGACGTGTTCAATAGGGAAAGGTTCTCGATTCATGTTACTGCCCCTCCTGCCATGACTGGCTCAGGAGCACTCGGCGGAACGGGATTGACAGAGGCAGTCGGCAGGCCAAGCACCTCACGCAGCTTGATGATGCCTCGGCGAGCATGAGTTTTCACAGTACCCAGCGGCAAGCCGGTGTTCTGGGATATTTCCTCGTGCGTGAGCCCTTGATAAACAGCCATCTTGAGCACACGCTGTTGTTCAGGGCGGAGTTCTAACAAAGCCGCAGCAGCTTTGGAAGCCTCATCCACCATATCGATCTGATTCGTCCCAGGGGTTTGTTTGCTGGGCACGGTTTCGGGCAATGAGGCCAGTTCGGGCCGACGGACAATCTTGCGACGCCTGTCGATCAGTCGCCGACGGGTCACCATGGTGATGTAGGTCGGTTCGCTGGAGAGTGTCGGGTTGAAACGGTCGGCATTCTTCCACAGTTCAACGAAGATGTCCTGCACGGCATCTTCTGCTTCCGTGGCATTGCCAAGAAATCGTTTCGCCAGGGACCAGACCAGCCCACCATACCGAGTCAGGCACTCTTGTACAGCAGCTTTCTCTCCGCTGGCGATTCGTTGAAGGACACTGTCCGCCACCGTTCGCATTCCACTGACACTGAAAGTGGTAACCATTGAATCGGATTCATTCTTAAGGGAGAGTCCCGAGAAGAACAAGGGCAATTACTCTGGAAGATCATTCGTTGGTGGGGAGTTTGCAGATGCAACAATATCCTCGTCCCCTGGCTCTGCGGCTCTGCCAGGGGACGCGCTGGAAGCCCGGCTCCGCCGGGCAGCGGCGATGAGATGCCATCTCTTCCTGCAGTGAAGTGATGTACGCTCACGATGGCAGCCTGCCGGAGGCAGGCGGGCAGTGCGTCCCCCGGCGGAGCCAGGGGACGAGGATACTTGGAGCCGGGGGACGAGAATTGGTGCTACCGTACTATCACATCCCCCAGCAGAAACACCTTCTGCTTGATGGCACCGAGGTGATACGCCAGGTGGGCAATGGCACCAATAGAGCCGCCGAAGGAGAAAACGCTTTCGGAACTGTGGAACGCAATCGCCTGTCGAAGGTCGTCGTATGCTTCCTGCAGGCTTTGTTGCAGCTTAATCCAGCCGGTATCGTCCAAGCTGATGATCGACCAGCTATTCTTCCATTCCTTCGGGGTATGGTTGCCTCGCACCCAATCGGCAGCGGCATGCATCCCGAAGGCAATGTGGTTCACGTGGGCAATGATGCTGTGCCCAGCCACCTCCCGCGAGGCATCACTGGCACTGAGGGTTTTCAAGGTACCCAATAGGCCGGCATCTTCTCGGGCATCGGTGAAGTAGCTCCAGGGGGTGGAGGGGCCGGTGTAGCCTTCGTGCAACACCGCTAGGAGTTGACCCATAATCTGCTCAGCGTTCAGCATGGAGAGGCCTCCCTGAGGTGGGTTCAGTATGCGCTTGGCTGAAGGAAAAGTCACGTACTGGTTCAGAGATTTGCCAGTAGCATCGCTACAAACGCTAGGCTCGCTACGGTCTAGGGGAACAGTGTGCCTGCGGGGGAAAATCCCTTCCGCCCAGCGTGGAACATCGGGTAGACTAGGGGGAGTAGTAAAGTGCGTTCGCAGAAGGTACCCCCATGAGTAGCGCCACCGTCAAGGCCTTGCCCGCCCCCTCACGACCCCTGACGAGCGAAGCCAGCAACGTGCTCGGGTTCTGGTGGCTTGCTATCGTCACCACCCTCGTCTTGCTTGTTGCCATGTGGCCCAGCATCTTTACTGATGGTGGCAGCATGGGCAACTATTTGCTCTTTATCGTCAGTACGGTACTGATTGCCCTAGGTGTCTGGTGCACCATCGGTTTTGTGAAAGCACAAAGCTGGTCAGCCGGTGCCATGCGTCTGATTGCGATGATCGGACTGGGTGTGGGTCTGGCTGGAATTGGTTATTTCCTCTACAGCGTGGCTTTTGCTGCAACTCCAAACAATGCTCCAGGCTTCTGGGGCCCGAATGCGGTTCTCTCTGGTGTGCTTTGGGGCCTGATGTTCTTCCTGCCGATGGTGTTAGGCCTCGCTGTCATCTTCGGTCTGATGAATGAAGCCATTGACGACTGGTTCAATCCACCACCAGCTGTCAGCATCACGCGGGCCAGCCTGCAGATTGATCCTCGCACCGCAGCACTGATGGCTGGTGCAGCGGGTGTCTCATCCCAACTTGGCGACGACGAACTCATGGGTGAACTTGACCAAGCCATGAATATGACCGAAGACAGTGCCATCCTTGGTAGCGATCAAAGCATCGAAGTCATCGGTTCCGCTGAAGACGATCTGAGCGTGGAAGTGATCAGTGAACAGGGTGACTTGAGTACTGACAACGATTCAATGGCTGAACTTGCTGCCCTCGAAGAAGCCCTCACCGAAGATGCCAGCAAGAAGATTCCTGCTCAAAAGAAGAAGAAGGAAGAGAAGAAAGTTGATGCAGGGAAGGGTGATGAACCACTCGCTGTTGATGACGACTTCAAGCTGTAATCACAAAGTTGTTTGAACAAAAAGAGCCCCAGCCAGCAACATGCATCTCACTGGCTGGGGCTTAGTCTTCAATCGTTGCCAACTACGCCTTCGGTACCTCAAACCCCTTACGGTACTCACGGGTCAGCATGGCATCAGCAGCCTTGTTGCCTTTGAAGGTTTCGGTGGTCGTGTTGAGTTCGAGAGGCTTACCGACCTTGAACTTGCCTGAGAGATCAACGCCGTTATCAGCAAGGTGCTGCTTCATGCGTTTGACCGAATCGCAACCTTCGTCGCACATACCGAGCGACTTGGGATTGTCGAGGGTCTTGTTCAATTCATCTTCGCTGGCCACGTGGCCGAGGCGGTAGCTGATATTGCCCAGATGGCACAGGGCACTGGATAGGTGCCCTTCTTCAATGTCAGCGTTCAGATCCGTGTTCTTACGACTCTTCACCGCTTTGATGAAGTTGGCGAAGTGGTTGCCACCCGCTTTGAACTCGGTGATCTTCTCACCATCAGGGCGGTAAGCGATGCCTGCTGTGTAGCTGTTGCTGACGACATAGCCTTCAGAGCCCATCCAGATGTTGCCGATCTTCGAACCTTTGAAGTCGTTGGTCTTCAGTCCACGCACTTCGAAGATGATCCGACAACCATCCTTGGCATAGTTGAAGAAGCAGAGCTGGGTGTTGGCGGTTTCAGCGGAATCAACGTAGCCAAACCGGCCACCCATGCTCCAGATCATGTCAGGCATGGTGTTGAGCTTGAGACCCCAGCGGGCCTTGTCCATTTCGTGGATGCCCTGGTTGCCGAGATCACCGTTACCGGTGTTCCAGAACCAGTGCCAATCGTAGTGAACCGTGCCATGCACTACCGAATTGCGGCGGGGCATCTCCAGCGGAGCAGGGCCGCACCAGAGGTTGTAGTCGATGGTTTCTGGCACCTTCTGATCGCTGGTGGTGTTGCCGATGCTGGCACGTGGCTTGTAGCAGAGGCCGTAGGCTAGTTTGACACTGCCGATTTTGCCAGCGTGGATGAACTCGATCAGGTCGCGCATACCGCCTTGTGATCGGCTTTGTGTACCGGTTTGCACGATACGGTTGAGCTTGCGGGCATGCTCTACCATCCGTCTGCCTTCGCTGACGTTGTGGCTGACCGGCTTTTCGACATAGACATCTTTGCCAGCCTGCATCGCCCAGATGGAAGCCAGGGCATGCCAGTGGTTGGGGGTAGCGATAGAGACGGCATCAATGCTTTTGTCATCGAAGACGCGACGCAGGTCCTGCACGTAGGTGGGCTTGTGTTCCTGAAAGGTTGTGGCCTGCTTGATGCCTTTCTCTGCTACCTTTTGATCGGTATCGCAGAGCATGACCACTTCGGTTTCAGGCATGTCAGAGTAGCCTTTGATGTGGCCCATGCCCTGGCCGTTAAAGCCGATGACAGCCACACGAATGCGTTCGTTGGCCGAAACCTTGGGTTTGATTTTGATTTCCTTCTTTTCCTGTTTTTTGCCTTCTTGAGCACTCAGTTGGCCTAGAGCCAGGGATGCTGAGGAAAGGAGCGCAGTATCGCGCAGAAAGTCACGACGGGAGAACAACATGGAGAGCCTCACTTGCGAATCAGGTAGGATATGTATTAGAGCTTAGACGGCGGGGTGGGTCAAGGAGTAACTGGGAAATGAGGCTTCTAAACAATGGCAACGTGGGCTAGTCTGGTAAGATGTCCCTTTGATCATTAGATGGTGGGCTTGTTTGTTTCTTACACTCTTTCAATTCCTTGTTTTCCTTGGGTGTTTGCTATCCGTTTACCTGTTCTCCGTTTCTACCTTCCCGGTGTATTGGTGGGTAGCATGTCTTGTGTTTGCCATTCCAACCGCAGTTATCGTGATGCGTTCGGTGTCATTCCTTTCGAAAGTCTGGCATTACAAGAAACTGAAACTCGACAGCCTGCAACTTCGCTACAGTCCAAAGCGTTCAGCCACGTGGTCCCTCGACTACTTCATCAGAAACTGTCGTGACGAGTTGGAGAAACTGGAAGAACTGTTTGGCTACTCGTTAAAAGGAAAGGTGACCATCTACCTCTTTCCCGCATGGCGCCAGATAGCGGAACTGTTTGGAAGACACGTTGGTGGTGTTGCACTTTCTAAGAATCTCGCCATTGCCATTGCGGAAGACAATTCTCCCCTGGAGTTGGCACGTCATGAATTGGCACATCTATTTGCCCACAAGCTATCTGAACATGCCCCTCCATTATTTAGTGAGGGGCTCGCCGTGTGGTGTCAATCAACTACACGTGGACTTCATGTCGCTGATGCTGCCATGCTGATCGTTCATGCCAAGCAATTCAGGCTCAGCATGCTGTTGAAACGCGCCTATTTCTTTGATGATCAACATCGTTATCACAACTATCTACTAGCTGGGAGCTTCACGGATTTCCTGATCAAGCAGCACGGCTGGCCCACCTACCGCAAGTTCTATCGTAAGTGTGATTCCCTGTTCATGAATTCTCACTTCAAACGTCATTTCAAGATGAGTCTACTGGAAGCTGAGAAGCAATGGAGATCATTCAGTAACAATGGGAAGTCTGAAGCTTCCTGAGGAGTTACTTGGTAAAGTACCCTTGTGCCAGTGAGTGTAAATATCCTGATTCCCACCCACTCCTCTAGAAGCAGAACCATGATTCACCTCCCATCGATAATAACGTCACTTCTTCTGCTCCTCGCACTGGTGCGCAGCGCAACTGCACAAGAATCGCAAGCCTTCCCCGCTGCCACGCCTGAAAGTGTGGGGTTGTCTCGTGCTTCGGTGAATGCCCTCCGAGACGAGGTGGCTGAGTATGTGAAGATGGGAACCATTGTCGGTGGTGAGTTGCTGATCATCAAAGACAGAAAGACGGTACTGCACGAAGCGTTTGGCGATCGTGATCGGGAAGACAAGAAGCCGATGGAGCGGAACACTATCTTCAACATTCGCTCAATGACGAAACCGCTCACCGGGGTAGCGATGCAGATGCTCATCGATGAAGGCAAAGTCAAACTCGAAGATCCTGCAGCCAAGTACCTGCCTGGTTTTGATAACGATAAGTCGCGGATGATCACCATCAGGCAACTGCTGGAACACCGCAGTGGCCTGCCGCTGACTGTCATCGCCTTGGGTATCAACCAATACCCCAATCTCCAGAAACAGGCGCACGCCGCTGGGGAGAAGGGGCCACAGTTCAAACCCGATGAGAAGTTCTGGTATTCCGATGCAGGCACCGATGCTGTTGCAGCCATCGTGGAAAAGGTGTCAGGCAAGTTGATCGATGAGTTTGTACAGGAACGAATCCTGCAACCACTCGGAATGAGAGATTCGTTCTACCCGGGCAAAGCAGACGATGTTCGCAAGCAACGGATAGCCAGTCTCTACATCGGCAAGCCTGGGAAGTGGGGACGCTTCTGGAAAGCTGGCGGTCAGCCGATGTACCCGTTCGCCTGGGGATCACAAACGCTCTATTCCACACCAGTAGACTACGCTCGCTTCCTGGCCCTGTGGATGGGTGGCGGCAATGTCAACGGCAAGCCACTACTCAGTGCTGAAGCGATGAAGCGTATTCTTACGCCTGCTTCAAACATGTCGGTACTCGGTGGTGATGCCAGTTTTCCCACAGGTTTCCGGGGGTTGAAGACATACTATGGGCAGATGGCTGTCCTCCATGGAAAAGGCGAGACACCTGCGAAGGCCAAAGTCGAAGTGATTGGCCACAGTGGTTCTGATGGAACCATAGCCTGGGCCTTCCCCGAGAAGGATTTGATCATTTGCTTCTTCACGCAATCCCGAGGGCAGGCGACATCGATTCGCCTGGAGACGTCGATCAATCGTGAATTGCTGCAGGCAGGCGAGCCGATCGTTCCCGTTCCAGCGGAGTGGAAGCCTTACCTGGGTACGTACTACGCCAACTTTGGGCATTACAAGAATACACCCTTCAAGGTGCTGTTTCAGAACGGCCATCTGGCTGTCGATATTCCCGATCAACTGGTGTTTGAACTCAACAAGCCCGACAGCGAAGGCCGCTGGGCATTCGTCATCAGTGACAAGATAACTGTGAGCTTCAAGAAAGATGCGATGGGTAAAGTGATCTCCATGAATCTGAAGCAAGGCGGGAATAACTTTGACCTACCTGTCGAACCCCTTCCCGAGACGAAGCTCAAGAAAGAGGAGGTAGAGAAGTACTTGGGAAAATATGAACGCGAGGAAGACAAGCTCATCGTCGATGTCGTGTTCAAAGATGGAAAGTTGCTGGCGACTATACCCAGCACTGGTGTAGAGGTTGAATTGACGCGATCAGCCGACAAGAAGTCGTGGACATCGCCCAATACGCCCGGGGCCACCATTACCTTTGACAACGAGCAGAACGGGAAATGCATGTCGTTTTCTGTGAACGCAGCGAATGGCAAGAAGCTTCAACGGAAGCGCATCGATAACTAGCGCTGATACCAGCGTCCTTGGGTATCAGGAATTCACCTCCATTCAAACAAGTGAAGCACGCTCACGATTGCCGCCTGCCGGAGGCAGGGATGCAGCGCGTCCCCGGTTGGAAACCGGGGACGAGAAGGCGTGTCTTATGTATTCCATCCCGGTTGGTTGCTCCATACACTAACTATCCAACCTTGTAAGGCCCGCGAAAACACTGGGCACGCTGGTGCCGGATGTGGTATCGTAGAGGCAACGCTTTCTCCCGCGTTTCTTGATGCAGTTCATTCTCTGAGTCATCCCCCATGTGGCGATTTCGCTCTTGTTCATTCGTCGTCGCGGTTATTGCTCTCGTGGGCTTGTGTGTTTCGTCGAGCCATAGTCTCGATGATCCGCCTAAGCCGACGAAGGCCCAGCTCGATCACTTCGAGCAGAAGGTGCTGCCTATCCTGCAGGCCAGTTGCTTCAAGTGCCATGGTGGTGAGGGCAAGGCCAAGGGTGGCCTCAAGCTCATCACCCGCGAAGGCATCCTCGAAGGTGGAGATACCGAACCAGCCATCGACATGAAGAACCTGTCGAAGAGTCTGCTACTGAAGGCAGTCAACCACGATGGCTTGCAGATGCCTCCGACTGGCAAGCTGACTCCGGCGAAGATTGCTGCTATCGAAGAGTGGGTGAAGGCAGGGGCCCCGTGGCCTAGCCACATCAAGGTCGAAGTGAAGGTAGATCATCATGCCAGTGGTGGCGTGGTGAATGCAGAGACTAAAAACTACTGGGCTTACAAAGCAGTTGCTCAGCGAGCCGTTCCTGCTGTGAAAAATGGAGCCTGGATGAAGACGCCGATTGATGCCTTCATCCTGGCTAAGCTCGAAGAGAAGAAGCTGTCGCCTACTGCAGTAGCAGACAAGTTGACTCTGATTCGCCGAGCCACTTACGATCTAACCGGATTGCCACCGACACCGGAAGAGATTGACAGCTTCGTCAAAGACACCGATCCAAAGGCCTACGAAAAACTCATCGACAAGCTCCTCGCTTCGCCCCAGTATGGCGAGAAGTGGGCACGTCATTGGCTCGATGTAGTTCGCTATGCCGAGACTAATGGCTACGAACGAGATGGCCCGAAGCCTTTCGCCTGGCGGTTCCGCGATTACGTCATCAAGAGTTTGAACGACGACAAACCGTACGATCAGTTCATCAAGGAACAACTCGCAGGCGATGAACTGCCCAATGCCAGCGTCGATGCTATTGTCGCGACAGGCTACTACCGCCTGGGGCTTTGGGATGATGAACCTGCTGACCCCAAGCAGGCCATGTTTGATGAAGTGGATGACATCGTGGCTACCACCTCGCAAGGCTTCCTGGGCATGACCATGAACTGTGCCCGCTGCCACGACCACAAGATCGACCCGATCCCGCAGGCGGATTACTACAAGATGGTGGCGTTCTTTGCCGACATCGAACGCTTCAGCCTGGATCGCAATGTTCGTTCGCCTTACAATCTGACCGACATCACTGCTCCTGAGAAACGCAAGGTCTACGAAGCGGAGTTCAGCGTCCGACAGGCCCGCATGGACAAACTGGGCAAGGAAATGGTCTCGCTCGAAGACCTAATCATCAAGCGGATGCCTGAAGAGGAACAACGAGCTTCCGAAGGGCTGGATCGGCCACAGGTTATCAAGAAGATGGACAAGTTCTGGAAGGACGACGAGAAGAAGCAGTACACCGAACTGAAACGCGAGCACGATCAACTGAAGCGCCGGCCTGAACCGAACCGCGACCTGGCCCTCTCGGTCAACAAGTGCAAGGTGAATCCACCGCAGACGTTTGTGATGGTGCGTGGCTCACCCCACTCGCCCGGCGCTAAGGTCTCGCCAGGCTTCCCGAAGGTACTCACCGATGTAGAACCTGCACTGCAACTACCTGCGAAGGATGCCAAGAGCAGTGGCAGACGAACCGTGCTGGCCAATTGGATTGCCTCCAAGGACAACCCCCTCACCGCCCGTGTGATGGTCAACCGCATCTGGCAACACCACCTCGGCAAAGGCATCGTCGCCAGTTCCAACGACTTCGGCAAGTTCGGCTCGCCACCAACCCACCCCGAACTTCTCGACTGGCTAGCCAGCGACTTCGTCAACAATGGCTGGAAGATCAAACGGGTACACAAGTTGATCATGATGTCGAATGTCTATCAACAGGCGAGCATTCTTCCCTCTCCCCTGGCGGGAGAGGGGCCGGGGGTGAGGGGGAAGGCTGGCGAGAAATCCCAAGCTTCCACCATTGACCCCGAGAACAACCTCTACTGGCGAGCCAACCCCCGTCGGCTGACTGCTGAAGAAGTCCGCGACACCATCCTTTCAGTCAATGGTACCCTCAACCTCAAGATGGCAGGCCCGAGCGTGTACCCGATCATCCCCAAGGAAGTGCTCGCGGGCCAATCCATTCCCGGCGATGGCTGGGGTAAGTCTTCACCTGAGGAAGCAACGCGACGAAGCATCTACGTTTATGTAAAACGTTCGCTGCAAGTCCCCATCCTCGTCACCCACGATCAGGCTGACCCGGACAGCAGTTGCCCGGTTCGTTACACCACCACGGTACCCACGCAAGCCCTCGGCATGCTCAACAGCGAGTTCACCAACCAGCAAGCCGAGAAGCTGGCAGATCGAGTGGCGAAGGAAGTACCGGGTGATGTGAAAGCCCAGATCCATCGGGCCATCCGCTTAACCACGGGCCGAGTACCGGGCGATGCCGAGGTACAGAAGGACTTCGACTTGCTCGAACGCTTCCAGAGCAAGCACAGCATGAAGTCTGAACAAGCGATGAAGCAGGTGATGCTCATGCTGCTCAACGCCAACGAGATGGTTTATCTGGATTAGGGTGTGGTAGAATGGAGATGTGACGTCGCGAGGGTGAAGATCATGAATCAAGAAGCAAAAAGTCAGCCAGGAAGCTTTACCATGAACATGCTTGCCGAGGTCTTTCCTAAAAACGGGCATTATGAAGCCAGACTCACGTGCTGGCCTGACTACCTCGTTGCTGGTCAAACTCGTGAATCCGCCTTGAGCGCGCTTCATGAAGCAGTAAACCACAAGTTGGAACAAGGCGATGTATTTCTGCTGAGCTTTAACGGACCATCTATCCGAGCCAATCAACGATCATCACTGATCAGACTCCCCGCACGAAACATTCATGACCTTGGTGGCATCTTTAAAGATGATCCCACACTGATGGAACTGTGTGAAGAAATCTATCGTGAACGTGACGAGGAAAAGAAGCGAGAGTTTCCTGAATGATTGCCTTGGATGCCAACATTTTGACACACTATCTCCACGGCGACCCGATTGTCGTCGGTAAAGTTCGCGCCACACCTCGTGATCAAATTGTGCTGCCAGTAGTCGTTGTCGAGGAAGTAACCCGCGGCAGACTCAACATGGTTCGACAGGCTCAGTCTGGCCAAGGACGGTTCACACTAACGCAAGCCTACGAATTCTTTGCTTACACTTTTCTGGCCTGCCAGTACTTCAACATCATTAACTTCAGCGAAGCCGCCGACAAGCAGGTAGAGTCCTGGAAAAAGATGAAGATCAAAGTGGGTACTCGTGACCTCCGCATCGCCGCCATTTGCGTCGTTGAGAACCTTAGACTCGCCAGCAGAAATCACAGCGACTTCAGTCTCATCCCCAACCTGAACCTCGAAACCTGGAACTAACCCTATGTCCCAATTCTGTGGCCGTACTCGTCGTGAAGCTTTGTGGGAAACCGGTTGTGGTTTCGGGGCGGTGGCACTCTCCAGCCTGCTCACTAACGATGGCTTCTTCAATAAGCTCCAGGCCTCCGACCAGAGCAAAGATCTGGCAGCGAAGTTCGTGAACCCTCTTGCCCCCAAGGCGCCGATGATGCCTGCCAAGGCGAAGGCAGTCATCTTCCTGTTCATGTATGGCGGGCCGAGCCAGGTCGATACCTTCGACTATAAACCCAAGCTCTACCCGCTTGATGGCAAGACCATCCCCGTCAAAACCTTTGGCCGTGGTGGCCACAAGAACGAAGGCCGAGTCGTAGGCCCGAAGTGGAAGTTCAAGCAGTACGGAAAAAGTGGTAAGTATGTCAGCGATCTCTTCCCCAACATCGGCCAGCACGTAGACGACATCGCTTTCATCCACTCCATGTACGCTGAGTCACCCATTCACGGCTCAGCGCTCCTCATGATGAACTCAGGCCGCCTGCTCTCTGGTCATCCGGCC
>WBZX01000116.1_pt1 | contig 74027 bp, 79 predicted proteins | sample 5204211 | NCBI WGS metagenome assembly WBZX01 (sample SAMN12344362, study PRJNA552823) | activated sludge metagenome | biome: Activated sludge suspended growth; feature: Nitrification reactor; material: Wastewater; isolation source: activated sludge from nitrification reactor of wastewater...
CCCGTGAGGCTGAGCACGCCCGCCCCGATCTTGGTCAGGCTGCCGGGACCGGAGATCGCGCCGGCATAGGTCCCGTTCGTCGCCTGGTCGAACACCAGGGCAGCGTTGTTCACGATGTTGCCCTGCAGGCTCGCCGTGTTGCCCGTAAGCGTACCCGCCAATACCGTGGTGCCACCCGTATAGCTGTTGGCGCCCGCCAGCGTCAGGTTGCCCGCGCCGCTCTTGGTGAGCCCGCCCGTGCCAGTCATGGTGCCGGCGTAGGTCCCCGCGGCGCTCTGGTCGAACACCACCGCGGCATTGTTCAGGATGTTGCCCTGCAGGCTCGTCGTGTTGCCCGTGAGTGTGCCGGCCGAGACCGTCGTGCCGCCGCTGTAGGTATTGGTGCCGGTCAGGGTCACGTTGCCTGTACCGTTCAGAGCGAGACTGCCCGTGCCCGACATCGCGCCGGCATAGGTCCCGTTCGTCGCCTGGTCGAATACGAGGGCAGCGTTGTTCACGATGTTGCCCTGCAGGCTGGTCGTCGTGCCCGTGAGCGTACCCGCCAACACCGTCGTGCCGCCCGTATAGCTGCTGGCGCCCGTCAGCGTCAGGTTGCCCGTACCGGACTTGGTGAGGCCGCCCGTGCCGGACATGAGGCCGGCATAGGTGCCGTTCGTGCTCTGGTCGAAGGCCACCGTCGCGTTGTTCACGATGTTGCCCTGCAGGCTCGTCGTCGTGCCGGTCAGCGTACCGGCCGACACTGTCGTGCCGCCGGTGTAAGTGTTGGCGCCGGTCAGCATGAGGTTGCCCGCACCGCTCTTGGTCAACCCGCCCGTGCCGGTGATCTCGCCGGCGAAGGTCGTGGCGGCCGAAGAGACGACGGTGAGCGTGTTGACACCCAGATTGATTTGCGACCCCGCGACGCCGCTCATATTCTGCACGGTTGGGTTGATGGTGCTATTCGAGATGTCGAACCCCGCGGTGGCCGCGGCGAGGTTGACGCTGCTCGACGCGGCGATGCTGCCATTGCCGTAGAGGAGGGCATTGCCCTCGATGGTCGTGGCGCCCGTGTAGGTGTTCACGCCGGCCAGGCCCTGCCGCGCGCCGCTGGCGATGCGCAGCCTGCCGCCGGTTCCACCGCCGAGGCCCCCATCCTGGATCACCCCATCAAAGAAGATGGGCGAGCCGCTCGTGATCGTCAGTTCCTTCGAGCCCAGGGCAACGACGGGACCGGTCGAGAAGTTGAGCAGGGAGGAGATGGAGGCGCCCGAAGTCGTCTGCGAGATGTCCAAGGTCGCCGTGGTGACGTAGAGGTACACGCTGGCATTGACGATCGAGCCCGCGCCTTTGAGCGCCAGCGTGGCGCCGGAGCCGATTCCCGCAAAGCCGCTGAAGGTCGAGGCGCCCGACAGGGTAAGCGTGCCGTGCATCAGCCCGATGTTGCCCGTGCCGTTGAGCGTGCCCGAGAACTCGGTCGAGCCGTCGGCGATCCGCAGCATGTTGCTGCCGAGCTGCACCGTGCCGGCCCCCGCCAGCGTCCGGATGAGGTTGCTTGAGGAGCTGCCGCTGATGTCGAAGGTGGCGCCGCCAGCGACCGTCACCGCGGACAAAGTGGAAATCTGGCCGCCGTTCGCCAATGCCAGCGTCCCGCCGTTGATCGTCGTGGCGCCGGTATAGGTGTTGTTGCCTTCGAGGGTCAGGATACCGCTGCCCGCCTTGGTCAACCCGCCCGTGCCGGAGGTCTCGCCGGCGAAGGTCGTGTCGAGCGAAGAGACGACGGTGAGCGTGTTGGCGCCCAGATCAATTTGCGAACCCGCGACGCCGCTCAGATTCTGCACGGTCTGGCCGATAGTGCTGTCCGAGATGCTGAAGATTGCATTGGCGCCAGTGAGGTTGAGACCGCTCGACGTGGCGATGCTGCCATTGCCTTCGAGAGCCAGCACGGCGTTGCCCTCGATGGTCGTGGCGCCCGTGTAGGTGTTCACGCCGTTCAGGGCCTGGCGGGCGCCGCTGGCGATGCGCAGCCTGCCGCCGGTCCCGCCGCCGAGGCCCCCATCCTGGATCGTCCCGCTGAAGAAGGGCGAGTCGTACGTGATCGTCAGTTCCTTCGAGCCCAGGGCAACGACGACACTGGCCCCCCCGTGGTCGTACAGGCCGGAGATGGAGGCGCCCGATGTCGTCTGTGAGATATCGAAGGTCCCCGTTCCCGCGCCGCCAAAGAAGGAGACGAGGGCATTGGCCATCGAGCCCGCGCCCTTGAGTGCCAGCGTGGCGCCGCCGTCGATTCCTGCCACGCCGCTGAAGGGCGAGGCGCCCGACAGGGTGAGCGTGCCGCGCATCAGCGCGATGTTGCCCGTGCCGTTGAGCGTGCCCGAGAACTCGGTCGAGCCGTCGGTGATCACCAGCCACTGGGTGCCGAGCTGCACCGTGCCGGCCCCCGCCAGCGTCCGGATATAGCTTTCGGAGACGTTGCTGCTGACATCGAAGGTGGCGCCACTGGCGACCGTCACCACGGACGAAGCGGAAATCTGGCCGCCGTTCGCCAATGCCAGCGTCCCGCCATTGATCGTCGTGGCGCCGGTATAGGTGTTGTTGCCTTCGAGGGTCAGGATACCGCTGCCCGCCTTGGTCAAGCTGCCGACGCCGTCGACGGAACCGATCACGCCGGCGAAGGTCGTGTCGAGCGAAGAGACGACGGTCAGCGTGTTGGCACCAAGATTGATTTGCGACCCCGCGACGCCGCCCAGATTCTGCACGGTTTGGTTGATGGCGCTATTCGAGATGTCGAACCCCGCGGTGGCCGCGGCGAGGTTGAGGCTGCTCGACGTGGCGATGCTGCCATTGTCGAAAAGAAGGGCATTGCCCTCGATGGTCGTGGCGCCCGTGTAGGTGTTCACGCCGCTCAAGAACAGGGCCGCGTCGCTTGCGACGCGCAGCTTGCCGCCGGTCCCGCCGCCGAGGCCACCGTCCTGGATCACCCCGGCGAAGGAGGACGTGCTGGCCGTGAACGTGAGTTCTTTCGAGCCCAGGGCAACGACGGTGCTGCCCCCTCCGAGATCACTTAGGCGGGAGATGGAGGCGCCCGATGTCGTCTGTGAGATATCGAAAGCCCCTGTGCCTACGCCGCCAAGGAAGTTCACGACGGCATTGACCATCGAGCCCGCGCCCTTGAGCGCCAGCGTGGCGCCGCCGCCGATTCCCGCCATGCCGCTGAAGGTCGAGGCGCCCGACAGGGTAAGCGTGCCGCCATCAATCGCGATGCCGCCCGTGCCGTTGATCGTGCCCGAGAACTCGGTCGAGCCGTCGATGATCCGCAGATTGTTGCTGCCGAGCTGCACCGTGCCGGCCCCCGCCAGCGTCCGGATGTGGTTGTTTAAGGAGTTGCCGCCGATGTCGAAGGTGGCGCCGCCGGCGACCGTCACCACGGACGAAGCGGAAATCTGCCCGTCGCTCGTCAATGCCAGCGTCCCGCCGTTGATCGTCGTGGCGCCGGTATAGGTGTTGATGTTGGCCAAGGTCAGCTTGCCGTCGCCGGTCTTTGTCAGACTGCCCGAGCCGTCGATGACGTCTAACTGCATGAACGTCTTGCCGGCCGCCACATCGAAGGTGCCGCCGCCGGCATTCAACGTCGTCGGGCGTCTCATCACGATGTCTGCCGTCGTCTGCAGCGTGCCGCCGTCGAATGTCAGCCCGGCCCCGCCGACGGGTTTGCCCAGATTGTTGTTCGCCGAGATCGAGATCGTGCCGCCGCTGAACGTCGTGCCGCCGGAATAGGTATTGTTGCCCGACAGCGTCCAGGTGCCCGACCCGGACTTCTCGATCGAACCGCCGCCCCGTATGACGCCGCCAAAGGTGGTGGAGTCTCCGTTTCCGCCGACCGTGAGCCGCAGGGGAGCCTGGATGTCAATAACTCCGCTTCCTGCAATGGACCCCATGCCCACAGAACGTGCAGTACCCAACACCAGCAGTAGTGCGCCCTCGCCGTAGACAGGGGGGCCGCTGAGGGTGAGTCTGGCCAAGCCTCCCGTCGACTGGCCGTCGAGAGCCATAACCGCGTACTTGCTCACGGCGACGGTCGCGCTACCTAGCGAAGCAGTGCCCTCAAGATCGAGGAGGCCAAGTTGATTGACAACAATGGTGGCGCTTCCTGCTGTCGCACTATTAGAGAGATGAAGGTTCGATGCCGCTTCTACATTGAAGGTCTGAACTTGCCCTGAATTATTCGTAATGCCTGCGCCGTCAAAGACAAGCTGTTGAGTGATGTTGAAGGTATAGGACTGTGCGCCGGCGTTGAAGACGAACGCTCCGACATTGGATACTTCCGAGATATCGACGATGACGGAGGCTGTGGCGCCGGTGAATGTCGCTGTGCCAGTCGGCACCGACGCAGGACTCCAGTTGCCTGGTGTGGTGTAGCTCGAAGTCGCCCCGGTCCAGGTGGCATCCTGCGCCCCCGCCCCGAGCGGCGTCAGCGCCGTAGCGCCCAGAAGACACGCAACCGCCCACCGCGCCTTGCGCGCCGCTTTCACGATATGCATTACCCAACCCTCACCAAAATCTTTGCGAGCATCTTTAGCCGTTCAATATCGAGCCGCTCCGATCCCCGGAGTCTGGCTCGCCTTTGGTCAGAGCCTGTTCGGCAAATCGGGGATGAGCGTTTGGGCAGGTCGGAATGCTGCCCATAGCGGCCGGATCATGGTGATCGAGACGTCGTTGCGACGCTCGCAATCGCAAACAGGCCTGCGCCAGCGGATCATCCATCCGAAAGTCCGCTCGACGACCCGGCGGCACGGCAAGACCTCGACGCTCTTCTGTCTCTGTCCGTCGCGGCGAACCATTTTGAAAACGAACTGCAGATAGGCGGCTTGTCCATCACCCTCAGCAGGTCGCAGGCTCTGTCTGCGACTGTCGGATCGATCATTGGCAACCGCCCGTCCGGGTCGACCGCAATGTGGCGTTTGCGACCAACGATCCTCTTGCCGGCGTCGAGAGACGCCTTTGCCCGCGCAGAGACGCGGTCCGACGAGCTTGCCTTGTCGCGCGGGCTTCATTGGACATGCGTGAACCTTCCGGACTGATGCACTGCAGCGAGGGGCATTGGAGTTCGTACTGCTGCGTCTAGCGGAAAGCCTCGATTCACAGGATATCCTTCGCGTGGAAAATCCTGGAATTCTGTGTGCTTTCCAGAAAGACGCATGATGGAAATTGCAGGCGCCGGGCGAGTCGGAGTTTCGACGGAAGAGCCCAGCCGTGCACAAGGCACGCGCTACCTGGCGTCGGACCAACCGCGGCGCATTGCCGACACACATGCTGCAGATCGAGGCGATGGTCGACGTGAGCAGCACCGTGTGCCCGTGCCGTGCAGGAGCATTGCACCGTATCGGCGAAGACATCTCGGATCGCCTGGACGTCGTGCCGGCCCAGTTCCGGTACCGATGGTTCGTCGTCCAGATTCTCGTCTCGAAGTTCGCCGATCTGACAAAGAATCGTTCAAAGGCGAACCACTCCTGGACCAACGATCAGGTCGAACGAATGAACCGGACAATCAAGGAAGCGACGGCGCAGCGCTATTACTACGAGACTCACGATCAGTTGCGATGCCATCTCGCCAACTTCGCCACAGCCTACAACTTCGCCAAAGGTTATTGCCCCCCGCAACGTCAATGGGCCGGCCATGCTGGCCTCGGTCGCCCGATGTGCGGGCTGCGGATCAGCGATGATCCGCAATACCGGAAAGGGCGGAACCTACCGCTACTACAGTTGCTCGAAGGCAATGAAGCAGGGCAAGACCGCCTGTGCCGGCCGGCCTCCTGAAAAGCTACATGACCCAGAAGCAGGAGAACGGAGCAGGCCAGCGCGAAAAGCTCCGTCAGGCCCGCAATACAAAAGGCGTGCAGACGCCGCCGTTTCCAGGCGGCTGGCGATGGTCGAGAGCGGGATCATGGAACCCGACGCTCCCGAGTTGCGGGACCGTCTGGTCGCCTTGCGGTCGCAGAGGGCGGAGTTGGATCGCGACATTGCCCGGCTCCAGGAGAACCTGAAGACCGGCGAGCTAGATCTCTCTCCGTTGAGAAGCTCAAGGCCCTCCCGGGCGAAATGCGCCGCCGTCTTGCCGAGGGCACCCGACCTGCGCCAGGCCTATATGAAGCTGCTGCCCGACACCGCGACCATCGATCACCACGGCATCCGCCGGGAAGGATCGCCCGCCGTCCTGGAGAGGCTCGCGAGCCGCGGGCCACAATCAAAGTCGTCTCCCGAAGTTCTCTCTCTTGTTCGGGAGTGGCGTCCCCGAGAGGATTCGAACCTCCGACCTCCGGTTTAGGAAACCGCTGCTCTATCCAGCTGAGCTACGGGGACGTGGACGGCCCTATAGCAGAACGTGCGGATGCTGTCTGCAATTGGCATTTGTCAGCAGGCGGATCGCTGCAGAAAATGCACTCCAGACAGGTCACAGGCTTCCTTGATGCATGTCGCTCGGATAGGTGATCGACAGCGTCGTGGCGATCTCGCAGGGCCCGACCGCCGGCTTGATTCGGTTGGCGTCGCCGAACTCGGCGGCGCAGTCGGTCCGCGCGATGGCGATGCTTCCCAGAACCATGCTGCCGGCCAGGACCAGTTCAATACTTGTGCGAAGCATCGGTCCCTCCTCACTCGATCGTGCGGATCTCCCGTGGCGCGCCCGTTCCATCGATGAAGGGCACGCAGCCCGCCCTTTCAAGGAAACCAAATCCAGCGGGGACCGAACGGATGCCGGCGGAGCAGCAATCCGCCGCCCCGGAACTCGCCCCCTCGCCTTGCCCCATCTGGAAGCGTTCGCTTCCAGGTCCGGCACCGTGAAGACCTAGAGGCTCGACATCTGGAAGCAGTTCGACCTGCTGTCGCGATGCGGCACCGTCGCCTGCGGATCGTCGACGATCGTGAAGTTCTGTTCGGCAAGCAGACGCCCGCGCTGGAAGAGCTGGAACGTCCAGATGCCGCGCATGAGTTCCCAAGGCTCGTCGAAGCCGTAGCCGATATAGCCGACGACGCCGATCCGCGCCGAGAAGACCTCGGCGTAGGATTTCAACGGCTTGGATGCGCCCGGCGGTGTCACTTCGGCGGGGAAGATCACCACCTTGGTCAGCCGCTCGATGCCATCGGCCGATGGTCCCCATACGCGATAGCGGAAGCCGAAGGTCAGCGTGGGCTTCATCGGAATCATGGTCGTGGCCGAGACGTGGCAGACGTTCGACACTTGATTCTGTCCGATGCCGTTGGCATCGCGCGTCGTCGCATCGATGTCGAGCGTGTAGATGCCGTGCTCGACGATCTCGACGCGTGTCGGTTCTGCCGCCGGCGCCGAGGTGACGGCCAGCCCCAGGACCAGAACGAAAGCAGCAACCATCCGGATCGGCGTCACGGCACCAGCCTATGCAAAGTCGGTCCGCCATGAATACGCCATCACGGTCCGGAAACACAGCCGGCAACGACCCCAGGACGGCTCCGTCGGTTCCGCTGCCCTTCAGGCATCCCGAACGGTTTCAGTCGATGGCCGATGAAGCGGAAGCCCATGCGGCACGACGCCTTCTCCGTCAGACGCGGACCGACCGACATCACCTTCTCGCTGGCGGGCGATGCCACAATTTCAAGCATCGCGAACAAACGCGGTGCCGGCGGGCACGGCCGGCTTGTGCAGTGCGCGGCAACGACCGAACAGGTCGGCATAGTCGGGGAATTCGCGCAGCCGCCGGGCGTGGGCGGCGCGGTACCATTCGGTCATGCGCATAGATCGGTTCAGCACCATATCGACCGCGCGGGCCGGGACGTCCGGCAGGAGTTCCTGCGCCAGAACCGCGACGCAGGCGCGCGCGTGGGTGAGCGTACCGTGGCGATGGCGGCCACGCAGAGACGCGACCGTCACGCCACAGACGGCAGCGATCCGTTCCGCGAGCTCGGAGAGTGCGGGTGGCAGCGGCGTCGGGCTGGAGAACTGCCGGCCCTGATGCCGGCGGCTGCGTCGCTTGCGCTTGCGGCTGCCGATATAGCCCTCTCCCGCCAGCACGGGCCGGGGGAGCGGCAGATCGAGATCACGATCCGGGGACGGCGCCCCCAGTATCTTCAAGGCGAAATGCGGGTTGGCGGCCACGATGCGCGCCTTGCGCTGTTGCAGCCACGCGAAGTGGCCGGTGTCGTCCTGTCTTGGGAAGTACATACCCGAAAGTTAATTGACAATTTACAATATGTCAATTAACAATAGGCTAATGATTAACCATGGGTTAAGCCAGAATGCCCACATGTCGATATTGGGCAATGCCATCAGAGCCAGCCGTCAGGCCAGAGGCATGACGCAGGCGGAACTGGGCGAGCGTTTCGGGATCTCGAAGGCGGCGGTGGCGATGTGGGAGTCGGGCAAGAACATCCCCGACCAGCGCAAGATGGCCGAGCTGACGCGCGTACTGGACCTCGATCCCGCCGTGGCCATCGGCCTTCACGACGAGGAGCCGCTTCCGCCGGCGAATGCTCGCGAAGCGCCCGGCGTGCCGCGGCCGCCGTCACGGCAGGAGATGCCCAAGGACGTGCCCGTACTGGGCACCGTTTCCGGAGGAGACGCCGAGAATCCCGCAGATTTCGAGCTGAACGGGCAGATCGTCGACTATGTGCGCCGGCCGCCGCGCCTGATGGGGCGCACCGATGTCTTCGCCGCCTATGTCCAGGGCAACTCGGTGTCGCCCTGGCGCGAACCCGGCCAGCTCATCTACCTGGAAGGGGCCCGCCCGCCGAAAGCCATGGACTATGTGCTGGTCGAGCTGAAGCCGCACCATGGCGACGATGTGCGCCCCGCTCTGGTGAAGCGCCTGCTGGCGGTCACGCCGACGCGCGTTCGCCTCCGCCAGTACACGCCGGCCAAGGATTTCGAGGTCGATCGCCGCCGCATCCTCCGCATTTTCCGGGTGCTCGACTGGGACGAGCTGATGGGCGTCTGACTTTCCGTAATCGACCATAAGTTAATTTCTAATTGATCCGACGGCGCCGACGCGTTCCACACGGCGCTACTGTCGCTGCCATGCAATCGGTTGCATCACGCCGTCGATCGTGACCTGCCGGAAGCCGACACCATAGGCCGCATCGATCACTGCGGCAGCCAGCGCCTCGACCGGCGGCCCGTCTGCGGCGATGCCGGCATTGGCCAGCACCACGACGCGATGGGCAAAGCGCGCGGCGAGTGCCAGATCGTGCAGCACCACGATCACTGTGGCGCCACGCGCGGCCTCGGCCCGCAGAACCTCCATGGCCTGCAGCGCATAGGCGGGATCGAGGCTGGCGACCGGCTCGTCCGCCAGCAGGATTGTGGCTTCCGTGGCGAGCGCGCGTGCCAGCATCAATCGCGCGCGCTCGCCCTGGCTCAACGTGTCGATGGCACGGTCTGCCAGCGCCGCCCCGTCGACCCGCTCGAGAGCGCGGTGCACAGCCTCCCGATCCATGGACTTCAGCGGTCGACCGAGATCGGCACCGTGCGGCAGCCGCCCCAGCGCCACGAGATCGCGCCCGGCAAGGGGCCAGTAGGCGGATGCAGCCTGCGGCAGGTAGGCGATATGCCGGGCACGCACGGCCGGCGGTAACGCGGCGAGCGGTTGTCCATCCAGCTCGACCGTGCCGGCTTCCGGCGCCTCCAGCCCGACGAGATGGCGAAGAAGCGTCGTCTTGCCCGCACCGTTGGGCCCGACGATCGCCGTGAGCTTACCTTCGGCAAAAGCGACGTCGATCCGGTCGAGGATCACCTTGTCCTCGCGGCGGCAGAACAGTTGCCGGGTGGAAATCGCCGTCATGCCGCCAACCATGCTGCGCGCGCCCTGCGTATGGCGCGCACCAGGAACGGCGCGCCGACCAGCGACGTGAAGACGCCGAGCTGCAGTTCGTAGGCCGTCGGCAGCAGACGTACGATGATGTCGGCCGCCAGCACCAAAACAGCCCCCATCAGCATCGACGGCACGAGAATGGCGCCCGGCCTGTAGCCGGCCTTCGCACGCACGAGATGCGGCGCCACCAGCCCCACGAAGCCGATCACGCCCGCCACCGACGTCGCCGCCCCCACCATGAGGCCGATGCCGAGAGTGAGGCGCAGGCCCAGGGACTTCGTACCGGCACCCAGACTGCGCGCGGTGTCTTCGCCCAGCGACAGCGCATCGAGCCAACGGCCGGCGCCCAGCACGATCGCCCCGCCCACCAGCATGAACGGCGCCGCAATGGCGAGATATCGCAGGTCGCGATCGACGATCGAGCCCGCCAGCCAGAGGGAAATCTCCTGATAGGCGAAGGGATTGGGCGACAACGCCAGCACGAGCGCGATGGCGGCGGCAGCGATGGCATTGATCGCCACGCCCATCAGCAAAAGGGAGACTGTGCCGGTACCCGACCGCACTGCCCGCATCAGCAGCGCCACGGCAACGGCGGCCCCCAGGATGCCTGCGAGCGGCAGCGCCAGGGTGAACGCTGCCGCCAGTCCCGAGTAAAAGGCGCAGACGGCGGCAAAGCCGGCACAGGCGGAGACACCGATTACGCCGGGCTCGGCCAACGGATTGCGCAACCAGCCTTGCAGGACGGCGCCGCTGAGACCCAGCGCGCCGCCGATCAGCAGGCCGAGGGTGGCCCGCGGCACGCGCAGTTCCCACACGATGGCCCAGCCGACCTGATCGCCCAGACGCCACGGCCACCAGACCGAACCGACGGCGAGCGACGCCGCATAGAGCGCGACCACCAGCACGGCGAGCGAAGGCAGGAGAAACCGATTCATGGCCGCGCCTCGACCAGTCGCCGCAACACTTCGAAATTCTCGGGCCCGGCGCAGATCGCGAACTTGAACGGTATGGCCGCAATCTTCACGCGCCCGTCCAATGCCCGCAGCGCGTGATGGTGGATGAACTCCGTCGCTCGGGCGGGATTTGCATTGCCCTGAGTGTCCAGCACCAGCAAATCGGGTTGGCCGGCCAGAACCGCTTCCAGCGACATGCGTCCATAGGCGGGCAAGCCGATCTCGGCGGCGAGATTGCGCAGGCCGGCCATCCGCAGCAGTTCGTCCATCAGGCTGCCCTTGCCTGTGGTCCCCTGATCGGGTTGCAGCACGGCCGCGAGCGCGACCGGCGGCCCGGCCCAAGCAAGGGCCCGCCGCGCCGTCCGCATCTCGTCGACCAGGGCATGTCCCAACGGGTCGCGCCCCAGGGCCGATGCCACGCGTGCGATCAAAGTCTCGGCATCTTCGAGCGAGGTCGCCCAGGGCACTTCGAGGACGGCGACGCCGGCGCCACGCAGCAGGCGCTTGAGATTGGCATGGCTGTTCGCATCCATGATCACGAGATCGGGCTGGAGCGCCAGGATCGACTCGACATTGGCACGCACCGGCGCGACCTCGCGCGCGCGATCTGCCAGCACCGAAAGGCGGGGATCGTGCGCAAGGTGGCTCACGCCCACGAGCTGGCCGGGGGCGGCGAGACGCAACGCGAGCTTGTCGAGGCAGAGATTGACCGTCACCACCCGTCGAGGCGCCTGCGCCATTGCCGGGAAGCCCGCGAGCAGAAGAGCCAGGCCGAGGAGGAGCGGAGCGATGGTCGATCGAAACATCGCCTCGAAGCTACCGCACACCGAGCCGGTTCAACATGTCGCCGACCTCAAAACTTGGCCTTCACGCCAAAGAAGGCCTGGAAGTACGGGGCCTGGAAACCTTCCGGCTGCTCGTAGACGCGATTCAGCAGGTTCTCGGCGCGGGCAAACAACTCGACACCGGGCGTCACGTCGTAGGAGGCGGTCAGCCGCACCAGCGAGTAAGGCGATGGCTGCATCAGAGCGCCCGTGACGGCGTTGTAGTCGTTGCGCTCGTTAACCTGCAGCAGGCCCGCGCCCAGCCGTACGTTGCTCCATGGCCGGGCGACCGCACGCACGTTGAAGACGCTGACCGGACGGCGCACCAGCGGCTCGTCGGCATCGACATCGCGCGCCAGCGTGTAGGTGTAGTCGAAGTGAAAATCGAGCCAGCTGGCGATGGCCGCATCGAGCACGAACTCGAAGCCCTGGCTCTGTGCGTTGGCGACGTTCTGCAGCGAAACGAACGGCGGCGGGCACTCGATCAGGTTGCTGAAAGTGTTGAAGAAGTAGGTGACGCTAACATTTACCTTCCTGTTGAACAGGCTCTGCTCGATGCCGGCCTCCCAGCCGCGGCTGTATTCCGGCCGTATGTTGCGGTTGCCGCCGCAGAAAAAGCCCGTCCCATAGAGTTCGAACAGCGACGGCGCCTTGAAGGCCGTGCCGTAGGACGCCTTGAGCCGGGTGTCGGTCTGCCGGAACAGGTAGGTTGCGCCGGCGCGCCAGGTCGAGACCGTGCCGAACGTGTCGTTGAGATCGATTCGACCGCCCAGCGACAGGGTGAGATCCTCGAACGCCGTCGCCTTGAGCTGCGCGTAGAGGCCGGTCTGCGCCATGGTGCCCCAGCCCTGCACGCCGTCGACGTTGCTGTACGCCCAGGAGCGCTCGTAGTCGACGCCGGCCAGCACCATCACATTGTCGGCGAGGTTGATCTGGTTCTTGACGTCCACCGCCAGCCGTCTGCCGTTGTAGTAGGCATCCTGCGTGAAGGGGAACGGGTTCTGCAGACTCGGGAAATCCTGATCGTGGCGGTAGATGGTCGAGTAGTTGAAGCCCACCGTCGGCTTCCAGCGACCGTCGAGATAGTTGCCTTCGAATTCGACGCGATTGAAGAATTGCTGCGTGAAGCCGCCGGCATTCGGATCTTCCAGGCCGACCTGATCGTACTTCACCTGCGTGTCGATGAAGCGGCCGAAGTAGTTGATCCGCGAATTGTCGTCGATCTGGAAGCCCAGCCGCCCCGCTACGGTGAAGTTGCGATAGGGATCGGTGTCGACGAAGCCGTTGGGCGGCCAGAAGCGCGCCGGCACGACCGTATCGTTGGGCGAGTAGGTGAAGGCGCCGGTCAGATTGTAGTCGAACCGGCCGATGCTGCCGCGAACGTAGCCGCCGCTGTTGGTTTGCAGGCGCGTGCCGAGCTCGGTGAACGCGGCGCCGTTCATCGGCCCCTTGCCGGCCTTGGTCACCATGTTGATGACACCGCCGATCGCCTGACTGCCGTAGAGCGTGCTCATCGGCCCGCGCACCACCTCGATGCGATCGAGGTTCTCGGTGAGGAAATGCCCGAAATCGACCGCGCCGCCTGCCGAGGAGGGATCGGCGACATTGACGCCGTCGATCAGCAGCAGCACGTGATTGGCGTTGGAGCCGCGCACGAATACCGAGGTCAGCGTGCCCGGCCCGCCCGACTGTTGCACGGAGATGCCGGGCACGGTGCTCAACACATCGGTCGCCGTACGAAGCTGCCGATCCTGCATTTCCTTGTTGGTGATGACCGTCACCGTGCCGGTTACCTTGTCGGCGTCGGTCGGCACACGGTCGGGCGTCACCACCAGCGACGGCAACATGATATCGGGCTCGGTCTGGGCCTGCACGGCGACAGGCGGCAGCACTGCCGGCAACGACAGCAACAAGGCATACAAGGAACGACGGATCGACGTCATCGGACGGATCTCCCGAACAGCACACGCACAAGGCGCGTCACCGCTCGGTTGACCGTCCCAATGGATTGTCCCGTCCATCGGAAGAGCGACGCTATCGCCGGCAGGTCTTCTGGCTCGCGGGTCTCAGCTCCTGCCCGTCTTCCCGGATGCCTGGCATCCAGTGACTGGTGGGCAGTCGCTCGCCGCTTACAGCTGCGGGTACAGCCGCCGATTGGTCCCGAAGGATTGCACGGCGTTCCCTTTTCACCTCCGGTTAAGGAGGACCGTCGATGTTCGATCGATACGCAGGTCGGGTCTTTGCGTCAAGGCAACGGCAACCAGCAGCATCGCCACTGGCTGGCGACAAGGCCAATACCCTCTATCCGAGTCGGGCGATCGGCTCTTCGGCAGAGAAGACCAACCTTGCTTGACCGCAGCGGTCGCCGGCCTTAACGAAGGTTGCATCGACGGTCCTCCTTAACCGGAGGCGAACAGGGAATGCCGTGCCGCTCCCTTACTTTGGGAGCCAATCGGCAGCTGTACCCGCAGCTGTAAGCGGCGAGCGACTGCCCAGATGTCACTGGACCTCACGGTCTGGGAAGACGGGCAGGAGCTGAGACCCGCGAGCCAGAAGACCTGCCGGCGATAGCGTCGCTCTTCCGATGGACGGGACAATCCATTGGGACGGTCAACCGAGCGGTGACGCGCTTAGTGCGAACCGTTTGGGAGATCGTCCGATGACGTCGATCCGTGAAGTCTTGCCCGCGCGTTTTCCGGAAACCCTCGCTTCGGACAGCGAGGCCAGCCGACTGCAGCGCTATGCCTCGACACTGCCTTCCGCCCCGTCACCGGAAGCTCCGGTGCCGACGCCGACGCTGAACACGTCCCTGCCCTTCCGCCGCGGTGGTTTCTCCAGTCTCTGCGAAGCGCTCGACTACGCCGCGCGCGGCGAGACCGGTCTCAATTTCTTCGACGCACGCGGCAAACTCCTGAGCCGCCTGTCCTATGCCGATCTCGGCGTGCAGGCGCGGCGCTTCGCACGCCGCCTGATCGGCGCCGGCATCGGCCGCGGCGAACGGCTGGTGATCGTGGCCGATACCTGGCCGGGCTTCTGCATCGCCTTCTTCGGGGCGCAGTATGCCGGCGTGCTGCCTGTTCCCGTCGCAGTGCCCGTAGGCTTCGGTGCCAAGGAAAGCTACATCTCCCAGCTCCGCCGCCAGATCGTGGCGGCAGGCGCCGTCGCAGTCGTGGCACCCGATGACCTCTTAGGCTTCGCCGAAGCGGCGGCAACCGGCACCTGGGCGCGCCTCGTCGGACCGATGTCGCTCTTTGAAGCCCTTCCCGAGGCGCCTGCAGAGTTGCGACCGCTATTGCCCGGCGAACGCTGCTACATCCAGTTTTCCTCGGGCAGTACGCGAGCCCCTCTGGGTGTGGACATTCGCCAGAGCCAGCTCATGGCCAACATCGATGGCTCGATTGCACGCCAGGAACTCGACGAGCACGATTCCGGCGTAAGCTGGCTGCCGCTCTATCACGACATGGGCCTGATCGGCTTCGTCCTGGCGCCCATGTGCGCACAGCGCAGCGTCGACCTGCTGGCGCCGCGCGACTTCGCGCGCCGGCCGTTGCAATGGCTGTCGCTGATCTCGCGCCGGCGCGCCACCATCACGTATAGTCCGGGCTTCGGTTACGAACTGGTCGCCCGCCGCGCAAACGCGCAGATGCCGGGCGAAATCGACCTTTCCTGCCTGAAGCTGGCCGGCATCGGCGCCGACATGATCCAACCTTCGGTGCTGCGCCGCTTCGCCGAAGCCTTTGCCTCGTGCGGCTTCGACAGGCGTGCTTTCATGCCGAGTTACGGCATGGCCGAAGTCTGCGTCGGTCTGACGTTCGGCGGACGCTTCACCGGCTTTCGCACCGACAGGCTGAATGGCCGCGAGTTCGTCGCGTGTGGCCGGCCGATGGACGGCCATCTCGTCCAGATTCGCGGTGCGAGCGGCATGCCACTGGCCGAGCGCCATATCGGCCGCATCTTCGCCCATGGTCCCAGTGTGATGCCCGGCTACTATCTGAAGACCGAGGAAAGCCGCGAGGTTCTGGACGATGGCTGGCTCGACACCGGCGACCTCGGCTACTGGTGCGATGGCGAACTGGTGATCACAGGCCGCGCCAAGGACCTGATGATCGTCAACGGCCGCAACATCTGGCCGCAGGACATCGAATGGGCCATCGAAACGCTGCCGCGCCTGCGCCGCGGCGATGCCTGTGCCTTCTCGCTCGATGCCGTCGACGGAGGCGCCGAAGAAGTCGTCGTCCTGGTCCTGGGCATTCCCGCCGAACCGGACGAGATCCAGGCCCTGATCGGCAACATTCGTCAGGTCGTGAAGGAAGTCGCCGGTATCGACTGCCGAATCGAACTGGTCTCGCGCCAGATCGGATTGCCGCTCACGTCATCCGGCAAACTAAGCCGCACGCAAGCGAAGGCATGGTTTTTGAACAGCACCTTCACACGCCCGCCCGCTTCCTGAGGCACGAGCGAAACGGGGGATAGCTAAGGGTCGACCTCTGGACTGAGCACGCTACTATGTAGCGGGGGACTACGTGCGATTGTCGCCAGGAGACCGCTTGTCGTCCCGCCGTTTCAAATTCGTTACCATCACGGTCTTCGTGGCCGCTGCCATCACTGCCCTCGCGCTGGGCGGCGCGAGCGTGTGGACATGGAACGAACCCGGCACCCATCCCTTCTTTCGCTTCGGCTTTCCGGCACTCCTTTTCTGGCTGCTCGCCGCAACCGCACGGCTCGCGATCGGCCTGCATCGTATGCGGAAGGAAAGCATCTCGGCGCTCGATCCGCTCGCCGCGCTCGCCGCATCGCCCAAGATCAAGCCGGATGCGGCTCTGCGCGCGGCCCATCCTGGCGCCGAATTCTGTCAGCAGATCGTGCTGCCGCCCGAGCCTGGCCGCCGCCGACACCGGATAGCGCAGCGCATCGGCCTTCCGGACGGCCACTACCGATACATCGTGACGGCGCCCGCTCGGCGACGTGCCAGTATTTCGCCGGCTTCCGTGTTATCGTCGCCGCCAACTCGGCAAACAGGCAACCCAGGGCGGCAGGATGATTCGGTGCGTACGGATCTGGACAGGTGAGGACCAGAACTCCCATTTCGAAGAAGGCTCGATCGAACTGACGCCGGGGACCCATGGCGACTTGCTGAGCGGCAAGATCGGCACGGCGACGGCTTCCTTTCAGGAGACACGCGCCGGCGGCACGCTCGCCTGGCACACCGCCCCGGTTCGCCAGCTCGTGATCACCTTGAGCGGTACGCTCGAATTCATGACCCGGTCCGGCCAGCGCTTCGTCCTGACACCGGGCGACGTCCTGCTGGCCGAGGATACGGCCGGTGGCGGCCACACCTGGAAGCTGGTCGACGACCAGCCGTGGCGCCGACTCTACGTCATCCTGGCCAAGGACGCAGCCGTACCCTTCAAACGAAACCAGCAGAAATAAGGTTGGGAGACTTCGATGGCAGAGAGAGAACCTGACGACGCCGATGTCGTTCTGGTCGGCGCCGGCATCATGAGCATGACGCTGGCGACCTTCCTGAAGGAGCTTCAGCCCCACCTCCGGCTCGAGATCATCGAACGCCTGCCGGGCGAAGCACAGGAAAGCTCGGCCGCCTGGAACAATGCCGGCACGGGCCACGCCGCCAATTGCGAGCTGAACTACACGCCACAGCGGCCCGACGGCAGCGTCGACATCGCCAAGGCGCTGGAGGTCAATGTCGAGTTCGACATGTCGCGCCAGTTCTGGTCGTACCTCGTCCGCAAGGGCGCGATCCCGTCGGCCGACGCCTTCATCCATCCCGTCCCGCACATGAGCTTCATCACCGGCGCCGACCGCGTCGCGTTCCTGAAGAAGCGTCATGCCACGATGAGCGCCCATCACTGCTATCGCGGCATGGAATATTCCGAGGACCACAAGCAGATCGCCGAATGGGTGCCCCTGATCATGGAGGGTCGCGATCCCGCACAGCCGGTCGCGGCCACACGCATGGTGACCGGCGCCGACGTGAACTATGGTGCGCTGACCTCCGCCCTGCTCGCCTATCTTCGTCGCCAGGGCGGCTTCGACATCCACTTCAATCACGAGGTGACCGACCTGCATCGCCGCTCGGACGGTGGCTGGCAGGTCGACGTGACCGACGAGAAGACCGGCGAGAAGCGCCGCATCGGCGCCAAGTATGTCTTCCTCGGCGCCGGCGGCGCGGCCATCTCGCTGCTGCAGAAGTCGGAAATTCCCGAAGCGCACGGTTTCGCGGGCTTCCCCGTGAGCGGCATCTGGCTGCGGTGCGGCAAGCCCGAGATCGCCGACCGGCACAATGCCAAGGTCTACGGCATGGCGGCGACCGGCACCCCGCCGATGTCGGTGCCGCATCTCGACACCCGCATCATCGACGGCAAGCGCTGGCTGCTGTTCGGACCCTATGCCGGCTTCTCGACCAAGTTCCTGAAACAGGGCTCGCCGCTCGACCTGCTGAAATCGGTGCGACCTGACAATCTGCTGCCGCTCCTGGCGGTGGGACGCGACAACCTTCCGCTCGAGGAATATCTCATCGGCCAGGTGCTGCAGAGCGACAGCCACCGCTTCAAGGCGTTGCGCGAATTCTATCCCAGCCTGGACGAGAAGGACTGGGAGTTCGATACCGCCGGCCAGCGCGTGCAGATCATCCGCAAGGACGCGCTGCACACCGGCAAGCTCGAATTCGGCACCGAGATCGTGCACTCCGCCGACTCGAGCATCGTAGCGCTGCTCGGTGCGTCGCCCGGCGCCTCGACTGCGGTCTGGATCATGGTCCACATGCTGGAGAACTGTTTCCACAAGGAGCTGGTCGGCCACTGGGAGCCCAAGCTCAAGGAGATGATCCCCTCCTACGGCCACGACCTGAAGACCGACGCCGCCCTTGTTGAGCGCGTGCGCAAGGAAACCGCCGAGGTGCTGGGCCTGCTCACCGTCTGATGTCCGCAGCCCCGCTGGTCACGTGACCGACGCCCTTTCCGTCCTGCTGCGTTTCGGCGCGATGATGCTGCGCGCAGGCGATACCGCCTTCCGCGTGCGCCAGGCCATGGACCTGCTGGCCACGCGGCTCGGTATCGAGCGGCTGGGCCTGCACATTACCCTGGGCGGGATAACCGCGACGGCCTGGCAGCAGGGCCGCGCCACGACGCTCGCGACGGAGATCGCCCCGCCCGGCATCGACGCCGCGCGCATCGACGCCCTCGACGCATTGGCCCGCGGCGATCGCGGCGCTCTTACGGCCCAGGAACTCGCTACGGAACTGGACCGCATCGAGGCCGAGGCCCCGCTCCATTCGGTCGCGACCGTGGCGGTGGCAATCGGGCTCGCCTCGGCCGCCTTTTCCTATCTCAATGGTGGCGATCTGCTGGGCACCGGCGCGGCAATGGTGGCCGGCGCGACCGGCCAGGCGTCGCGGGCGCTGCTCTTCCGCCGGCGGCTCAACCAGTATGCCGTCAGCGCCTTCGCCGCCCTGCTGGCGTCGGGCCTCTACTGCCTGATCGTATTCGCCATCGCCGGGCGTGGCTTCTCCAGCCCCCTTGCCGTGGGCTTCATCTCGTCCGCCCTCTTCCTGGTGCCAGGCTTCCCGTTGGTCGCCTCCCTGCTCGATCTGGTGCAGCACCAGATCACGGCCGGCATGGCGCGCCTCTTCTATGCGCTGATGATCCTGCTGGCCGCCGCCTTCGGTCTGTCGGTGGTGGCCGGGATCGCCAACCTGCCTTCGGTGCCGCCCCCTGCGCCCGGCCATGGAATAGAACCCATGACCCTGTTGTGGCGCGCGCTGGCGAGCTTTGCCGGCGGCTGCGGCTTTGCGCTGCTCTACAATAGCCGGCTTCGCACCGTGCTGACGGTGGGGCTGCTGTCGCTGGCCGGCAACGAACTGCGGCTGTTGCTGCACGATCTCGGCATGAACCTGCCGCCCGCAACCTTCCTGGGCGCCCTGACGGTGGGGTTGCTGGCCTCGGTCGCACGGGCCGGGCTGCACGTGCCCCGGATTGCCCTCACTGTGCCCGGCATCATCATCATGACGCCCGGCATCTATGCCTTCCGCACCATCGTGCTCCTGAACCAGGGCGAGGTGCTGGCCGCCGTCGAGGCCGGCGCCGTCTGCTGCTTCGTGGTCGGAGCGATGGCTCTGGGCCTCGCCGCCGCTCGCTTCGCGACGGAAAGGCACTGGATCGTGGAGCGATAGAGCGCTTCGTCAGCCCTTCGCCACGTAGGGATGCACCATCTTGGAGGGATCGACCACACGGTCGAACTCGGCCTCGGTCACGAAACCCAGCTTCAGCGCCGCCTGCTTCAAGGTGAGGTCGTGGTCCGTAGCATAATGGGCGATCTGGGACGCCTTGTCGTAGCCGATCACCGGCGCCAGCGCCGTCACCAGCATCAGCGAACGCTCGACATATTCCTTGATCTTCTTGAGGTTGGGCTTGGTGCCCTCGATCAGATACTTGCGGAAGTTGTCGCAGCCGTCGGTCATCAGCGTGATCGAGTGGGCGATGTTGTAGATCATCAGCGGCTTGTAGACGTTCATTTCGAGGTAGCCGCCGGCGCCGCCGAAGCCCACCGCCACGTCGTTGGCCATGACCTGGACGGCGATCATGGTGAGCGCTTCGGCCTGGGTCGGATTGACCTTGCCCGGCATGATCGACGAGCCGGGCTCGTTCTCGGGGATTTCGAGTTCGGCAAAGCCCGCACGCGGGCCGCAGGACATCAGCCGAATGTCGTTGGCGATCTTGTAGAGCGAGACCGCGAGCGTTCGGAACGAGCCAGAGAGCTGCACCAGTGCATCGTGGGCACCCTGTACGGTGAACTTGTTGGGGGCGCTGACGAAGGGCAATCCGGTAAGCCTGGCGATCTCCGCAGCGCCTGCCTCGGCAAAGCCGGGCGCAGCATTGATGCCGGTGCCGACCGCCGTGCCGCCCAGCGCCAGGTGATAGACGTCCTTCAGCGCATTTTCGATGCGGCCGACATTGTCCGACAGCATGCCGGCATAGCCCGACCATTCCTGGCCGAGCGTGATCGGCGTCGCGTCCTGCATGTGGGTACGGCCGATCTTGACGATGCCGTCCCACTCCTTGGCCTTCGCGGCAATGGCATCGCGCATGGCCTTGACCGCCGGCAGCAGCCGCTCCGCCGTGTTGACGGCCGCGGCGATGTACATGGCGGAAGGGAACGTGTCGTTCGAGGATTGCGACATGTTCACATGATCGTTGGGATGCACCGGCTTCTTGGAGCCGAGCGGCGTTCCCGCGATCTGGCAGCAGCGATTGGAGATCACCTCGTTCACGTTCATGTTGAACTGCGTGCCGCTGCCGGTCATCCAGACGTGCAGCGGAAACATGTCGTGATGCTGGCCCGCCAGGATCTCGTCGCAGGCCTGCACGATCAACTTGTACGCCGTATCGTCCAGCCGCTTGCCGGCATGGTTGGCATTGGCGCAGGCCTTCTTGAGGGTCGCATAGGCCGTGATCATCTCGCGAGGGATCAGGTCCTTGCCGATGCTGAAATGCTCCAGCGAACGCTGTGTCTGCGCGCCCCAGAGCTTGTCGGCCGGAACGCTCACCTCGCCCAGGCTGTCGGTTTCCTTGCGAACATCAGCCATCCGGCCACCTCCTGATAGGAACGCGACCCTAGCATGACCGGCGTGGCTGGAAGCTAGTCGTCCGACCTCTTGCGTCGCAGGGACTTGATCGCACCATGCCGCTTCTTGTCGTCGACCCGGCGGCGCTTGCTGGCTTTGGTGGGCTTGGTCTTCTTGCGGGGAACCGGCGGGCGGGCCGCTTCGCGGATCAGGTCGATCAGGCGGGCCAGGGCTTCTTCACGATTGCGCAGCTGGCTGCGCTGGCCCTGCGCCACCAGCACGATCACGCCGTCCCGCGTCAGCCGCCGGCCGGCCAGCCGCTCCAGCCGCTGCCGCACCGCTTCGGGCAATGACGGCGAATGGCGCACGTCGAAGCGCAGCTGCACCGCCGTCGAGGTCGTGTTGACATGTTGCCCACCCGGACCGGCGGCGCGGACGAAGCTCTCCTGGATCTCGGCCGGATCGATGCTGAGGCCGCCGGTGATCCGCAGCGGCGCGGTCCCGACGGCAGCAGTCATTCCTTGGCGCCGGCGCGGCGCAGCATCGCTTCGACGGAGCCGCGACTGCTCTGCTTGGCGTAGCTCAGGGCCGAACGGCCCGTGAAGTCGCGCATGTTGGGGTCGGCCTTCTTGTCGAGCAGCAGCTTGACGATCTCGGTATAGCCCCGGCCCGACGCGATCATCAGGGCCGTCTGCCCCTGCCGGTTCTGCGGGCGCGTGCTGGCGTTCCGCCGCAGCAGGATCTCGGCAATGTCGACATCGTTCTTCTCGGTGGCCCGCATCAACGCCGTATAGCTTTCGCGATCCGCGATATCGACGATCGCCCCGCCCTTCAGCAGGGTCTGGACGACGGGAATGGAGCCGGACTGCACCGCCACGATCAGCAACGGCGTGCCGTTGTTGGCGGTCTGGTTCGGATTTTCGTTCCTGAGCAGCGCCTGACGTACTTTTTCCTCGTCGCCCTCGAGAACAGCCTTCGCAATCGGCTTCATGGCAAAGATGTCGGTTTGGGTCAGCGCGGCGCCGGCAGGCAGGACTGCAAGCGATGCCGCGAAGCCACAAACGAACATGCGTCGAATCATTACTTCTTCCTCTTCTGCGGGTCGCGGGTTTCCTGGTAGCGGACCTCGATGCGGTCCCAGATCTGGGCCTCCAGAGAAACGCCATCGAAGCGATTGATCTGTTGCAGGCCCGTCGGCGAGGTGACGTTGATCTCGGTGAGATAGTCGCCGATGACGTCGATGCCGACGAAGATCAGTCCGCGCCTGGCAAGCTCGGGGCCGATCGTCTCGCAAAGCTCTATGTCGCGCTTGGTGAGCGATGCCTTCACCGCCTTGCCGCCGACATGCATGTTGGAACGCGCCTCGCCGGCCGCCGGCACACGATCGATGGCGCCCACCGCCTTGCCGTCGATCAGGATGATCCGCTTGTCGCCCTTGCGGACCTCCGGCAGGTAACGTTGGGCGATCACCGGCTCGCGGCTCTTCTGCGAGAACATCTCGAGCAGCGACGCGAAGTTCTCGTCGTCGGGCCGGACCCGAAAGACACCGGCGCCGCCATTGCCGAACAGCGGCTTCAGAATGATGTCCTTGTGTTCGTCGCGGAACTCACGAATGGCGCGCACGTCGGAGGTGATCAGGGTCGGCGGCATCACGCCGTCGAAGTGCGTGACATAGAGTTTTTCCGGTGCGTTCCGAACGCTCGCCGGATCGTTCACCACCAGCGTCTTGGGATGCACATGCTCCAGGAGATGCGTCGTCGTGATGTAGGACATGTCGAACGGCGGGTCCTGGCGCAACAGCACGACGTCGACCTTGGAAAGGTCGAGCATCTCGGGCGCTCCCAGCGTGAAATGATTGCCCTTCTCCCGCCGGAGCTTCATCGGCTGGGCGCGCGCCAGCACCTTGCGGTCGCGGAAGATCAGGTCCGGCGGCGTATAGTGCCAGACCTCGTAGCCGCGCCGCTCCGCCTCCAGCCCCAACACGAAGGTCGAGTCGCCGTCGATGTCGATCGTCGACACATGGTCCATCTGGATGGCGACCTTGAGCTTCATGAGATTTCCTTGCGCAATCGATAAGGAAGATGGCAGTGGCGACGCCGGGCGCGTCGCAAGCTTCAGTTAAGGCCGCGACGCAGTTCCTGCAACAGGATCGCGGCGCGACGGCGAAGGTCGGGATCGCCTGCCCCCTCCCCGAGGCCGAGCAGGCGCTCGTAGGCGGCAATGGCCGCACGGCGCTTGTCGAGTCGGGCATTGAGCTGGCCGGCCTCGAACAGCAGGTCGGCCCGGTCCGGCGCGATCGCCAGCATACGGTCGAGCGAACGCGCCGCCTGCGCCCAGTCCTCGCGCTTGGCCAGCCGCAGGCGCACGTTGTTTTCCAGGCGGAGCAGCACGTCGCGATCGGTCACGGGATCGAAATGGCTGGGTTGCAGCTCGGCATCGGGACCCAGCACCTGCCGCAGCAGGGAGCGAAGCTCTGCCGCATCGCGCACGCTGCCTTCATGGAAGGGATCGATGACATGCCGCGCGCCGTCGATGCCGATGCGGATCAGGAAATGGCCCGGAAAGGCCAGCCCTTCGGCCTGCCATGCCTGAGCGCGCGCGACATGCAGGTAGAGGATCGACAGGGCGACCGGCAGACCCTTGCGCCGCTCGATGACCCGCACGAGATCGGCATTCTGCAGATCGTCGTAAGTTTCGCTGTCGCCACGATAGGCATAGGCGCGTGCGATGACCTCGGCCAGCATCTCCGGCGCCGGGCCACGCCGGCGTACCAGATCGGCGACGGCATCGGCCATCGACGCGACATGCTGGCGGAACGGCACGAGATCGAGGCTCCCCGCCGCGTGCAGCGTGCTCAACGCAAAGCCTGCTTCGAGCAAATCCAGCCGTTCGCCGTCGCCGGCACAGAGATCGCGCAGCCGCGACAGGCCTTGCTGATTATGATGTTCGGTGTCCGCCATATGTCACTCCGGCGGTTGCCAGACGTCCGGCAGATGGCGCGGCCAGAGACCGCCCACCAGCACGGCGTCGAAACGTACGGCGCAGGCCGCATGGCGCGGATGCTCCGCCAGGAACAGGCTGGCGGAACGCGCCACCCGGCCGAACTGCCGCTGTCCCAGCGCCTCGGCGGCGGCCGTCACCTGCCGGCGCGCCTTCACCTCGACGAAGGCCAGCACGTTGCCGCGCCGCGCCACGATGTCGATCTCGCCCAGTCGCGTCTTGTAGCGCCGCGCCAGGATCGTGTAGCCCGCGATCCGGAGCCGCCACACCGCGCGCCATTCCGCGGCATGGCCCAGCCGATGGGCCCGCTGGCGCGCCTCCACAGTCATCCGACAACACTCATGCGGCACCCCGCTTCAGTTCCAGCGCCCGGGCATAGACGTCACGGCGCTTCAGCCCGTAACGCGCCGCCACTTCGGCTGCCGCGTCCTTTACTGAAGCGCCTTCCATCGCCGCGCGCAACGCGGCGTCGATCGTTTCGCCGCTCCGTGTCGTCTCTTCGGAAGGCGGGCCGATCACGATCACGATCTCGCCTCTCACATCGGGATGGCGGACATAGTAGGCCGCCAACTCGTGCAACGAGGCGCGGCGCACCTCCTCGAACAGTTTCGTAAGTTCGCGTGCCACCGCCGCCGGCCGGTCGCCCAGCAGTTCGGCGAGATCCTGCAGCGATTCGGCCAGCCGATGGGGCGCCTCGAAGAAGACCAGGGTCGACGGCACCGAACCGGCCTCGCCGATCGCCCGGCGGCGCTCCGTCGGCTTGGCCGGCAGAAACCCGGCGAAGAAGAAGCGATCCGTCGGCAGGCCGGAGAGCGCCAGCGCCATGGGCACGGCCGAGGCTCCCGGAGCGGAACTCACCTTGTACCCACCCGCCAGCGCGGCGCGAACCAGCCGATAGCCGGGATCGGAGATCAGCGGCATGCCGGCGTCGGAAACGAGCGCCACGCGCTTGCCGGACGCCAGCGCCCGCACGATCCGCGGCTCGGCGGCCTCCTGCGTGGCATCGCTATAGGCCACGGTCGGAACGGCGATGCCGTAGTGACTGGCGAGCTTGGCGAACACGCGGGTGTCCTCGCAGGCGATCAGGTCGGCGGCGCGCAGAATGTCGAGTGCGCGCAGCGTGATGTCGCCCATGTTACCGATCGGCGTGGCAACAATATGCAGCCCCGCCTCCAGCGGCGGTTTACGCGGGGCCTGCCCCCCGGTAGCTTGCTCCTCAGCTTGCCCTTGTTCGCTCACGCCGTCTGTTCCCATCCTTCCGCAGCCGCTTGCCGGAGTTTCGCACCGATGATGCGCAGGTCTCTTTTCGCGATCACCGCCTCTGCCTTCCTGCTGGGGGCCTGCGGCGGCTCGCCAAAGACTAGCACGCCTGCTTCGATCACCACGACAGCGCCGCAGATCGGCTCATCGACCACGGCATCCGGCAAGGCCCGCATCGCCTTGCTGCTGCCGCTCAGCGGCCGGGCCGCGCCAATCGGCCAGCAGATGCAGCAGGCAGCGGAGATGGCGCTGTTCGACACCGGCGCCAAGGATCTGGCGCTTTCCGCCTACGACAGCGGCGACAGCGCCGACGCCGCGGTCGAGGCCTACCGCAAGGCCCGTACCGACGGGGCGGCCCTGGTTCTGGGACCGCTCTACGGTACATCGGCGACCGCGCTGGTGCCGCTGGTCGGCCAGGGCGGTGCCAACGTCATCTCCTTCTCCAACGACGAGCAGGTCGCACAGCGCGGCGTCTGGATCATGGGAATCGCCGCGCCGCCGCAGGTGCGCCGCGTCGTCGACAAGGCCATCGAGTCGGGTATCCGGCGGTTCGCCAGCTTCGCGCCGCAGACATCGTACGGCGAACAGATGGCGCGTACCCTGGAGAGCCACGTCGCGGTGCGCGGCGGCTCGGTGGTCGGCGTCGAGTTCTTCGATGCCAACGCCACCGACCTTGCCACGCCGGCGCGTCGCCTCGCCGAGGAGACCAAGGGCGAGGGCAAGCTCGCCATCCTGGTGCCGGTGGCGCCACCGCGCGTGTCGGCCGTACTGGCCGCGCTCACGACGGCAGGCATCGACGGCCGCGCCGTGCAGTTCATCGGCACCGGCGTGTGGGATACGCCGAGCATCGGCAACGAAAGCATGCTGCGCGGCGCCTGGTACGCCGCTCCCGATCCGGCACGCCGCGCCGACTTTGAACGCAAGTTCGCCTCGACCTACGGCCGCCCGCCGCATCGCCTCGCCACGCTCGCCTATGACGGCGTCGCGCTGGCCGGACATCTGGCGCGCCTGAAGCCCGGTGGCGACTTCTCGGCCGATGCCATCACCAACCCCAGCGGCTGGTCGGGCGTCGACGGCATCTTCCGCTTCTTCCCCGACGGCCGTTCCGAGCGCGCACTGGCGGTGATCGAAATCCAGGGCGACCGCGGCGTGGTCGTGAGCCCTGCGCCCACGAGCTTCGCGGGTCGGCCGACCAACTGACGATTGCGAACGACGATGTCTGCCCTTCCTCGCGCGATCCTCTTCGATCTCGACGACACGCTGATCCGCGCCTACGCCCAGCCCGAGGAGGCGTGGACACGACTGCTCAATGTCTTCGCCGCTCATCTCAATGCCCACGACCCCGCCGCCATCGAGCGTGTGCGCGTCGCCGTGATGGAGGAAGCGCGCACCTTCTGGGGCGACCCTCTCGCGGCCGCAAAGTGGCGCCTCGATATTCCCGGCGCCCGCCGGCTCTCGGTACGCCGCGGACTTGCCCGGCTGGGCCGGCCAGACGATGCACTGGCCGACCGCATCGCCGACTCCTTCACCGAGCTGCGTCGCCAGGAATACCGGCTCTATCCCGATGCCCATGCAACCGTCGATGCGCTGCGCGATGCCGGCGTTCGGCTGGCGCTGGTAACCAACGGCGCGGCGGCCACGCAGCGCGCCAAGATCGAGCGCTTCGAGCTCGCCCATCGCTTTCATCACATCCAGATCGAAGGTGAGTTCGGCCAGGGCAAACCCGAGCTTGCCGTCTACCGCCACGCGCTGGAACGGCTGGGTGTCGATGCTGCCGACGCCTGGATGGTCGGCGACAACTACGAGTGGGAAGTCGTGGCGCCGCAGGCCTTGGGCATGTGCGGCATCTGGTACGACCCGTTCGAGGCGGGCGTGCCCACGCAGGCAGCGGCCAAGCCATCGCGCATCATCAAGCGCCTCGCCGAGCTGGTCGAATAGCGCGCCTTCGATGAAGAACATCCTGCTGCTGGCCCGCTCGGCCACGTCGGGCGCGGCCTTGCGCGAGATGGAAGGGCTGCGCGACCAGGTCGCCTCCTTGCCGGGCGTCGCGCGCGTCCACTTTGCCTTCGCCGAGGAAGGCACACCCTCCCTGCGGTCCGCACTCGACGAGCTGACGCAGGCGCAGGAACTTCTGCTGATCGTGCCGATCCTCATGCCGGTCGAGCCGAGTTTCGTCACCGGCGTAAAGCGCTCGCTGCAGCGCTGGCAGGGCGCCGATACAAGACCCTGGCCCGAGATCCGCATCGCACCCGCGCTTGGCCGGCAGGCGGCGATGGGCGAGCTGCTGGCCGCCGCCATCGGCGCTGCGGACGCGGACACGGTGATGGTCGAGAAGGTGGCGACACCGCCGGCGCCCGAAGGATCGGTCGTGCCGGCGCAACGCCGCCGCGTGCTGGTCTGCCAGGGCGGCCCCTGCGTCCGTGCCGGGGCGGAGATGATCTGGGGCCATCTGCGCAACGAGCAGAAGCGGTTGTCGCTGCGCACGGCCGGCGAAGGCACGATGAGCGCCAAGACGAGCTGCCTCGGTCCCTGCTCGCTCGCGCCGGTGCTGCAGGTCTGGCCCGAAGGCACCTGCTATGGCGGCATCGACGAGGCAGGCATCGACCGCATCATCGAGAGCCATCTGCTGCGCGGCGAGGTCGTGGACGATCTCGCCTACCTGCCCACCGGCACCAAGCAGCGACTGCGGGGCTGACGGCGAAGCAGCTAACCGGCTGCCGGCGGCACCTTGCGATCGGAGGGCAGCTTCTCGTTGGGCTGCAGCATCAGCCGCTCGACCCGGCCGCCCTTCACGAGATGCGTTTCCAGCACCTCGTCGATGTCTTCCTTGGTCGGCACCGTGTACCAGATGCCCTCGGGATAGATGACCAGTGTCGGCCCCAGCTCGCAGCGATCCAGGCAGCCGGCATTGTTGATGCGCACGTTCTTGAGGCCGAGCGCCTTGGCGCGGCTCTTCATGTGGTCTCGCAGCGCCTCGCCGCCCTTCTCTGCGCAGCAGCCGCGCGGATGGCCGGCAGGACGACGGTTGGTGCAGCAGAAGACGTGGGCTTCGTAGTAGGGCTTGGGATCGGCTGGCTTGTCGCGCTGGCTCATGGTCACGCTATTCCTTCTTGCCGCCCGTGCCGGTCGCAATGTTTGCCAGCTGGCTCCAGAACGCCTGCTGCATCTGCTGCATCTGGTCGATGCCCTGCATGGACGCGGGCAGCCAGGTCTTGAACACGGTCTCCGGATTCATCGCGCCCAGGCTGGAACGCAGGCGCTCCTCGATCTCGCCCATGATGCGATCCTGCATCGGCTTGATGTCGGGCAGGCCGAAGAAGGCGCGGGCCTCTTCGGGTGTGCAGGTCACTTCGACATTCACTTTCATGGTCTGCTCTCCGTTTCCCCGACCATAGCATGCTATGACCCCAGGATGACGACCCCTCCCTGGCTGGCCCCCAACCCCCGCGCCAAGCGCACCCTCGAATTCGGCCGCGAGCAGCAGCGCGTGATCAACCCCAACGGCATTCCCGAGCTCTGCGAGGACCTCAAGAAGTGCCCAGCACACAAGCCGACACCGTTGTACGAGCTGCCGGCCCTGGCCGAGCGTTTGGGCGTGGGCGAGATCCGGGTCAAGGACGAGAGCCAGCGTTTCGGCTTTGGCGCCTTCAAGGCGCTGGGCGGCGTGCTCGCCGTCTACAACGAGCTCTCGGGCGCGATCGGCGAGGCCTATCACAGCTCTGCGAGTTTCGAGCAGGTGATGCAGGGCCAGGACCGCGATATCACCGGCCGGTACGTCTTCGCCACGGCAAGCTCTGGCAACCACGGTCGCTCGGTCGCGGCCGGCGCTAAACTGTTCGGCAACCGCTGTGTCGTCTTCCTGCCGAAATTCACCAGCGCAGAGAAGGAAGCCGCGATCCGTGCCCGCGGCGCCGAAGTGATCCGGGTCGACGGCGACTACGATACTGCTGTTGCCGAATGCCGCCGGCAGTCCGAGAAGAACGGGTGGACAATCATCTCCGACACCTCGTGGGAGGATTACGAGCGGGTGCCGAAGAGCGTCATGCGCGGCTACACGGTGCTGGCCCACGAGGCCGGTGTCGACCAATGGGGCGTGGCCCCCACCCATGTCTTCGTTCAGGCCGGCGTCGGCGGCCTGGCCGCGGCCGTGATCGGCTATCTCTGGGCGGTCTGCGACAAGCGGCCGATCTTCGTCGTCGTCGAGCCGGCAAGCGCGGATTGCTGGTTCCAGAGCAACCTTGCCGGCAAGCCGACGCTCGCCAGCGGCAATGCCGATACGGTCATGGGCGGCCTCGCCTGTCGCGAGATCTCGCCCCTCACCTGGCCGATTGTCGGCGAGGGCGCAGACTGGTTCATGACCATCGACGAGGAAGAGGTGACGCCGGCGCGCCACCTTTTCGCCAATCCCCTGGAAAGCGATCCTGCCATCGAGTCCGGCCCGTCGGGATGCGCCGGTCTCGCCGGGCTCGTCCGCGCCTGCACCGACGAAGCGGCCTTCAAGGCGCTTGGCCTCGACAAGAAGTCGCGTGTGCTGCTGATCAACAGCGAAGGCAATCTTGGCGAGGCGCCGGCTTAACGAAAAGCCGATATCCATGATAGTATAAATTCACAGAATACAACTTTAAGTTGGCATCTCGCAAGACAGTGCTTCCCTTAAGCTGCTGCTTAGAAGTAGCATCCGATGTGAACAACGGGGAGTTGTTCACAAACAAAGGTTAATTGGGGGAAGTTTTTACTTTTATGGTTAATCAGCTACGACGCGCCGACATTGCGCGAACGAACCCGCTTGCCAAATCGCAGGCCACGAAGATGACCCTGAGAAAGTGCGTCTTCGCCCCACTCGCCCTCACGGTCGCCGCGATGCAGGTTGCTTGTGCACCCAGTCCCGATTCCGTGTCGGCTCAGTATGTAAGCCCGACCATGTACAAGGACTGGAACTGCACACAGCTATTCGAAGAGCGGATGCGCCTGACCAAGGAGGTCGACCGCATTTCCGGGCTGCAACGCGAGAACGCCGGCGCGGACGCTGCGATGATGACGGTCGGACTGATCATCTTCTGGCCGGCGCTGTTCGGCCTGGCGGCGACGAAGGATCGCAAGAACGAGCTGGGCCGCCTCAAGGGCGAATACGATGCGGTCGATCACTCCATGAAGACCCAGCAGTGCACGGCCCCGCCGCCGCCAACGACATCGACACCGACGCCAACATCGACGCCGAGCGCGCCGGCAATTCCGGCGCCGCCGCCCGCTCCGGCCGTTATGGCCATGGATGGAACCTACAAGGGGCAAGGCAAGACAGACTCGTGGTGCCAGACACCTTCGATGACGGTTACTTTCAAGGGTGCAACGGCCACGGGGCAGTTGTCCGAGGTTTCCGGCGGCGCGCCGACGAGTTCGATCACCGGAACGGTCAATGACGCCGGACAGGTCGCTCTGGAATTCAAGGGAACAAAGGCCGACTACATTACCGGCCCGGCCGACGCCATGATCAAGAACGGCGCCTTGCTCGTTGATCTCCGGAGCAAGAACGCTTCGGGTTGCACGTATCAGTTCGAACTCAAGAAGGACTGATCCCGCTCGATTGCCCTAACCTTGCCCTGCTGCACGAAGCGGCACATTCTGTGAGCAAATCCCACAGGAGTTTCGTTTCGTGCAGCTTCAGCTCAAGACTTGGCAATTCGTCGACGACTATCTCAAGACCAAGACCGGCATCATCATCCCGATCGGCTCGACCGAGCAGCATGGGCCGACCGGCCTGATCGGTACCGATGCGCTGACGGCCGAAATGATCGCCCGCGGCGCCGGCGAAAAAGCGGGGGCGCTGGTCGCACCGACCATCTCGGTCGGCATGGCGCAGCACCATCTGGCTTTCGCCGGCTCGGTGACGCTGCGGCCCACGACGCTGATCGCGGTCGTGCGCGATACGGTCGTGTCGCTGGCGCGGCACGGCTTCACCCGCTTCTTCTTCGTGAACGGGCATGGCGGCAACATCGCCACGGTGACGGCGGCCTTCTCCGAGATCTACGCCGAACGCTCGATGGAGAAGCTCAGCAACCAGCCTTCCATCAAGTGCGCCCTGCGCAACTGGTGGGACGGTCCCGGCATCAAGCGCCTCAGCCAGGAACTTTATCCGGTCGGCGAGGGCAGCCATGCCACCGCCTCGGAAGTGGCGCTCACCTGGTACAAATATCCCGAGACGATGCAGCAGAAGCAGATGGAGCCGCGCATCGCCCCCAACGGCTCCTTTGCCGACGCCGAGGACTATCGCCGCGCCTTCCCCGACGGCCGCATCGGCTCGGACCCCAACCAGGCGACGCCCGAACACGGCAAGCGCTTCTACGACACTGCCGTCGAGGAAGTCGCGCGCGACTACGAAGCGTGGATCGCGCGCTGAAGGTCGGGCTTCAGCGAAGCGGGATGTAAACCGGCCGCGCTGCGGACGCTACCCGCCCGGTCGAGGCGTTCAGTTGCGCGCACCGAGGCCGGCCCGCCGCAGGGCGTCCGCCATCGCGCCGCCGGGAGAGCTCGCCTTGCCGGCCTGCTGACCGCCGTGACCACGCCCCGGGGCTCCCGAAGGGGCGCCCCGACCGGCTCCGCGGTCGGCACCGGCCGATCGCGCCGGCTGGCTGCCGGGCTGATCGTCGAGCCGCAGGGTCAGGCTGATTCGCTTGCGCGGCTTGTCGACCTCCAGCACCTTCACGCGCACGACGTCGCCCGACTTCACCACGGCGCGCGGGTCCTTCACAAAGGTCTTGGACATCGCCGACACGTGTACGAGGCCGTCCTGGTGCACGCCGATATCGACGAACGCCCCGAAGGCCGCGACGTTCGTCACGACGCCTTCCAGCACCATCCCCGGTTCGAGATCGTTCAGCGTCTCGACGCCGGCCTTGAATTCCGCCGTCTTGAAGGCCGGTCGCGGATCGCGTCCCGGCTTTTCCAGCTCGCGTAAAATATCGGTGACGGTGGGCAGGCCGAACTTGTCGTCGACGAACGACGCCGGCGAGAGCCCGCGCAGGACGGGCGCATTGCCGATCAGGCTGCCGATGTCGCTCTTGGTGGCGTCGATGATCCGGCGCACCACAGGATAGGATTCGGGATGCACCGCCGAGGCGTCGAGCGGATCCTCGCCGCCATTGATACGCAGAAAGCCGGCGCATTGCTCGAACGCCTTGGGACCGAGCCGCGGCACGTCCTTCAACATCTTGCGCGACGTGAACCGACCATGTGTATCGCGGTGGGACACGATGCTCTGCGCCAGCCCCTGGCCGATACCCGACACGCGGGCCAGCAACGGCGCGGATGCCGTGTTCAGATCGACGCCCACACCGTTCACGCAGTCCTCGACCACGGCATCGAGCGAGCGCGAGAGCTTGAACTCGCTGAGATCGTGCTGGTACTGGCCGACGCCGATCGACTTCGGATCGATCTTCACCAGTTCCGCCAGCGGGTCCTGCAGCCGGCGGGCGATCGACACCGCGCCGCGCAGGGTCACGTCGAGGTCCGGCAGTTCCTCCGAAGCGTAGGCCGAGGCCGAATAGACCGACGCGCCGGCCTCCGACACCACGATCTTGTGCAGCTTGAGATCCGCCAGCCTCTTCACCAGTTCGATGGCGAGCTTGTCGGTTTCGCGCGAGGCGGTGCCGTTGCCGATCGCGATCAGCTCCACCTTATGCTCGCGCACGAGCCTCGCCAGGATGGCCAGCGCCTCATCCCAGCGCCGCTGCGGCTCATGCGGGAAGATCGTGCTGGTCGCCACCACCTTGCCAGTGGCGTCAACCACCGCGACCTTCACGCCGGTGCGGAAGCCAGGATCCAGCCCCAGCGTCGGCCTGGCCCCTGCCGGCGCGGCGAGCAGCAGATCGCGCAGATTGGCCGCGAACACGCGCACGGCTTCCTCTTCCGCGCCGTTCCACAGGCGCAGCCGGAGATCGATCGACAGCGTGACGAAGATCTTCGTGCGCCACGCCCAGCGCACGGTATCGGCGAGCCATTTGTCGCCCGGCCGGCCCTGGTCGGCGATGCCGTAGGTGCGCATGATGCGCAGCTCGTAGACGCTGACGGGAGGGCGCGTGGCGGGATCGTCCGGTTCGACCGTCAGGCCGAGGATCTCTTCCCGCTCGCCACGGAAGAGCGCCAGCACGCGATGCGACGGCATCTTGCCGAAGGCTTCCGAGAAATCGAAATAGTCGCTGAACTTGGCGCCTGCGTCCTTCTTGCCCTCGCGCACCTCGGACTTGAGGCGCGCATTGGCCCAGAACTCCTCGCGCAGGGCGCCGATCAGGTCGGCATTCTCGGCAAAGCGCTCGGTGAGAATGGCGCGTGCACCGTCCAGCGCCGCCGCCACATCGGCGACGTTCTTGTCGGCCGAAACAAAAGGCTCTGCACTGGTCTGGGGCACATGCTGCGGCTCCTTCAGCAGCAGGTCGGCCAATGGTTCGAGGCCCGCCTCCTTGGCGATCTCGGCCTTGGTGCGGCGCTTGGGCTTGTAGGGAAGGTAGATGTCTTCCAGCCGGCCCTTGCTGTCGGCCGCCAGGATCGCCGCTTCGAGCTTGGCGTCGAGCTTGCCCTGGTCGCGCACGGAGTCGAGGATGACCTTGCGCCGCGCTTCCAGCTCGCGCAGGTACCGCAGCCGCTCTTCGAGCGTGCGCAACTGCGCATCGTCCAGCGATCCGGTGACTTCCTTTCGATAGCGCGCAATGAAGGGGACCGTTGCCCCGCCATCCAACAGATCGGCCGCGGCCTGGACCTGCTGCTCTTTGACCCCGAGCTCTTCGGCAATACGCGCCTGAATGGAAGCCACCAAAAAACACCTCCTCGTGACGCCGACTGGTATGGACGGCGCGCCTGTGATTCTTCAAGCCATTCAAAGTTGCGCGATCAGCGCGGCTTCCAGACCGGCGGCCGCTTGGCGGCAAACGCGTTGACACCTTCCTGGCTGTCCGACGTCGAGGCGATGGTGCAGAAGGCCTCGACGATCTCCGCGACGTTCCTGCGATAGTCCATGTCGCAAGCCCGGCCGAAGGCCGCTCGCGCCAGGCGCATCACCTCCGGCGACTTGGCGGCGAAGGTGCGCGCGAGCTTGTGTGCCTCGGCCAAGACATCGGCATCGGGCACGACCCTGCTCACCAATCCCAGCGACGCCGCCTCGGCCGCATCGAAGGAGCGGCCGCTGAACAGCAGTTCGAAGGCGCGGTGCTTGCCGATGATGCGTGGCAGATGGACGAAATGGATGCCCGGGATGAGGCCGACATCGATCTCGGGGTAGCCGAAGGTCGCCTTCTCGCCGGCGACGATCACGTCGCAGGATATTGACAGCGTCATGCCCGCGCCGCGCGCCGCACCGGCCACCGCCGCAATCGAGGGCTTGCCGAGCGCGAGCTGGACGTCGTGCAGCTCGGCGTAGAGCGCCGAGAGAAGCGTATGCATCTCCGACACCGACTTGCCCTGCACCTGATCGAGGTCGAGACCGGCACAGAAGCGGCGCGGCGTGCCGCTCGAGATTACGACCGCCCCCACCTCCGTATCGGCCGCCGCCCGGCGCAGCGCCGCGATGATCTCGCGTACCGTCGCGAGGTCGAGCGCATTCACCGGCGGGCGTGTCAGCACGATATCGGCAATGCCTTCGGATACGGAATAGGTGACGGCGTTCGTCATGGAGAAACCTCTGCTTTGATGCGGATCGATATCGGGAGGCAGCGCGGGCCGTTCAGTGCCGCACCCGCTCGCGGTGCAGGATGTAGAGGCCGGAGCCCACGATCACGCCGATGCCGGCGATGGCGAGTGCGTTGGGCACCTCGCCCCAGACGACATAGCCGATGCCCAGCGCCCACAGGATCGAGGAATAGCGGAACGAGGCCATGACCGAGATTTCGCCGCCCGAGCGCAGCGCGACCACGAGGAACTGATAGCCGGCGGCCAGCAGCAGCGAGGAGGCAACGATGAAGCCGAGCCCGCGCCAGTCCATCGGCTGCCAGCCTTCGACAAGGGCCCAGATACAGCCGACGAAAGCGACACCCAGCGCCGTCGTGAAGGAGACGACCAGGGTCGGCACCGCCGGCGGCAGGTAGCGGGCAATGATGTCGCGGACGGCGCCAATGAACGTCGCGAGCAACACCAGCCAGGTCCAGGCATTGATGTCGCCGGGCCGCGGCTGGATCACCAGCAGGACGCCCAGGAAGCCGACGGTCACCGCCGTCCACCGCCGCCAGCGCACATCCTCCTTGAGGATCAGCACGGCCAGCACCGTCAGCACCAGCGGCGTCGAGAGATTGATGGCCGTGGCGATGGCGAAGGGGATCTGGAACAGCGCGATCAGGTAGAAGATCGCCGCTCCCGACTCCAGACCGCCGCGCAGCATCACCAGCGGATGCACGGCCAGCTTGAGATGGCGCCAGGCGCCGCTGACCAGCAGGGCGAGGCTGCACCACAGGGTCGCGAACAGGCCGCGCACGCCGATGGCCTGGACGGACGGGATGGACTCGGCGGCGAGCTTGATCAGCGCATCGTTGAAGATGAAGACCACCACCGACGCCGCCATCGCCAGGATGCCGCGCGTGTTGTCGACCATGTTCGATTGCTAGGCGGCAGCCATCTTCAGGATCATCTTCCACTGCTCGTCGCTCACCGGCACGACGGAAAGGCGCGACTGGCGGACCAGGCCGAAATCCTTGAGCCTGGGGTCGGCCTTGATGGCGGCAAGCGTTACCGGCGTCTTCACCGGCTCGACCGCCTTCACGTCGACGGTGACGGCCTTGCCTGCCTCGTCGGTGGGATCGGGATAGGCCGTCTTCACCACCTCGGCGATGCCCACAATCTCCTTGCCCTCGTTGGAGTGATAGAAGAAGCAGCGATCGCCGACCTTCATGGCCTTCAGGTTGATGGCGGCCTGAGCGTTGCGCACGCCGGTCCAGGAAGTCTTCTTCTCCTTCACGAACTGCGCCCAGCTGTACACGGACGGCTCCGACTTGATGAGCCAATGCGCCATTGTTTCCCCCTACCCCTACTCGCCTTCGCGGCGCAACGGACGCGCCAGCAAGGCACGGATCGCTTCGTCGAGGCCCGCGCCATGATGCAGGATAGCATCGACGGCCGCGCAAATCGGCATCTCGATGTCGAACCTGTTGGCGCGTGCCAGCACCGCCGGCGCCGTCGCCGCGCCCTCCACGACCTGACGCCGCCCTTCCATATAGGCAGCGAGACTCGCTCCCTTGCCGAGGGCCACGCCCAGCGAGCGATTGCGCGACAGCGGGCCATGACAGGTCAGCACCAGATCGCCAAGGCCGCTGAGGCCGCTCAGAGTCTCCAGACTGGCGCCCATGGCAAGACCGAGCCGCGCCATCTCCGCAAAACCGCGTGTGATCAGCGCGGCGGCAGCGTTGTGACCAAGCCCGCGGCCCTCGACGATGCCGGCGGCGATCGCAAGCACGTTCTTCACCGCACCGCCCACCGACACGCCGATGACATCGTCCGTCCAGTAGGGCCGGAACATGCCGGCAGCCAGCGCGCTCGCGAGATCGCGGCCGAGCGCCGCGTCGTGGGTGGCGATGCTGACCGCGGTCGGCAGGCCCTGTACCGCCTCCTCCGCGAAGCTCGGCCCCGAGAGCATGGCGATCGCCCGCCCCGGCAAGGTCTCCGCCAGGACTTCCGGCATCAGCAAGCCGGTCGACGCTTCGATGCCCTTGGCGCAAATCACCACGGGCGACGCGCCGGGCAGATCGCGTGCAACGACACGCAGCGCCTGCGCGGGACAGACGAGCAGGATCGCGTCGCAGGCGGCGAGAGCATCGAGGCTCGCGGCGGCTTCGATGCCGGCATCGAGCGGCTGCCCGGGCAGGTAGATCTCGTTGCGCCGCTCGCGTGCGATCGCCTGCGAGACAGAAGGATCGCGCGACCACAAGGTCACCTTGCGGCCTGCGCGGCGGGCCAGGCAGGCAAGCGCAGTGCCCCAGGCGCCGCCGCCCACGACGCCGATATGGTCGAACGTCCTCACAGGCTAAGATTGAGGGCGATGGAGATGCGCCGCTCGGTGCCGAGATAGGGCCGCACTTGGTGCAGCAGCCACGAGGGGAACATCACCAGCCGGCCTGCCTTGGGCACGAACGTCTGGTTGGTCCCGGCCGCGAGGCCGCCCGGCAACGCAAAGGCAAGGTGCGGCGCATACATGGCCGGCGCCGCCCCGCGCGGATCCATGAATTCAAGCTCGCCTCCCAGCGCCGGATTGGCCGAGATGCCACCGTCGTCGACGTAGTAGACACCCGACCAGAAGCTGCCGGGGTGGGAATGAAATTCGTTGCCGTGGCCGCCGCGGTTGATGTTCGCCCACATATTGGCCTGCCACAGGATGGCGACGGGCTTGCCGGTGCGATCCGTGGTGATGCGGTTGGCGATGTTGCGTGCGATCGCCAGCAGCTTGATCCCCGGCGCACCGGCCCATTTGTCGAGATCGAGCGACGATTGCCAGCCGCCGAGCGTGCTGCGGGGTTCGTTCTTCTGCTCGGCCTCGCGCTTCAGCAGCACCGGCAGCAACGCGGCATTGAGCTGGGCACCGTCCGGCAGATCGACCACGATGATCGGCGTGGCGAAGGCCGCGACTGTCTCGAAGGAAAGCGATGCGCTGCTCATGCGGCCATCCTACACGCGTTTGGCCGTCGTCGCGGTCGGATCGAGCGGCCAGCGCGGACGCGGGCGGAAGTCGAGAGCATCGACGCGGCCGAGCCGCAGCCGCTCGACGCCGGCCCAGGCGATCATGGCGCCGTTGTCGGTGCAGAGCCGGACCGGCGGCGCCACCAGCGTCGCGCCGTGCGATGCCGCCACCTCTTCCAGCCGGCCGCGCAGATAGACGTTGGCCGCAACCCCACCCGCCACCACCAGGGTGGGCATCGGCGCCAGCGCCAGGGCGTTGGTGCAGCGGTCGGCAAAGACATCGCCCACGGTGCGCTGGAAAGACGCGCAGAGGTCGGCCACTGCGCCCGCATCGTTCGGATCGAGCTTTTCCGCGGCCTGGCGGACGGCCGTCTTCAGGCCGGAGAAGGAGAAATCGCAGCCGGGCTTGCGCCACATCGGACGCGGCAGGGCGAACCGCTTCGGATCGCCGCCCGCCGCCGCCTTCTCGACCGCCGGCCCGCCGGGAAAGCCGAGGCCCAGCAGCTTGGCGGTCTTGTCGAAGCACTCGCCTGCGGCATCGTCGATGGTGGTGCCGAGCCGCGTGAAATCGCCGGGGCCGCGTACGGTGAGGAGCTGGCAGTGGCCACCCGAGGCCAGCAGCAGAAGATACGGAAAGTCGACCGGCTCGGTCAGGCGCACGGACAGCGCATGCCCCTCCAGGTGGTTGACCGCCAGGAAGGGTTTGTCATGCGCAAAGGCCAGCGCCTTGCCGGTCATGACGCCGACCATGACGCCGCCGATCAGCCCCGGCCCGCCGGTCGCGGCAATGCCGTCGAGATCGGCCAGGCCCACGCCCGCTTCGGCGAGCGCCTGCTCGATCAAGCCGTCGATCCGCTCCAGATGGGCGCGCGCGGCGATCTCCGGCACAACCCCGCCAAACCGGCGATGCTCGGTGAGTTGGCTGTAGATCGTGTTGGACAGGATCCTGCCGACCGGCTGCGGCCCGGCCGGCCCCTCGACCACGGCGACGGCCGTTTCGTCGCAGCTCGTTTCGATGCCCAGCACCAACATGCGGGTCTTCTGGCATGATGCGACTGCTTACGCTAGAGCAGCGCCATGACGGCTCCCCTTCTCCGGCTCGGCACGCGCGGCAGCCGGCTCGCGCTCACCCAGACCGGCCTGGTCCGAGATGCCCTGGCCAGGGCCGTGCCGGCCCTTGCTGCGCCCGATGCCATCGAGATCGTGGCCATCAAGACCACCGGCGATGCCATCCAGGACCGCCCGCTTTCGGAAGCCGGCGGCAAGGGCCTGTTCGTCAAGGAGATCGAGGAAGCGATGTTCTCCGGCCGCATCGACGCGGCCGTGCACAGCATGAAGGACATGCCGACGGAACAGCCGTCGGGCCTTGTCATCTCGGCCTTCCTGCCGCGCGAAGATACGCGCGACGTGCTGATCGCGGGTGACGTGACACGTATTGCCGACCTGCCCAAGGGCGCGATCGTCGGCACCTCCGCTCTGCGCCGCCGCGCGCTGCTTCTGCATCGGCGGCCCGACCTGGAAGTCGTGACCCTGCGCGGCAATGTCGAAACGCGGCTGGCCAAGCGCGAGGCCGGTATCGTGCAGGCGACCATCCTGGCTCTGGCCGGGTTGAATCGCCTCGGCATGGCTCATGTCGGCACGCCGATTCCGGAAGACGAGATGCTGCCGGCCGTCGGCCAGGGGGCGGTCTGTATCGAGGCGCGCGCCGACGATGCCCGGACGCGCGGCTGGCTGGCCGCCATCGATCACGCCACGACGTCGGTCTGCGTCAGCGCCGAACACGCGATGCTGGCCGTGCTCGACGGCTCCTGTCGCACACCGATTGCGGGACATGCGGTGCTGACCGGCGACACCCTTCATCTACGTGGCCTGATCGCCCGGCCCGACGGGTCGGAAGTGATCTTCACCGAACGCCGCGGCAGCGCCGCCGACGCCCGGGCCATGGGCCGCGATGCCGGTCAGGAACTGAAGCGAAAAGGTGGGCCGAACTTCTTTTCGAGCTGAGCCGGCGCAGCCAACGGCAAACAGCTCATCGCCGTTCCCGCCTGCCGCAGGGTGCTCACAGGCTGAGGTTGAAGGCGATCGAGATGCGCTCGGCGTTGCCGCGATACGCCCGCACTTGATGCGCCAGCCACGACGGAAACATCACCAGCCGACCAACCTTGGGCAACACGGATTCGTTGGCGCCGCCCGACAGACCGCCCTGCATGGCGAAGCCCAGGTGAGGCGCATACATCACCGGCCCGGCACCGCGCGGGTCCATGAATTCAAGGGCTCCGCCAAGCGACGGATTCTCGAAGATGCCACCATCGTCGACATAGTAGACGCCGGACCAGAAGGAGCCGGGATGGGAATGCATCAGGTTGGCATTGCCACTGCGATTTATGTTCGCCCACATGTTGGCTCGCCAGGTCACGGCAAAGTAACCCGGATGTGGTCCAACACCCGCCGTTCCCTTGCGGTCCGTCGTCATCTTGTTTGCCGTGTTGCGACCGATGGCCAGGAGCTTCAGCGCGGGCGCGCCGCCCCAGCGATCCATGTCCCAGGTCGATTGCCAGCCGCCTTCGTTGGAATGCTCCGTCGTCGGATGCGACTTCTCACGCATCTCGATGACGTTGCGCAGCTCTACGTTGAGCGCCGTCGCATCCGGCACGTCGTAGACGACCAGCGGCGTGGCAAACAAAGGGATGATCTCGGCCACGGCGCTCATTCGGACAGCCATTCCGCTAAAGGCGATACCCCGCGAACCAAATACACTGCGGCGACCATTGATTATCTATTTTGTGCGGAATCAGCGTTCCACGCATCCCTCGGAGCAATGCAACGTTGCATGGCAGACTTCTCAGGATAGAGACTGCAAATACGGGGTTTTGGCGCGTGTTCACGCATTCGTTATTTTGGCTACCTTCGAGAGCCGACCGAGAGGGCGGCATCGCTGCGACGTTCAAGGGGATCTGCATGTTCTTCACTCTGCGCCTGCTGCTGACGCTGTGCGGTCTCACTGTCGTGCTGACGGCATGTGAAACGGCGCCGGTCTCCGGTCGCTCGCAGATCATGCTGGTGAGCGAGAGCGAGGAGCGCGACATGGGGCTCAAGGCCTACCGTGAAGTGCTGAGCAAGGAACCGCTTTCCGGCAACACGCAGGCAAACGCGCTGGTCGAGAAGGTCGGTCGCCGCATTGCCGCTGCTGCCGAGCGGCCACCGGAGGACATGTGGCGCGCACCGCACTTTCGATGGGAGTTCAAGACAATCGACAAGAACGAGCCCAACGCCTTCTGCCTGCCAGGCGGCAAGATCGCGGTCTACACGGGCCTGCTGCCGATCACCCGAACCGAAGCCGGCCTCGCGGTGGTCATCGCACACGAAGTGGCGCATGCGCTGGCACGCCACGGTGCCGAGCGCATGAGCGACCAGATGGTGGCGGCGGTCGGCACCACCGCCGCCGCAGTCGCTCTGTCGGCGACGGTGAGCGGCCGCAGCCGCACCTATTTACCTGCGATGATGGCGGCCGTCGGCGCCGGCGCGACCGTCGGATTCATCCTGCCCATGTCGCGCGCGCAGGAATCCGAGGCCGACCGCATCGGCCTCGTGCTGATGGCCATGGCCGGGTACGACCCTCGCGAAGCCGTGGGCCTGTGGGAACGCATGCGTGCGGCAAACTCGGGCAAACAGCAGGCGGAGTGGCTCAGCACCCATCCAGCCGACACGACGCGCATCAGCGATATTAAGCGCTGGCTTCCCGAAGCAATGAAGTACTATCGCGCGCGATGAACCATACTCCCGCTACACTGGAGTACGATGCAACGGGGCTGCTCTGCCCGCTGCCCGTGCTGCGCGCCAACCGCAAGCTGCGCGAGCTGCCGTCGGGCGGATTGCTCACGGTGCGCGCGACCGACCCGGCCGCCAAGGCCGACTTTCCCGCCTATTGCCGCCAGACGGGCCATGAGCTTGTCTCGACGGGCCGCGAGGGCGAGGTGCTGGTCTTCGTCATCCGGAAACGCTAGGCAGACGGCGTAATTCGACGAAATCGCAGAGAGACTCATGCCCCAGGCGACGTTCAAGACGATCGACTCCATCGACATGGCCGGCAAGCGCGCGTTGGTGCGCGTCGACCTCAACGTGCCGATGAAGAACGGCAAGGTGACCGACGCCACGCGCATCGAGCGGGCCGCGCCGACGATCTCCGAACTGGCGGCCAAGGGCGCGAAGGTAATCGTGCTCAGCCACTTCGGCCGGCCGGACGGCAAGCGGGTGCCGGAGATGTCCCTGCGCCCGCTGGTCGAGCCGCTTGAGAAAGCGCTCGGGAAGCCGGTCGGTTTCGCCGAGGATTGCATCGGGCCGCTGGCCGAAGACGCCGTGCGCAACATGAAGGCCGGCGACGTCCTGCTGCTGGAAAATCTCCGCTTCCACAAGGAAGAGGAGAAGAACGATGCGGCGTTCATCGACAAGCTCTCGCTGCTGGGCGACGTCTACGTGAACGACGCCTTCTCGGCGGCCCATCGCGCGCATGCGTCGACCGAGGGTCTCGCCAACCGTCTGCCCGCCGTCGCCGGCCGGCTGATGCAGGGCGAACTGGAGGCGCTCGACAAGGCGTTGGGCAATCCCAAGCGTCCGGTCTGCGCCATCGTCGGCGGCGCCAAGGTTTCGACCAAGCTCGACCTGCTCGGCAATCTCGTGGGCAAGGTCGACAAGCTGATCATCGGCGGCGGCATGGCCAACACCTTCCTGCATGCGCAGGGGATCAAGATCGGCAAGTCGCTGGCGGAGAAGGACCTCGCGGCCACTGCGCTCGAGATCCTGGAGAAGGCCAAGGCCGCCAAGTGCCAGGTGCTGCTGCCGGTCGACGTCGTGGTTGCCGCGGAGTTCAAGGCGGGCGCCGCCAACACGACGGTCGCAGCAAATGCCTGCCCGGACGATCAGATGATCCTCGATGTCGGGCCGAAGTCGGTCGACCTCTATCGACAGGAGCTCGCCACCTGCTCGACGGTGGTGTGGAACGGTCCGCTCGGCGCCTTCGAGATGAAGCCTTTCGACACCGGCACGGTGGCGCTGGCCCAGGAAGTGGCGCGGCTCACGACAGCCGGCAAGCTGCTCTCGGTGGCCGGCGGCGGCGACACGGTCGCGGCATTGGCGGCGGCGGGCGTCGAGGAGAAGTTCTCCTACGTCTCGACGGCAGGCGGCGCCTTCCTCGAATGGATGGAAGGCAAGACCCTGCCCGGCGTTGCGGCCCTGATACGGGCGGCGTAGGACTGGGCGCCATGAGTGCGCCCCCGTCTTCAGACCGCCCCCTTCCCGACCGCCCCCGGCTGCCCTGGGACCCTCCCGAGCATTTCGAGAAGCGCGTCCCGGAAGGCGACAATCGCGAGCGGCTGGTCTGCGGCCGCTGCGAGTTCATCCACTATCAGAACCCCAAGATCGTCGCGGGTGCCGTCTGTACCTGGGGCGAAGGGGCGAACGAGAAGATCCTTCTCGCCAAGCGCGCCATCGAACCGCGCAGAGGATTCTGGACCATGCCCGCCGGTTACATGGAGCTGGGCGAGACGACCGAGCAGGCCGCACAGCGCGAAGCCCGGGAAGAAGCCTGTGCCACCATCGAGATCGACCGGCTGCTCGCGATGTACAGCGTGGCGCGCATCGGCCAGGTGCAGATCATGTATCGTGCACGGCTCGTCAGCGCCGACGTGGCGGCAGGGCCCGAGAGCGAGGAAGTGGCGCTGGTCGACTGGGCCGACATTCCCTGGGACCAGCTTGCCTTCCCAACCGTGGTCTGGGCGCTGGCCCACTTCCATGAGTCGCGCGGCAAGGCCGACTTCGCGACCTACTCCAACCCCACGGGCGACCTCGCCCGCATGTGGCCGCCGCGCAAGCCGGACGGCGTCTGAGGAAAAGCCTCAGCTTCCGCGGGCAAAGGGATTGTCGTCGCCGTCCCAGTAGCGCTTGAGCAGCGGGATCTGCAGGAAGGCGAAGACGAGCGTGAGCGGGAAGCTCAGGAACATCTTGCTGGCGATCCAGGTATCGGTCGGGAAGTTGCGCCACATCACTTCGTTGACCCCGGCCAGCACGAAGAAGAACACCGTCCAGCGCAGGGTGAGCTGACACCAGCCTTCGTTGGTCAGCTTGAAGGCGGCGCCGAACAGTGGCTTCAACAGCGGCTTCCTGAACAGCAGCAGACCGCCGCCCAGGATGACCCCGAACAGGCAGTTCACGATGGTGGGCTTCAGCTTGATGAAGGTGTCGTCCTGCAGCCAGATGGTGAGGCCGCCAAACACCAGCACGAAGAAGCCGCCGACCAGCGGCATGATCGGCCAGCGCTTTTCGAGCATGCGGTAGCAGGGCAGCGCGATCGCCGTCGCTACGATGAAGACGCCGGTGCCCCAGTAGATGCCCCAGCGGCTGTTGGCGACGAAGAACAGAATCAGCGGCCCCAGCTCCAATGCCGTGGCGTAGAGCTTGCGCGCGCCGTTCTCTTCGCCTGCCCGTTCGTTGCTCATTCAAGCCGCCTCATGCCTGTTGCTTTAAGCCGGCAGTCCCATCAACCCGCGGGCAAAGGCCCGCGCCTCGAACGGCCGCAGATCGTCGATGCCTTCGCCGACGCCGATGGCGACGACCGGCAGCTTGAATTTCTCGGCCAACGCCACCAGCACGCCGCCCTTGGCGCTGCCGTCGAGCTTGGTCAGCACCAGCGCATCGACCGGCGAAATGGTCTTGAAGGTCTCGACCTGGGCATGGGCATTCTGGCCGGTGGTGGCATCGAGCACCAGCAGGCAGGAATGCGGCGCATCGGGATCGAGCTTGCGGATCACGCGCACGATCTTCGCGAGCTCTTCCATCAGGTTGGCCTTGTTGTGCAGGCGACCGGCCGTGTCGATCAGCAGCACGTCCGTCTTCTCGGCGCGCGCGCGCTTCAGCGCCTCGTAGGCGAGCCCCGCGGCATCGGCGCCGGTTCCCTTCGAGACCACAGGCACACCCGCGCGATCGCCCCAGACCTTAAGCTGTTCGACCGCGGCGGCGCGGAACGTATCGCCCGCCGCCAGCATCACCGAGCGGCCCTCGCCCTTGTAGAGACTGGCGAGCTTGGCGATGGTCGTGGTCTTGCCGCTGCCGTTCACGCCCACCACCAGAACGACATGCGGCTTGCGCGCGGCGTCGATGGCCAGCGGCACTGCGACCGGCTGCAGGATTTCGGCGATGTCGTCGGCGAAGGCGGCGCGCACTTCCTCGTCGGTCACTTCCTTGCCGAAGCGTTCCTTGCCCAGCTTCTCGACCAGTCGCGCGGCGACCGCGACGCCGAGGTCGGCCTGAATCAGCGCATCTTCGAGTTCGTTCAGCGTCTCCTGATCGAGCTTCTGCTTGGTGAAGAGGCCGGTGATGCTCTCGGTGACGCGCTTGGTCGACTTGGCGAGGCCGTCGCGCAGCCGCGACAGCCAGCCCTTTTTCTCGGCGTCGGACTTCTCGACCTGGGGCTTCTCGACCTCGGGTTCCTTCTCGGCCACCGCTTCGACAGAAGCCGTCTCGGGCTGCGGCACCGGCTCGCTCGCCAGCTCATCCGGGGGCGGAGCGATCTGCGTCTCGGGCTCGGCCGCAACGGCCGGCTCTGCCGGTTCGGCTTTCTCGACCTCAGGTTCGGCCGGCTTGGGCGTCTCGACGGCCGGGGCTCCCCGGGAGCGAAACCGTGCAAACCAACCCTTCTTCTTCTCGGGTTCCCTCTCGCTCATCGCGGCACCTCAGGAAAGCAGCGAACGGTCGAGTTCGCCCCTGTAAGCGAGCGCAATGCCGCCGGTCATCGACACATGATCGTCGCGCAACCACTCGATGGTGAGCGTGCCGTGCTCGACGACAACATCGACCTTGCGGCCGGTGAGCCCGCGCCGCGCCGCAGCCACGCCGGCCGCACAGGCGCCCGACCCGCAGGCGAGCGTCAGACCTGCCCCGCGTTCCCAGACGCTGAGCTTCACCTTGTTCTCACCGATGAACTGGGCCACGCCGACGTTCACGCGCTCGGGAAAGAACGGATCGTGCTCCAGCTTCGGCCCCAGCTCGGTGATGGGGATCGCGGCCAGGTCATCGACGAAGAAGGTCGCGTGCGGATTGCCCACGTTGGTGCCGACCGGCTCCTGCAGCGGGCCGATGCCGACCGGCATGCGGTTGGTATCGCAGGCCTTGGCGACCGGGATCTCGCGCCAGTCCATGCGCACCAGTCCCATGTCGACGGAAATCACCGGCAGGCCGTTGGCGCCGCGGCCGACCTTCTGCGACTCGAGCAGGCCCGCGATCGTCTGGATGGTCGCTTCCTCGGCCTTCAGCTCATCCATGACCACCGAGGCAACGCAGCGCGTGGCGTTGCCGCAGGCCTGGGCCTCCGTGCCGTCGGGATTGTAGATGCGCATGAACACGTCGGCCTCGCCCTCGGTCGGCGGCTCCAGCACGATCAGCTGGTCGCAGCCCACGCCCAGCCGCCGATCGGCGATGGCGCGACGGCGCGGCGGCGTCAGATCGAGCGGCGTGGTACGCGCATCGAGCACGACAAAATCGTTGCCCAGCCCGTGCATCTTGAGAAAAGGCGTTCCGGCCATGTGGCGCTATATGGCGGTTCGGCCGGGCCAGCGCAACGCGCGCGGCCGGACCTGGCCGGCGTGTGGCCCGCCGATTTCGCGCACATCGAGCGTCGCCAGCCGCTTGGTGTAGATCGTGAGATGCAGGATGCCCAACGCCTCGTAAGGCATCGCAGGCTCCACGAACAGGCTGCGTGCCGCATCCCAGGCCGGCGTGGCGTGATGGACGGGCCAGTTGCAGCGACTGGGCAGCGGCTCGTGACGAAAGCCCTTGTCGTAGACCAGCACGTTGAGCGCGAGCTGGTCCGTGAGATCGGTCGAACGCTGCAGCGCCGCGTTGTAGACATCGGCCCAGCCCGCCCAGTGCAGTGCATCGGCGGCGAGTGCGAAGACGCCGGCGTTGATCATCGGATAGCGGATCAGGCGTTCCGCGGTCTCCTTGTTGAAGCAGGCCTCGTAGGCTGCCCCGCAGACCGCGGAGAACTCGTCCCAGGCGTGGTGATAGTGGCGCATCGAGCGATGGATCTCGGGCGCGACGGCCAGCGCGCCGGTGCGGGCCGCGGCCAGGAACAGGTCGATGGCATCGCCCTGCTGCACCCAGCAATCCGCGTCGATCCAGAAATAGAGATCGAAACCCGGGAAGTAGCGCGGCAGGAAGGGCCGCGCCGTCAACGCCTTGTAACCATCCTTCAGCGCGGCGCGGCCGGGAAACTCGAAATCCCATTGCGGCACGACCAGCTCGCCGCCCTGCGCTCGGCACCAGGCACGTTGCTCGTCCGTGAGACCGCAATCGAGCACGCCCAGCGCCAGTGCACGACCTTCCGGCACCGCACGCAGCGAGGCGATGCAGTCGCGCATCAGGTCGAAGTAGGCGGCGTCGCCGCCCGTCAGGGCAATCGCTCTTTCGCTCACCGGGGCGACCTTGGCCGAACGGGGCTTTGCTGTCGCCTGCCAATCCGCCACAGTCGCGGCAACGTTGGAGCGATGGGAAGAAACCGATGGCCAAGCATGTCGACTACTATGTCTCGCTGAATTCGCCCTGGACCTATCTCGGCGCCAAGCGCTTCGAGGCGATGACCAAGAAGTACGGTGCCGACGTCACCATCTGGCCGGTCGATTTCGGGTCGGTATTCGCCGTCTCCGGCGGCCTGCCGCTGCCCAAGCGCGCGCCGCAGCGTCAGGCCTATCGTATGATGGAGCTGAAGCGCTGGCGCGATCATCTCGGCGTGAAGACCACGCTGGAACCAAAGTTCTTTCCCGCCAACGAAGTCCCGGCCGCCAAGTGCGTGATCGCACTGCGCGAGCAAGGCCGCATGGCCGACGCCATCAAGCTGGCGCATGCCGTCCTGACGGGGCTGTGGGCCGAGGAAAAGAACACCGGCGATCCGGCGACGCTGAAGGAAATCATCGCCGGCTGCGGCCTCGACGCCGACGCCGTCGTCGCCGCGAGCGAAGCGCCGGCACTCGCCGACAAGCGCGAAGCCTATACAAAGCATGCCATCTCGCAGGGCGTATTCGGTGCGCCGTCCTTCGTGATCGACGGCGAGATCTTCTGGGGCCAGGACCGTCTCGACTTCGTCGACCGCAAGCTGGCGTCCTGAAGTCTAGCCGCCCGCGAGGTAGGCCGCGCCCAGCACCGCGAAGGCATTGTTGATCATGTGCGTGATCAACGTCGGCCACAGCGAGTTGGTCCGCCAGCGCAGCCAGCCGAACCAGAAGCCCAAAGGAAGAACGAGGACGATATGGGCGGGTTCGGCATGGGCGGCGGCGAAGACCAGCGAACTCACGATAAAGGCTGGCAGCGGACCCCATCGTCCGGCGACCCAGCCGTAGAGCAGACCGCGGAAGACCAGCTCTTCGACCACGGGCGCCAGCACCGCCAGCACGAGCAGCGTCGGGATCAGGACCGAAGGATCCTGCACGGAATCGGTAACTTGCCTGACCCCTTCGGGCTGGACGCCGATCTGGCTGACGGCAAAGGACAGGATTGTCGTACCGACCACGCCCAGCACCACGGGCCGCCAGCCTACCGGGCGCAGGCCCAGCGCCCGGGCGCCGTCCGCGAGACCGAGCGGGGATACCGAAATCAGGACAGCCGCCAGGCCCGTGCCGAAGAAGACCGTCAGCAGCGGCAGCAGGGAACGATCCGGCAACAGCCAGATCGCCGTCGCCCCGACCACGGCCGCGACCGCGAGGAAGGTCAGGACCGACCATCCGGGGATCGGATATAAGTCCTTCTGGAACAATGAGTTAGAAGAGCCGTTCAAGCGTTTTGACTCCTTCCGCGACAGGCCTTATACCCCGGCCGCTCAATCGGTCGTGCCGATTTACAAGGTTCCCCCTTCGGGGAGCTCCGCTGATCCGCGAAGGTTCGCGCATCGGCGCGATACGTCTTTGAGCGAACAGGAGCGCGATGTTCGAGGGTCTGAGTAAGCGTCTGGGCGATGTTTTCGACCGGCTGCGGGGGCGTGGAGCGCTCACCGAGGCCGATGTCGATGCGGCCCTGCGCGAAGTCCGCACCGCCCTGCTTGAAGCCGACGTGGCCCTGCCCGTCGTCCGCCAGTTCATCGACGAAGTTCGCCCCAAGGCCATCGGCGCCGATGTGATCCGCTCGGTCACGCCGGGCCAGATGGTGATCAAGATCGTCAACGATCACCTGGTCGAGATGCTGGGCGGCACCGTCTCCGACCTCGATCTCGGCGCCGTGCCGCCGGTCGTGATCCTGATGATCGGCCTGCAGGGCTCGGGCAAGACCACTTCCTCCGCCAAGATCGCCTACCGCCTGAGCCAGGGCCCGCAGGGCATGGCGGCCGAAATGTTCGGCGGCACCTTCGCCACGCGCCGCAAGGTGATGATGGCCTCGCTCGACACGCGCCGCCCGGCCGCGCAGCAGCAGCTCAAGATCCTGGGCGAGCAGACCGGCGTGCCGACGCTGCCCATCGTGCCGCTCGAAATGCCGCTCGCCATCACGCGGCGCGCGCTGGAGACCGCCAAGCGCGAAGGCTTCGACGTCCTGATCCTCGACACCGCGGGCCGGCTCTCGATCGACGAAGAGCTGATGAAGGAGGTCGCCGACATCAGCGACCTTTCCAAGCCCAAGGAAACGCTGCTCGTCGCCGACGCCATGACCGGCCAGGACGCCGTGAACGTCGCCAAGGCCTTCAACGAGCGCCTGGCCGTCACCGGCATCGTGCTGACCCGCGTCGACGGCGACGCTCGCGGCGGTGCGGCGCTCTCGATGCGTGCCGTCACCGGCCGCCCGGTCAAGCTGATCGGCGTCGGTGAAAAGTTCGACGCGCTGGAGCCGTTCCATCCCGACCGTATCGCCAGCCGCATCCTCGGCATGGGCGACATCGTCTCGCTGGTCGAGCGCGCTGCCGAGACGATCGACAAGGAAGATGCCGAGAAGCTCGCGGCCAAGGTCCGCAAGGGTCAGTTCGACATGGACGACCTGCTGAACCAGCTCCGGCAGCTTCGCAAGATGGGCGGCCTGTCGGGCCTGATGGGCATGCTGCCGGGCGCCATGCAGGCCAAAGCCGCCATGTCCAAGGCCAAGATCGACGAGGGCCAGCTCAAGCGCCAGGAAGCGATCATCCTGTCGATGACGCCCAAGGAACGGCGCAACCCCGATGTCATCCACGCCTCGCGCAAGAAGCGCATTGCCAAGGGCTCGGGCGTGCAGGTGCAGGACGTCAACAAGCTGCTCAAGCAGCACGCGGACATGCTGAAGATGATGAAGCGCGTCAACAAGCTCGGCGACAAAGGATTCATGCGCAGCCTCGGAGGCATGGGAATGCCGCCGGGTTTCCCGCGCTGAAGGTTCACAGAACGTAACGTATCGGACGAATCGAAAGACAAAGAGAGGACTTGAAGAATGCTAGCAATCCGCATGACCCGGCACGGCACCAAGAAGCGGCCCTACTTCCACATCGTCGTGGCCGACTCGCGCAGCCCGCGCGATGGCCGCTTCATCGAGAAGGTCGGGACCTACAATCCGCTGCTGCCGCGCGAGCATGCCCAGCGCATCACGCTCGTCACGGAGCGGATCGCCCATTGGCTGAAGGTCGGCGCGCAGCCGTCCGACCGCGTCGCGAAGTTCCTGTCGCAGGCCGAGCTGATGCCGCCGCGCGAGCGTCGTGAGCAGACCAAGAAGAACCAGCCCCGCGCCAAGGCGCAGGAGCGCATGAAGGCGGAAGCCGCTGCTGCCGCAGCGCCGGCGGCCGAGGGCGAAGCTGCCGCGAGCTGATGAGCGCGTGCTCCGATGAGTGAGGGGCGCGTTCTCCTGGGCATCGTCGCGGCGCCACACGGCGTACGCGGCCTGGTGCGCATCAGGAGCTTCACCGAGGACCCGATGGATATCGCCGCCTACGGCGAACTGTCGGACGAGACGGGGAAGAAGCAGTACCGGGTCGAGGCTCTCAGCGCCGTCAAAGGCGCGGTGCTCGCCCGGATCGAGGGCGTAGCCGATCGAACGGCGGCCGAGGCAGTGCGGGGTTTGCGGCTCTATGTGGAGCGCGAGCGGCTGCCGGCGACGGGCGAGCGGGAGTGGTACGAGGCGGACCTGATCGGTCTCGCAGCGGTCGGCCGGGATGGCCGGGATTGGGGGAAGGTCATGGCCTTCCACGATTTCGGCGCCGGACGGACGATGGAAGTGTCGGGAGGCAGCGCATCGAGGCAATCGGTGATGCTGCCCTTCACCGACGAGGCGGTGCCCGAGATCGACGTCCCGGGCGGCAAGGTTCTGGTCGATCCACCGGCGGGAGTGCTGCCGGGCGGGTCAACGAAGGAGGCGTGAGACAACGTGTGGCGCGCAACGGCGCTGACGCTCTTTCCGGAGATGTTCCCGGGGCCATTGGGCGAGAGCCTGGCCGGACGGGCGCTGAAGGAAGGCGTATGGTCGTTGCAGGCGGTCGATATCCGGCGGTTCGCCAAAGACCGCCACGGCACGGTCGACGATGCCCCCTTCGGGGGCGGCGCCGGCATGGTGATGAAACCGGACGTGCTGTCGGCGGCGATCGAAGCTGTCGCGGAGCCGGGAGTGCCGAAGATCCTGCTTTCGCCAAGGGGCGCGCCGTTCAGTCAGGCGCGCGGGCGGGAGCTGGCGGCGGGGCCGGGCGTGCTGATGGTATGCGGACGGTTCGAGGGCGTGGACGAGCGCGTCATCGAGGCCCATGCGCTGGAGGAGATTTCGGTCGGGGATTTCGTGCTTTCGGGCGGCGAGATCGCGGCCATGGCGGTGATGGATTGCTGCGTGCGGCTGCTGCCCGATGTGATGGGCGAGCCTGCGTCGGCGAGCGAGGAGAGTTTCGAGGACGGATTGTTGGAGTACCCGCACTACACCCGGCCCGCGACCTGGGCGGGCCCCGATGGAACCGAACGGCGCGTGCCGGAGGTTCTGGTCTCGGGGCACCACGGCAAGGTCGCCGACTGGCGGATGAAGCAGCGGGAAGAAATTACGCGGCGGCGCCGGCCCGATCTATGGGCAGCGCGCCGGACCGCGTCGGGAAACGAAGAGAAGTGACGAAAGGATGGATGCGATGAACATTCTCGATACGCTGGGCCAGGCCCAGATGGAAAAGGTGATCGCCGAACGGCCGGTGCCGCGCTTCGAGCCGGGCGACACCCTCAAGGTGCACGTGAAGGTGCAGGAAGGTAACCGCGAGCGCATTCAGGTCTACGAAGGCCTGTGCATCGGCCGCAAGAACGACGGGGTCAACTCCTCGTTCACCGTGCGCAAGATCAGCTTCGGCGAAGGCGTGGAGCGTGTGTTCCCGCTCTACAGCCCGGGCATCTGGGAAATCGAAGTCGTCCGCAAGGGCATCGTGCGCCGCGCCAAGCTCTACTACCTGCGCGATCTGCGCGGCAAGGCGAGCCGCATCGCCGAGGACGTCGAGGCCCAGCGCGAGCTGATCGCCGAGCAGGCCGAGGAGGCCGCGAAGCGTCCGCGTCGCGAGCGCATCAAGAAGGAAAAGCCGAAGGCCGAGGGTTCTGTTCGCGCCGCCAAGGGCGGCGGCAAGAGGTAGGTGCGCCATGGCGTCCCGCAAGAAGGCGGCTACGCCGCCTGCTGAGCCTCCCAAGCCGCGCACCCTCTTCGAGAAGATCTGGGATGCCCATGTCGTCGATCGTCAGGACGACGGCACCTGCGTGATCTACATCGACCGTCACCTCGTCCACGAGGTGACCAGCCCGCAGGCCTTCGAAGGCCTGCGCATGGCTGGCCGTCCCGTCCGCCGGCCCGACGCCACCGTCGCCGTCGCCGACCACAACACGCCGACCACCGACTTCAGCCAGGGCATCGAAGACGAGGAGTCGCGCATCCAGGTCGAGACGCTCGAGAAGAACGTCGCCGAATTCAAGGTGCCCTACTTCGGCCTGAACGATGCCCGTCGCGGCATCGTGCACGTGATTGGCCCTGAGCAGGGCCTGACCCTGCCCGGCATGACGATCGTGTGCGGCGACAGCCATACCTCGACGCACGGGGCGTTCGGCGCACTGGCCTTCGGCATCGGCACGTCCGAGGTCGAGCATGTACTGGCGACTCAGACGCTGATCCAGAAGCCGGCCAAGAACATGCGCGTGTCGGTCGAGGGCAGCCTGCCGCTGGGCGTCACGCCCAAGGACGTGATCCTCGCCATCATCGGCAAGCTCGGCACCGCCGGCGGCACCGGCTACGTGATCGAATATGCCGGCCGCGCCATCCGCGAGATGACGATGGAAGGCCGCATGACGGTCTGCAACATGTCGATCGAGGCGGGCGCGCGCGCCGGCCTGATCGCGCCCGACGAGACCACCTTTCAGTATCTCGCCGGCCGGCCCTTCTCGCCCAAGGGCGGCGCCTGGGATCTGGCGCTGAGCCAGTGGCGCCGGCTGCCGAGCGACAAGGGTGCGCACTTCGATACGCAGCTCGACCTCAACGCGGCAGACATTCCGCCGATGGTCACCTGGGGCACCAGCCCGCAGGATGCGCTGCCGATCACCGACGTGGTGCCTGACCCCGCCAATGCGCCGGACGAAAACCGTCGCGAAGCTTGGGCGCGCTCGCTCGCCTATATGGGCCTGACGCCGGGCATGAAGCTGGTCGACGTTCCGATCGACCGCGTCTTCATTGGTTCGTGCACCAACGGCCGCATCGAGGACCTGCGCGCCGCGGCGGCAATCGCCAAGGGTCGCAAGGTCGCCTCGAACGTTTCGGCGATGGTCGTGCCGGGCTCGGGTCTGGTGAAGGCCGAGGCCGAGAAGGAAGGTCTCGACAAGATCTTCATCGAGGCCGGTTTCGAGTGGCGCCTGCAGGGCTGCTCGATGTGCCTCGCTATGAACGCCGACCGTCTCGACCCCGGCCAGCGCTGCGCCTCGACCTCGAACCGCAACTTCGAGGGCCGTCAGGGTCGCGGCGGCCGCACCCATCTGGTGAGCCCGGCCATGGCCGCGGCCGCCGCGATCAGGGGTACGCTCGCCGACGTACGCGACTTCCAGTAGACCACGCACATCGAGACACGAAAGATTTTGCGGGCGGTGCAACCAGGCACCGCCCGTTTTCTTTGTTCACGGGCGATTGCTCGCTCGTTGTGGTAGGATTGCGTCACGCAACTGGGGGAGACTGCCATGGCCACCGTTCCTGATTCGGGTCCCGCCGCACCGCCACCACCGCCCGTATGGAACGCCCAGCCTGCCGGGCAGGGCCAGGTTGCCTATGGCGGCTTCTGGATACGTCTCGTTGCCTACATCATCGATGCCATCGTGCTCAGCGTGGTCGTGGGCGTCATTGCCTCCATCATGGGACTGAACATCTTCGACCCGGAGAGCGAGGCCAGCTTTGACCCGACGCTGAACCTGATTTCGGTGGTCATCGGGTGGCTCTACTTCGCTCTCATGGAAAGCTCCGAGCGCGGCGCAACGCTAGGCAAGATGGCGCTGGGCCTGCGCGTCGTGTCGAACAACGGCCAGCGCCTCAGCTTCCTGAACGCCACGGGCCGTTACTTCGCCAAGATCCTGTCGGCCATCATCCTGTGCATCGGCTTCCTGATGATCGCCTTCACGGATCGCAAGCGCGGCCTGCACGACATGATCGCCAGCACTCTGGTCGTCAAATACCCCTGAGCGCAGCGTTCCCGAGGTCGACATGACAAGCGTCCCGAATTCGGGTCCCGCGGCACCGCCGCCGCCGGTCTGGGATGCCCGTCCGGTCGACATGCAGGTCCACTACGCGGGATTCTGGATCAGGACCGTCGCGGCCGTTGTCGACGGCCTCATCCTGGGCGTCATCGCCCAGGTGGTCGGCTATTTCATCGTCGAGCCGAAGGCCTTGCCTGCTCTGCCCAGCGCTCAGAATACCCAAGCCTTCTACAACTACATCCAGGCTGCCGTGCACGCGGCCGCGCCCGTCCAGCAGATCGTCTTCTCCGCGGTCCTGTGCTGGGCCTACTTCGCCTTCCAGGAAAGTTCCGCAGCGCAGGCGACGCTCGGAAAGCGGGCCCTGGGGCTTCGCGTTTCGACAGTCGAGGGCGGGCGGCTGAATCTCGCCAAGGCAAGCCTGCGCACCTGGCCGATCTATCTGCCGGGCGCAGCCCTCCTGACCGGCACCGGCATCGCGTCCCTCGTTTACTTTGTGGCCATCGTGGCCTGCCTGGCGGTCGCCTTTTCCAGCCGTAAGCAGGGCATCCACGACCGGATGGCCGGGACGATCGTCACCCGCCTCTGAGCTTCGCGGGCGACCCGACCGCGACCCGCAAGCGCTTGACCCAGCGGGCGAAAGACCGTTAATTCCGGCCTTTCAGAGGGAAACTCATGGAAAAATTCACGACGCTGCGCGGCGTGGCAGCGCCGCTGCCGATGGTCAATGTCGACACCGACATGATCATCCCCAAGCAATTCCTGAAGACCATCAAGCGCACCGGCCTGAAGGACGGGCTGTTCTACGAAATGCGCTGGACGGCCGACGGCCAGAAGAAGGACTTCGTCCTCGATCAGCCGGCCTACCAGAACGCCAAGATCCTCGTGGCCGGCCCGAACTTCGGCTGCGGTTCGAGCCGCGAGCACGCGCCCTGGGCACTGCTCGACTTCGGCATCCGCTGCATCATCTCCGAAGATTTCGCCGACATCTTCTACAACAACTGCTTCAAGAACGGCATCCTGCCGATCAAGGTCTCCAAGGAGATCATTGCCAAGCTGATGGACGATGCGAGCCGCGGCTCCAACGCCGTCATCGAGGTCGACCTCGAGAAGCAGGAGATCAAGGGTCCCGACGGCGGCACCGTCCGCTTCGAGATCGACGCCTTCCGCAAGCATTGCCTGCTGAACGGCCTCGACGATATCGGACTGACGATGGAGAAGAAGTCGGAGATCGACGATTTCGAGCGCCGTCAGCGCGAAGACCAACCCTGGTTGCACGGCGCTGCCTGAGTCGCGCCGCACCCTCCGACCACGACGAAAAGAGAAACAGGACAATGGCGTCAAATCGCAATCTGCTCGTGCTGCCCGGTGATGGCATCGGTCCCGAGGTGATGAACGAAGTCCGCAAGATCATCACCTGGATGGGCAAGAAGCGCGCGGTAGGTTTCGACATCACGGAAGACCTGGTCGGCGGCGCCGCCCTCGACAAGCACGGCGTACCGCTCACCGACGACGCCATGAAGACCGCACTGGAAGCCGACGCGGTGCTGTTCGGCTCGGTCGGCGGCCCGAAGTGGGACAATGTCGAGTTCGACAAGAAGCCCGAGCGCGGCCTGCTGCGCCTGCGCAAGGAGATGGACCTCTTTGCCAATCTGCGCCCGGCCAAGGTGTTCGATCCGCTGGTCGATGCCAGCTCGCTGAAGCCCGAGATCGTCAAGGGTCTCGACATCATGATCATCCGCGAGCTGACGGGCGGCGTCTATTTCGGCGAGCCGCGCGGCCGCACCAAGCTCGCCAACGGCGACTTCGAAGCCTTCGACACGCAGCGCTACAATTCGAGCGAGATCCGCCGCGTCTGTGCCGTCGCCTTCGAGCTGGCACGCAAGCGCAGCAACAAGGTCTGCTCCTCGGAGAAGGCCAACGTCATGCATACCGGCGTGCTGTGGCGCGAGGAAGCGACCAAGCTGCACAAGGAGAAGTACGCCGACGTGCAGTTGAGCCACATGTATGCCGACGCGCTCGCCATGCAGCTCCTGCGTTCGCCCGGTCAGTTCGACGTGATCGTGACCGACAATCTGTTCGGCGACATCCTGTCGGACGAAGCCTCGATGCTGACCGGCTCGCTGGGCCTGCTGCCGTCCGCTTCGCTCGGCGCCGCCGACGCGACCGGCCGGCGCAAGGCGATGTACGAGCCGATCCACGGCAGCGCCCCCGACATCGCGGGCAAGGGCCTGGCCAATCCGATCGCCCAGGCGCTCTCCTACGCCATGATGCTGCGTTACTCCTTCGACCTCGACAAGGACGCGGACCTCGTCGAGAAGGCGATCGAGAACGTGCTGGCCGCGGGCTACCGCACCGGCGATCTGCTCGTGGGCAAGACCGACGGCGTGAAGAAGGTCGGCACCCAGGAAATGGGCGACGCGATCATCAAGGAACTCGACCGGCTGGCCTGAGACCAGTCGAGCGGCCAGCGTCTAACGACCGGCGTCGATCGCCCGATCGACGGCCACCGCAAACAGGCCCATATCCTTCGGCGCGAGATCGGCCACGGCGCGCATCTCGAAGCCGGCATGACGCCAGCGGGCGATGGCAAAGCCATCGCGTTCGCTGATTTGCAGAGCAGCGTCGCCCGGCGTCGAGGCCGGCCACAACGACAGTGCCACGCGATGCTGGTTACGACGATAGACCAGTACGGCCACTCGGCGGCCATCCAGGACGTCGACCCTGCCCCCTAGAAGCGGGAAGCCCGATGCCGTGAGGTCGTAGACCGGCGGCGCATAGTCGATGCGGCCGGCAAACCATGGCTTCACCGTATGCTGGTCCGACGAAGCAACCTCGACTGGCCGATCGCCCATGCCGACGCGGAGATAGCCTGCGATCAGCTCGTCGGTTTCGCGGCTGCCTTCCTGGCCTATGAAGCGGCCGCCCATCCAGCCCGCGCCCACGGCCAGCAGAAGACTTGCCGCGAGCGCCGTGCGGCGCGGCCAGACGCGTGGCGTGGACGTCAGGGCCGGCGCGTCGATGCGAAGCTCGCGCTCGATCCGGGCGCGCAGCAGGTCCGGTGCGCGGGCCGTCGGCAAGCCGCGAATCAGCGCCCGCTGCGCTTGCAGACGGTCGAGCTTGGCGCGGCACTCCGGGCACTCGGCAAGCGCCGCTTCGAAACGAACGCTCTCGCCGGCCGGCAGTTCGCCGTCCAGATAGGATTCGACCATCGCCTCGCAGGTCGGGCAATCCATGGTCACTCCTTCCCCAACCGGCCGCCGAGTTCGACAGCCAGCTTCTCGCGCGCCCGCGACAGGCGCGACATGATCGTGCCGATGGGCAAATCGAGGACCGCCGCGATGTGCTTGTAGGAAAGTTCCTCGATCTCGCGCAGCACCAGCACTTCACGTGACTCCTCGGGCAGCGCCGCCAGTGCCGCCGCGATCTGACGCCGCCGATCGCCGGCCAACGCGCTTTGCTCGGGATCGGGGCCGACATCGACGACGCTTTCGGCTTCGTCGAGCGGCACTCTCTCGCCGCGACGGGCGAGTCGCATGTCGCTCCAGGTGTTTCGCACGATACGCAACAGCCAGGGTCGCGCCTCCTCGCCGCGAAAGGCATGGAAGTAACGCAACGCCCGCAGCATCGCCTCCTGTGCCACGTCCTGCGCCTCGACCGGATCGCGCGTCAGCCAGCGCGCAAAGCCATAGGCGGCATCGAGATGCGGCAGCATGACGATGCGAAAACGCTCCAGGGCTTTGCCGTCCGGTTTCGGCGTCTCCGACATGCGACCCATAGGACATCAATACCGGCGGACCGTCGATTTTATTCCCGCGGGAATAGCGACCTTCCCCGCCCGGTAGCTCCGGTATGGCCCCTTCACGAGATTCAGCCGGGCCAGGAGGTCCTCCATGCTGCCGCAAGACCGTCGCGCATTCCTGAAACTTTCCGGCCTGGCCGGCGTCGCTTTTGCCTCGGCGCTGTTCCACGGACATCAAGCGTCGGCGCAGGCCGCCGACTTTCACTTCGTCCAGTTCTCCGACACCCACTGGGGCTACAAGGGTCCGGCCAATCCCGACGCCGAGCACACGCTCGAAAAGGCCGTCGCCACGGTGAACGCATTGCCGAACCAGCCGGACTTCATCGTCTTCACCGGCGACCTCACCCATACAACGGACGACCCGGTGGAGCGGCGTGCGCGCATGAAGCGGTTTCGCGAGATCGTCTCGGCACTCCGGGTCAAGGACGTGCGGTTCATGCCGGGCGAACACGATGCGTCGCTCGACAAGGGCGAGGCGTACAAGGAGTTCTTTGGCGCCCCCTACTACACGTTCGACCACAAGGGCGTGCACTTCATCGCCCTCGACAATGTCTCGGACCCAGCCGCGAAGCTGGGCGACGAGCAACTCGCCTGGCTGGCGGCCGATCTGAAGCAGCGCCATGCCGACGACCGCATCGTCGTGCTGACACATCGTCCGTTGTTCGACCTGATGCCGTCGTGGGACTGGACCACGGCCGACGGTGCGAAGGCCATCGACCTGCTGATGCCTTACAAGAATGTCGTGGTGTTCTACGGCCACATCCATCAGGAGCATCACCAGAGCACCGGCCATATCGCCCATCATGCGGCGAAGTCGCTGATCTTCGCCCTGCCGGTACCCGGTTCGCAGCCCCGTCGCGCGCCACTGCCCTACGATGCGGCGAGCCCCGGCAAGGGACTCGGCGTACGCGATGTCGCCATGGCGCAAACCGCCGGACTCACCGAAGTCGACGTCAGCGGAGCGTAAGATGATCCAGCGTCGCTTGTTCCTGCTGGCCGCGGTTGCCGCCACCGCCGGCACGGCAGGACTCGTCCGGGCCGGGACGAACGAAGTTCGCATCTCGGCCAAGAAGTTCGAGTTCAATCCTGCGGAAGTCCGGCTCAAGCTCGGGCAGCCCGCGGTCCTGGTGCTCACCTCGGAGGACCGTATTCATGGCTTCAAGGTGCCCGACCTCGGCCTGCGTGCGGAGATCGTACCCGGCCAGGAGACCAGGGTTGCTCTAACCCCGGACAAGCCAGGCCGGATCGCCTTCTTCTGCGATGTCTTCTGCGGCGACGGCCACGAAGAGATGGGCGGCACGCTCATCGTCGAGGCGTAACGCACCTCGACGTCACTTCAGGAGCGATCCGAGCACGCCGCGCAGCATGGCGCCGCCGACACTGGCACCGATGCTCGCCGCCTTGCCCTTGCCGAACACCGCTTTCGCGGCCTCGCGCGCCACGACAGTCGTGACGCTGCGGCCGGCCGCCTTGGCAATCGTGATACCGACCGAATCGCGCGGCCGACCGACCGGCGCGCGCGGCTTCGATTCAGGGGCCGACGCTTCCGTCTGGGCTTTCTTCAGGCGCGGCTCGGGCCGCGGGACCGATGAGGACTCCGCCGGAGGAGGAGCGGGCGGCGGCGCCGGCTGTGGCGCCTGCGAACGCGGCCCCCATGGCCCCGACGTTGCCGGCACGGTGGGCGGCACCGACCCGTATTGGCCGCGTCGCTTCAACGCCTCTCCGCTTGCCGGGGCAGACGGGCCGGCCGTCGCATCGGCAGGAGCCGTCTGCGCGCCTGCCGTGACGCGGCCGGTCAGCACCTCGTAAGCCGAAGCCCGGTCGACCACTTTGTCGTATTTGCCGGCGATCGGACTGGCCGCGATCACGGTGGCGCGCTCCGCATCCGTGGCCGGGCCGATGCGGCCGCGCGGCGGGGCAATGAAGCAGCGCTCCACCGGCGTCGGCACACCCTTGGCGTCGAGGAAGGACACCAGCGCCTCGCCGACACCCAGCTCGGTGATGGTCTGCGCGGCATCGAATTTCTTGTTGGGACGGAAGGTCTCGGCCGCGACCTTCACGGCCTTCTGGTCCTTGGGCGTGAAGGCGCGCAGCGCGTGCTGCACCCGGTTGCCGAGCTGGCCCAGAACCGATTCCGGAATATCGAGCGGGTTCTGGGTGATGAAATAGACGCCCACACCCTTGGAGCGGATCAGGCGCACCACCTGCTCGATGCGACTGAGCAGCGCCTTGGGCGCATCGTCGAACAGGAGATGCGCTTCGTCGAAGAAGAAGACGAACTTCGGCTTGTCGAGGTCGCCGACTTCAGGGAGCGTCTCGAACAGCTCCGAGAGCAGCCACAGCAGGAAAGTGGCGTAGAGGCGCGGGCTCTGCATCAGCCGGTCGGCCGCCAGCACGTTGATCGCGCCCAAGCCCGAGGGATCGCAACGCATCATGTCGGCCAGCGCCAGGGCCGGCTCGCCGAAGAAGCCGTTGCCGCCCTGTTGATCGAGGATCAGGAGCTGGCGCTGGATGATACCGACCGTCTGCTTGCTCACATTGCCGAATTCGGTGGTGAGGCTGCCGGCATTCTCGGCGACCCATTGCAGCATCGCCTGCAGGTCCTTGAAGTCGAGCAGCAGCAGGCCCTGCTCGTCGGCCACCCGGAAGACGATGTTGAGCACGCCCTCCTGCGTGTCGTTGAGCTGCAGCAGGCGTGCCATCAGCACGGGGCCGACCTCGCTCACCGTCGTGCGAATGGGATGGCCCTTCTGGCCGAACAGGTCCCAGAAGATCGTGGGGAAGGCACGGCCGGCATAGCCGTCGATCTTGAGTTGCCGGGCGCGTTCCACCGCCTTGGGGTTGTCGCCTCCCACCTGGGACACGCCGGACAGATCGCCCTTTACGTCGGCCATGAAGACGGGCACGCCATACGCGGAAAAGCCCTCGGCGATGGTCTGCAGGGTCACGGTCTTGCCCGTGCCCGTCGCGCCCGCGATCAGGCCGTGCCGGTTGGCGTACTTCAGTAGGAGATATTGATCGGCATCGCTTTCGCCTACGAAGATCGCCGCATTCTCGCTCATGCCGTCTCCCTCGCTTACATATCCGACTTTAGCTAAACAGCGCGGTCCATTGTAGGTTAGTCCGCATGCCCCTGCCCCGTCTCGCTCTGGCCGTCATCGGTGATGAAATCGGCCCCTCGCTCGATGAAATGATCTCCTTCTGCCAGGAGCACGAGGTTCGCCGCCTCGATATGCGCACGGTAGGTGGCCGCAACCTGCTGAGCATGACCCTCGAGGAGGCGAGCAGCATCGCCCGCACCATCGAGAAGGCCGGGCTGCAGGTCCCGACCTTCGTATCGCCGCTGCTCAAGTGGCCGGCCGAGGGCAAGGGCACCGAGGACGGCGGCAAGATCGACTTCGCCTTCGATCCGAAGGATTGCCCGGGCGACGATCCGCTGGTCCATGCCTTCGATCTCGCGATCATACTGGGCGCCAGCCGCATCCGCGTTTTCAGCCATCTGCGCTACCCCGGCTACAAGCCGCAGGACCTGTTCGGCCGCTTCGAACGGTTGATCGATCTCGCCGCCACCTACTCCATCACCGTCGAGCTCGAGAACGAACCTGTGTGCAACATCGCCACCGTGACGGATCTGGCCGAACTGTTCGCGTCCATGACCCAGGCGATGGCGCCCAATCCCCTGCCCTCGACGCTCCGTCCCCTGGTCGATATCGGCAATGCCTGGGCCGCGGGCAAGCCGCCGACCGATGCCGAGATCGCAGCCCTCGCGCCGCGGACCGACCTCATCCATCTCAAGGATCGCGATTCGGCAGCCAAGCGCACCGTGCCGCTGGGCGACGGCGACATTCCCTGGGCCCGCGAACTCCAGCGCCTTCTCACGGCGGCGTCGGCGGGGCCCACCCCCACCCGCGAGATCGTCGCCAGCATCGAGACGCACTGCCCGCAGGATGGCCGCAACGCCACCGCCCGCTCGGTCGCGGCCCTGCGCCGGATTGCGAGCGAGATCGGCGTCGAGGTCGTCTAAGCTGGCGTGACGATGAAGCCGGCGCGCGGGAAGTGGACGACGATGTCGCCCACGCGCTCGTCGCTGCGACCGATCGAAATACGGTCCGGCGTCAGCCCCACCAGCGCTCCCGTCACCGGCACCTTGCCGGTATCGTCGGGCGTGACGCTGATCTTCTGACCGGCCTTCAGACCGCTGGGATCGGCAGCATCGACACTGCAGGCCGCGGGCTTTGCCGCATTGGCGACAGCCAAAGCATCGGCCGCGCTCATTTCCGTCGGGTTGCCGCTGCCGATGGCTTTCATCCGCTCTGACCAGGCGGCGAGGCGCGGCAGGCGGTCGAGCGGCGGCACGGCCTTGCCGCCCCCCAGCCGCTCCTTGATGAACCACACCGGATTGTAGAGCGCGCAATCCGCCAGACTGGGCGCCGCCCCCAGCAGATAGGCGCGGCCATCGCCCAGCATCTCCTCGGCCAGCACGAGCTGGGCATAGGTCTGCTGGGCAGCGACCGGCGCCGCGGCCTTGAGCTTCGCCGGCTCGAACGAGCGGCCGGAGAATTCGCTGCGATCCTTGTGGAAGGCTTCCGGCAGCTTGTCGCCGATCGCGCCCATGACGACACCGACGGCCGCCCAGAAGATGTTGCGGTCGATCCACATGGCGAGCGCCCGCGCTTCGCCTTCCTTGCCGGGCGGCAGCAACGGCGGCGTGGGCGCACGCTTCTCGATCTCCAGCATGATGAGCTGCGTATCGCAGTAGATATCGGCGCCGACCTGCAGGACCGGCGTCTTGCGATAGCCGCCGGTGAGCGGCATCAGGTCTGGCTTCGGCATGATGTTGGGGATGGTGACCGACTTCCAACCCAGCTTCTTGAGGCCGAAGGCGACCCTGACCTTCTCCGAGAAGGGCGAGGTCGGATAGTGGTGCAGGATCAGATCGGTCATGTCGTCTCCCTAGGAGCGCAACGCCTTGATGCTGGCGGCGTACTTGTCAGGACCATCGCCGAAAACCGCCGTGCCGGCCACCAGCACATCGGCGCCCGCCTTGATGCAGCGCTTAGCCGTCTCGACGTTGACGCCACCATCGACTTCGAGGTCGATCGGCTTGCCCAGCGCGTCGATTGCCTTGCGCAGCGCAGCAATCTTGGCGAGCTGGCTTTCGATGAAGGCCTGGCCGCCGAAGCCCGGATTGACACTCATCACCAGCACGAGGTCGAGATCGCCCAGCACGTGCTCGATGGCCGAAAGCGGCGTCGCCGGATTGAGGACGGCACCCGCCTTCTTGCCCAGGCTCTTGATGAGCTGGATCGTGCGATGGATGTGCGGCCCCGCCTCGGGATGGAAGGAGATCACGTCGGCGCCGGCGTCGGCGAAGGCCGGCACCAGCGGATCGACCGGCGAGATCATGAGATGCACGTCGAACGGCTGCTTGCTGTGCTTGCGCAGCGCCTTCACCACCATCGGCCCGATCGTGAGGTTGGGCACGAAATGGCCGTCCATCACGTCGACATGGATCCAGTCGGCGCCGGCCGCGGTGATCGCCTCGATCTCGCGCCCCAGCGCGGCGAAGTCGGAGGAAAGGATCGAGGGGGCGATGCGGACAGGCTGTTGCGGCATTGAGGCCTCGAAATCGCGTCAGGTGCCGGGACGCGTCGGCGCGTCCCAGCCCTTGCGACGAAAGGGGTTCGTCGGGAAGGTGCCGAGCAGCTTCAGTTCCTCGGAAAAGAAGCCCAGCTCCTCGAACGCGAGGTGGACGCTGCGCTGCTCCGGATGGCCTTCGACCTCGGCATAGAACTGCGCCTGCTCGAAGCGCGCGCCGGAGAGATAGCTCTCGAGCTTCACGATATTGACGCCGTTCGTGGCAAAGCCGCCCAGCGCCTTGTAGAGCGCCGCCGGCCGGCTCTTCACACGGAAGAGGAACGCCGTCATGCACTGCACCGTGCGCCAGTCGAGCGTGGCGTGGTCGCGCGAGAACACCAGCATGCGCGTGGTGTTGTGATCGGCATCCTCGATGTTCTTGGCCAGGACCTTGAGATTGTAGATCCGGGCGGCCAGCGACGAGGCGATGGCCCCGACGGACGGATCGCCGATCTCGGCAATCTCGCGCGCTGCACCCGCCGTGTCGGCATGCACCAGCGGCTCGAAACGATGCTTCTTCAGGAAGTTTCGGCACTGGGCCAGCGCCTGGACATGGCTCTTCACGGTCTTGACCGACTTCAGCGAGGCGCCGGGCAGAGCCACCAGGCAGTGCTCGACCCGCTGGAAGTGCTCGGCCACGATCTTGAGCTTGGTGTGCGGTAACAGGCTATGCAGGTCGGCCACACGGCCAGCGATCGAATTCTCGACCGGGATGATGGCCAACTCCGCCTTGCCGGCCTGGACGGCTCCCATGGCCGTTTCAAAGGTCGGGCAGGGCAGCGTGGTCATGTAGGGAAAGGCCGCGCGGCAGGCCATGTCCGAGTTGGCACCGGGTTCGCCCTGGAAGGCGATGATGTTGCTGGCAGCGGCTTTGCCGCCGCGCGTTTTGGCTGTCTGCCGGGCCATATGCCGAAATTCCCCCGCGTTCCTAAGGCTCCTCGATAGGCGAAAAACCTTGTAGTTTCCGGTACTTGCGACGTTCCGCCGCGCGAGCCCGCTGGTGCGATGGGATACTACTGGCGGCGTCGCGGGCGTGCTACAGCAGCGTCCGAAGAATTTGCCGTTCCGGGATTTGATTATGGCCAGTTTCAATACGATTGCGGGCTGCGTTTTGGCCTCGGCCCTCTTCGCGATGGTGGTGGGCAAGGTTTCCAACGCCGTCGTCCATCCGCACAAGCTGGACAAGCCGGCCCTCGCCGTCTCAAACGACGCGCCGACGCAGACCGCCGCAGCGCCGGCAGCCATCGAAATTCCGCCGATCGGTCCCAAGCTCGCCAGCGCCAATGTCGACGCCGGCAAGGCTATCTTCATGAAGCAGTGCTTCACCTGCCATACGGTCGACAAGGGCGGCGCCAACAAGGTCGGTCCGAACCTGTGGGAGATCGTCGACCGCAAGAAGGCGAGCCACGCCGGCTTCAGCTACTCCTCGGCCCTCACCGCCAAGGGCGGCGAATGGACCTACGAGGACATCGATCACATGATCTTCAAGCCGACCGCCTATGTGCGCGGCACGAAGATGGCCTTCGCCGGTCTTCCGAAGGAGCAGGAGCGCGCCGACGTGATCGCCTACCTGCGCACGATGGCCGATACACCCAAGCCGCTGCCGTAAGCAGGAACAGGACGTGGCCGGGTCGGTTCCTGCCGAGCTGGTCACGCTCGCCAACAGCCTCGCCGACGCGGCGCGCCCGATTGCGGCGCGCTATTTTCGTACTCCCGTTACGGTCGACGACAAGTCCGACCAGAGCCCCGTCACCATCGCCGACCGCGAGGCGGAGACCGCCATGCGCGAACTGCTGGCGCGCCATGTGCCAGGACATGGCGTGTTCGGCGAAGAGCACGGCGCGGTGCGGACCGACGCCGAGTATGTGTGGGTGCTCGACCCGATCGACGGGACCAAGGCCTTCATCACCGGCCTGCCGATCTTCGGCACGCTGGTCGCCCTCTTCCATCGCGGCAAGCCCGTGCTCGGGATCATCGACCAGCCGATCCTGCAGGAACGCTGGCTGGGCGTGAGCGGCGAGCGCTCGACCTTCAACGGCAAGCCGATCTCCGTTCGCCCCTGTCCGAAGCTCACCGACGCCTACATGTATTCGACGGCGCCCGGCATGTTCCCGGCAGGCTATGCCGGACCGCACCGTGCACTGACCGAGCAGGTGAAGTACTTCCGCTGGGGCGGCGATTGCTACGCCTATGGCCTGCTGGCCCTTGGCCATGTCGACCTGGTCGTCGAAGCAAGCCTCAAGCTCTACGATTTCGCAGCCCTCATTCCGGTCATCCAGGGCGCAGGCGGCCTGATCACCGACTGGAAAGGCGGCGAGCTCGGCATGCGTTCCGACGGCGCCGTACTGGCGGCCGGCGATGCCGCACTTCACCGTGCAGCCATCGAGGTCCTCTCGGCATAGGCGGCGCGGTCGATATCGAACCACACGATATCGGTGAAGCCTCTGTAGTCGACCCTCTTGCGATAGGTGAGGCCGATGCGCTTCATCACGGCTTGCGACGCCGTATTGCCTTCGAGCGTGATGGCGAAGATCGAACCGAGGTCGAGCGCGCGGAAGCCATAGTCGAGCGCCGCCTCGGCGACTTCCGTTGCATAGCCCTTGCCCCAGGCTTCGGGATGAAGCGCCCATAGCACTTCGACGGCGTCGAATTCGGGAACGTAGTTCAGCCCTCCGTGGCCGATCAGCTTGGCGTCCAGGAAGACGCCCCAGGGTGCCAGCCGCCGCGCCTGCCAGGAGGCGGCGAATCGGTCGATAGTGGCGCGCGCCGCGACGACGAGACCGTTCTCATCCTGCTGCGCGCCGGGCGCCGACGGCAGCCATTTCGCCACCTCGGGATGAAAGCGCATGGCGGCGTAGTCTTCGGCATCGTCGGGGAGCAAGGGACGCAGAGCGAGCCGGTTCGTTCTGAGAATCGTCATGATGGCTGACTTTACACAACTTTACCGCTGCGCCATGCCGCCGATACGGCCGCCCTCCATGTTGAGGGCACGGGGACATCCCGAAACCGATGGAGACAGACATGACGACCCTTTCCCTCAAGACCGTGATGGCCGCCCTCCTCGCAGGCAGCCTCGCCGCCACCGCCGGCGCTCCCGCTTTCGCACGTGGCGACGGCGGCTCGTTCGATCCCGCCAAGTTCCAGGAGCGCATCGAGAAGCGCGTAGACAAGGCGCTGAACGGCACCGATGCGACGCAGGACCAGAAGAAGCAGATCACCGGCATCCTGCAGGCGGCCTTCAAGGACATGAAGTCGCTGCACGACAAGCGCGCCGAGAACCGCAAGGCGATGCGCGCGGCAATGGAAGCCGCCACCATCGATCCGGCCAAGATCGAGCAGATCCGCCAGGATCAGATGAAGGTGGCCGACGAAAGCTCCAAGCGCTTCACCAAGGCGCTGATCGACGCCGGCAACGTGCTCAATGCGCAGCAGCGCCAAGCCTTCTTCAAGACCTGGGGCGATCACCCCTGGGGTGAGCGTCGCGGCCACAAGAAGGGCTGATGCGCGGTGATGACACCGGGGTCGCGCCGGCCCGATACTGAAGCGATGGCTGCGCGAATCCTGATGATCGACGACGACGACCGCCTCGCCGGGATGGTTCAGGACTATCTCGGCGGGGCGGGCTTTCGTGTAACGGTCGCCGGCACCGCGGGCAGCGGCGAAGCGCTGCTGAAGCGCGAGAGCTTCGATGCGCTGATCCTCGACCTGATGCTGCCCGATGCCGACGGCCTCGATTTCTGCCGCCGACTGCGCCAGTCGAACGATGTGCCGATCCTGATGCTGACGGCACGCGGCGAACCGATGGATCGCGTGGTCGGTCTCGAACTCGGCGCCGACGACTATCTCGCCAAGCCCTTCGAGCCGCGCGAGCTGCAGGCGCGTCTGCGCGCCATCCTGCGCCGCAAGGGCGCCACCGCGGCCGCGGACGTCCTGCGCTTCGGCCGTCTTGAAATCGACAAGGGTTCGCGCGTCGTGCGCGTCGACGGCGAAGAACGGCCGATCACCTCCTATCAGTTCGCGCTCCTGCTGGCACTGGCCGAGCGCGCGGGCCGCGTGCTGTCGCGCGACGTGCTGATGGATCTGCTGAAGGGCGAGAAGCTCGAAGCCTTCGACCGCTCCGTCGACGTCCATATTTCACGCATCCGCGCCGCCATCGAAGACGACCCCAAGAAGCCGCGCCGTATCCTGACGTTGCGCGGCACCGGCTATGTCTTCGCCAAGGACCAGGACCGCTAGTCCGTGCAGCGCCTCTACCTCCAGTTCTACGTCACCATCCTCGTCGTACTGGCAGTGTTCGTGGGAGCCGCGGTGCTGCTGTGGCGCCTGGCCGACGACGACAATCGCACGCCGCAATATCTCGACGTCGCCGCCGAGCTGACCGGCGCGCTGCTGCCCGACATCGCCTCCCCCAAGCAGGATCAGCAGCGCGCCATCGAGGTGCTGCAGCGCAAGCTGCGCTTCGACATCGCCCTCTACGAACCCGACGGCGACATGATCGCGATGGCCGGCAAGCCGCCGCCGCGCTTCAACCCCATGCACGCGCGCACCGGCTGGCGGCGCGGCCCGGGCGGGCCCAACTTCACCTTGCAGCTTCCCGACGGCCGCTGGCTGGTCGCCCGCCAGGTACGTGAACGGCCCAACCCGGCGCTCTGGATCGCGGCTGCCCTTGGCCTGGTCGCTGTTGCGGTCGCAATCGCCGCCTATCCCGTCGTGCGTGGCCTGGGCCGCCGCCTCGAACGCCTTAAGGCGGGTGTCGAACAGTTGGGCGGCGGCGATCTTTCTGCCCGCGTGCGCGTCGAAGGCCGCGACGAAGTCGCCGCCTTGGCGGCGAGCTTCAATCGGTCGGCCCAGCGCATCGAAGAGCTGGTGGCCGCTCATCGCCTGTTGCTCGCCAATGCCAGCCATGAATTGCGCACGCCGTTGGCGCGCATCGCCGTCGCCGCCTCTCTCCTGGGAGAGAATGCCGATGCCAAGACGCGCGATTCCCTGAAACAGGACGTTGCCGAACTCGATCAGCTCATCGAACAGATCCTGCTGGCGAGCCGCCTCGAAGCGCTGCCTACGCTGGAGCGGCGCGAGTCCGTGGACCTGCTGGCGCTCGCAGCCGAGGAAGCCTCGCATTACGACCTCGAAGTCGACGGCGAGCCGGTGACGGTGTCGGGCGATCGCCTGCTGCTGCGTCGGTTGATCCGCAATCTGGTCGAGAATGCCCGACGCTATGGCGGCAGCGGGCCGATCACCGTCACCGTCACGCGGCAAGGCAGCCGCGCCGTGCTCGATATCTCCGACCATGGCCCCGGCGTACCGGAGGCCGAGCGCCAGCGGATCTTCGAGCCCTTCTATCGATTGGCCGGTGGAGCCGAGACCGGCCGCGGCAGCGGGCTGGGTCTCGCCCTGGTCCTCGACATAGCCCGCCGCCACGGCGGCGACGCCGTCTGCCTCGCCGCAGAGGGTGGGGGCAGCCGTTTCAGGGTCGACCTGCCAGCAACGGGCGACGAGGGATAGGGATTTCCGGCCCGTTGCGCAGGGTGCCCGATCATTGCCGTAGCAGACGGCCAGATATTTTCACCGGACGAAGCCGCAGGTCGGAAGCGGCGTTCATGGCACCGCTGCCAAAGACGCCTTAAGATCGCCGGTGAACGATCGTTTACCGGAGGAGCGGCCCCATGGATTTCAACATTCCCGCCGATATCGCGGCATATCTGAACGAGCTCGACACCTTCATCGAGCGCGAGATCCGGCCGCTGGAACGCGAGAACGACAATATCCGCTTCTTCGACCATCGCCGCGAGCATGCGCGCACCGATTGGGACAATGACGGCCAGCCGCGCCACGAATGGGAAGAGTTGCTTGCCGAGATGAAGCGCCGCGCCGACAAGGCGGGCCACCTGCGCTTCGGGTTGCCGAAGGCGCTGGGCGGCAAAGACGGCTCCAATCTCGCCATGGCGATCATCCGCGAGCATCTCGCGCACAAGGGGCTCGGCCTGCACAACGACCTGCAGAACGAGAGCTCGATCGTCGGCAACTTCCCGGTGGCCCTGCTGCTGCACCGCTTCGGCACGCAGGAGCAGAAGGACCGCTACATCGAAGGCATGTTCAAGGGAGCGGAGCGCATCGGCTTCGGTCTCACCGAGCCCCTGCACGGCTCCGACGCCACGTTCATGGAGACCACCGCCGTCAAGCAGGGCGGCGACTGGGTGATCAACGGCATGAAGCGGTTCAACACCGGCATGCACACCGCCACGGTCGATCTCGTCTTCGCCCGGACCTCGGGCAAGGCGGGCGATGCGCGCGGCATCTCGGCGTTCCTCGTGCCCGTGAAGTCGCCCGGCTTCAAGATCGAGTACATGTGGTGGACCTTCAACATGCCGAGCGACCATGCCGAGGTCTCACTGACCAATGTGACGGTGCCCAACTCGACCATGCTCGGCGAGGAAGGCCGCGGCCTCGACGTGGCACAGACCTTCGTGCACGAGAACCGCATCCGTCAGGCCGCCTCCAGCCTCGGCGCCGCGCAGTACTGCATCGACATGTCGGTGGCCTATGCCAAGAACCGCAAGGTGTTCGGCAAGGCGCTGGCCACCAACCAGGCGATCCAGTTCCCGCTGGCCGAGCTGCACACCGAGGCCGAGATGACGCGCGGCCTGGTGCGCAAGACCGCCTGGCACCTCGACCGCGAGCACCACATGAACGTGAGCGAATGGGTGGCGATGTCGAACTATCGCGCCAACCGCCTCGTGTGCGATGCCGCCGACCGTGCCATCCAGGTCCATGGCGGCATCGGCTACTCGCGCCACACGCCGTTCGAGCACATCTATCGCCATCACCGCCGCTACCGCATCACCGAAGGCTCGGAGGAGATCCAGATCCGCCGCGTCGCCGGCACGCTGTTCGGCTTCTGGGGTGCTCAGAAGGCCTCGACGGCACCGCACTCGTAAGTGACGCCCGTCGCTGGAGGCGTCGAATGAAGGGGTATCGCTACACCGGCGATGTCCTGATGCTCGGCACGGCGCTGCTCATGGGGTCGAGCTATCCTTTCGCCAAGGACGTGCTCGCGGTCATGAGCCCGTTGCTCTACAGCGCCTCGCGCTACCTGATCGCCGCTCTCTTCCTGTTCGCCGTGCTGGCGGTGCGACGCCGGCCCATGGCCCTGCCGCGGTGCGACTGGCTGCCGATGATCCTGCTGTCGATCGTCGGCGTCACGATCTTCCAGGCCTGCTGGGGTCTCGCCATGGCGCGCAGCGCGCCGTCGGTCGGCTCGATCGTGATGACCACGACCACGGCCTTCTCCGCCATCCTCGCCTGGTTCGCCGGCCGGCGGCTTTCGGCTCTCGGCTGGGCCGGCATCGCCGTGGCCTTCGCAGGTGTCGTGCTGGTGGTAAACAACAGCCTGACCCGCCTCACCCTCTCCTTCGGCAGCCTCGACGGTACCCTGCTCTGGATGGTCTCGGCCTTTGCCTGGGCGCTCTATGTCGAGCGCGGCGCCCCGTACAGCCAGCGGCTGGGCACCCTGCAGGTCATGGCCTGGACGACCCTGCTCGGCTCCCTGATCCTGATGCCCTTCGCCCTCGCCTTCGACTCCCTCGATGAATTCGCACGGCTCGACGACCGGCTCCTCGGCTTCTGGCTGTACACGGCCATCTTCCCCGTGGGGGTGGCCTTCGTCGGCCTCACTGCCGGGCTGGAGCGGCTGGGGGTCGGCCGGGTCATGGTCTACATGTATCTGATCCCCGTGGCGGGCGTGAGCCTGTCGGCCGCCTTCTTCGGCGACCCCCTTACCGCAGCCCGCGTGATCGGCGGTCTGATCGTGCTGCTGGGCGTCATTCTGACGCGCGTTGCGCTCGACCGTGCCGCTCGCGTTCCTGTATGAACGGGGCGCAACCGAGAGGACTTCCGATGGCCCGAAAGGCCGTAAAGAAAGCGTCTGCCAAGGCCTCGGCCAAGGCCGCATCGCCGTCCCAGCCCCTCACGACGCCGGGGACCGGCGGACGTCGGGCCTATGTCGCGCGTGCCACCAAAGAGACGAGCATTGCCGCCGCCATCAACCTCGACGGCACCGGCAAGTACGACATCGAGACCGGCATCGGCTTCCTCGACCATATGCTGGAACAGCTTTCGCGCCACAGCCTGATCGACATCACGCTGCGCGCCGAAGGCGACCTGCACATCGACTACCACCACACGACCGAAGATGCCGGCATCGTCCTAGGCGAGTGCCTCAGCAAGGCGCTGGGCGACCGGGCCGGCATCCGCCGCTACGGTTCGGCGCATATCCCGATGGACGAAACCCTGACCGAAGTGGCGCTCGACGCGTCGAACCGGCCGTACCTGATCTGGAAGGTGAATTTCTCCAAGCCCAAGCTCGGCACCATGGACACCGAGCTGTTCAAGGAGTGGTTCCAGGCCTTCGCCCAGCTCGGCGGGCTCACCCTTCATGTCTGGAATCACTACGGCGACAACAACCACCACATCGTCGAAAGCTGCTTCAAGGGCTTGGCCCGGGCGCTGCGGGTCGCGGTCGAGCTCGATCCACGCCAGCTCACGGCCGTGCCCAGCACCAAGGGCGTGCTCTAAGCAGATGATCGTCGCCCCATGACTGTCGCCATCGTCGACTACGGCTCGGGCAACCTGCGGTCCGCCGCCAAGGCTTTCGAACGCGCCGCCCGCGAGGCCGGCACGAACGAGCGCATCTTGGTGACGGCCTCGACGCGTGAAGTAGCCGAGGCCGATCGCATTGTACTGCCGGGTGTCGGCGCCTTCGCCGATTGCCGTGCGGGCCTCTACGGCGTGCCGGGCATGGTCGAGACGTTGCAGCGCGAGGTCATCGAGCGCGGCAAGCCCTTTCTCGGCATCTGCGTCGGCATGCAGCTCATGGCGACGCGCGGCGTCGAGTACGGTGTCCATGCCGGACTGGACTGGATTGCCGGCGACGTAGTGCGCATCGAAGCCAGGGGGCAGGCGGGCAAGGACCATCTCAAGATCCCGCACATGGGCTGGAACGAGCTGGACGCTCTTAAGCCGCACGCCCTGCTGGAAGGCATTGCGCCGCGCGACCATGCCTATTTCGTGCACTCCTTCCAGCTCGCCGCCAGCAGACCTGAGACGGTCCTTGGCCTGACCGACTATGGCGGACCGATCACTGCCATCGTCGGTCGCGACAATCTCGCGGGCACGCAGTTCCATCCCGAGAAGAGCCAGGCCACTGGCTTGCGCCTGATTGCCAACTTTCTGCGCTGGAAGCCCTGAGCCGGTAACCGATCGACTTGCCGCGGCATTAGTCTTCTGCAAGCCGGAAGATCAGGAGGAGCCGATGCACGTCCGGGCGATGTTCCAGAGCCATCCGCACTTCAGCCGCAACCCTGCCAGCGACGCGCTGGTCAATTGCATCGAAGCCTGCTTCGATTGCGCCCAGACCTGCATCTCCTGTGCAGACGGCTGTCTCGGCGAGAAAGGGGTGGCCGGACTAAGCCAGTGCATCCGGCTCAACCTCGACTGCGCCGATGCCTGTGCCGCCACCGGGTCGGTTCTTACCCGCCGCACCCACACCAATCCCGCCCTGATCCGTCGCATGATCGAGACCTGCGCAGAGCTATGCCGAGCCTGTGCCGATGAGTGCGAGCGGCATGCCGAGGAACACGGGCATTGCCGCATCTGTGCAGAGGCCTGTCGCGACTGCGAACGCACCTGTGCTGCAGCGGCCACATCGCTCGGTGCTACCGGCCCCTAGAGCCTTTCACGTTTTGACGTGAGCCTATCCGGCACTCTGGATGTAGCTGGAGCATTCGGATTGTCGGATGGTCTTGAGGAGGTTGGCGATGTAGCGCGAGAGGCCTTCCTGGGTGCGCTTTTG
>WBZX01000105.1_pt2 | contig 73847 bp, 61 predicted proteins | sample 5204211 | NCBI WGS metagenome assembly WBZX01 (sample SAMN12344362, study PRJNA552823) | activated sludge metagenome | biome: Activated sludge suspended growth; feature: Nitrification reactor; material: Wastewater; isolation source: activated sludge from nitrification reactor of wastewater...
GGGCGCAAGAAGCCGCTCAGCCAGCGGACGGAGCGGTCCGCGTAACCACTGGGCCGTGGGGATCACGAACCCGCGCTTCGGCGCATGCAGCAGGTCATCGGGCAACAGATCGTGCACGGCCTGCCGGAGCAAATACTTGGGGTCATCCGGCGTGGTCCGGATCTGAGCCGGAATACGCATGACCGCCTCGACGAACAGGTGATCCAAAAACGGCACGCGCGCCTCCAGGGAATGGGCCATGGAAAACCGATCGGTCATAAACAGAAACTCTTCCGGCAATTGCGTCCGCATCGCCAGGTGCATGACCGCATCGCGGGGCTGCTCGCTCTGGGACTCCCGGTAGTGTTCTCGCAACAGTTCCACCGTGTCTTGAATGATTCGTCCGTCCGACGGCGACGCCAGGACCGCATTCCGTTTCATGGACTCGGAGAGATAATAGAAGGCTTGCACGTAGTCCCATCCAAACGGATCGCGCCGCGCCTCCGTATAGTGACGCCATCGCTCCTTCCTTCGTAAACCTCCGATGCCATGCGGAATCTGATCGACCAGCGACGCAACCAACGGCCAGCCACGCTCCAGCCACGCCGGCAGCGGAGCGGCCTGTGTCCCCGGTGACGTCCGCTGTTCCAGCTGAATGTATCGCCCGTAATCTCCGAACAGTTCATCACCGCCGGTTCCCGTCATCCCGACCTTGACGTCTTGCTGCATGAACTGAAACACGTACCAGGACGGTAGCCCTCCGCCGTAGGGCTCGTCCAATGCCCACACCATTTTGAGCAAATCCCGCAGCAGGTCTTCCGGCTGGAGCACCAATTCATGATGGTCGGTCCCCCACCGCTGCGCGACCGCTCGCGCGAGCGGCAACTCATCAAGCTCAGCGGCGCCCTCCCCCACAAACCCGAGCGAGTAGGTTTTGAGCTGCCGATGACCACTCTCGGCCAACAGTCCGACGATGCTGGACGAGTCCAATCCGCCGGACAACGAGCAGCCGATCGGCACATCGCTGAGACTCCAACGACGAACCGCGGCGCCCAACTCGGCTCGAACCAGCTCACTCCATTCCCCCACCGACCGATCTTCTTGCGGTGCAAATGAAGGCCGCCAATAACAGCGGGTTTCGAATCGGCCGGTCGCCAAGTCGTACCGAAACCAATGACCCGGCGCAAGCCGAGACACGCCGCGAATGATGGAAGCCGTCCCGGGGACGAACCGTAGCGTCAGGTAGTGAGACAAGCTGCTTTCATCGAGAGTGCGAGTCAGACCGGGCATCCGCAGCAAGCTCTTCAGCTCCGATGCGAATGCAAACGCATCGGGCCGCCGGGCATAGTACAACGGCTTGATTCCCACCCGGTCCCGTGCGCCGAATAACACGTTGCGCCGCTTGTCATGAAGCACGAAGGCGAACATGCCGTTCAACTCTGTCAGCATGCCCTCCTGCTTCTCGTCGTACAACCGCAAGAGCGTTTCGGTATCGGAATTTTCCGTGTGAAACCGGTGCCCGCGCTGCTCAAGTCCGCGTCGCAGCTCCGGGGAATTGAAGATTTCTCCGTTGTAGACGATCCACACCGACTGCTCGGGGTTCGCCATCGGCTGGTGGCCGTGCGCGAGATCCAGAATACTGAGCCGCCGCATGCCCAGACAGAGCCTGGCCGCGGGATCGTCGTAGTGACCTCCATCGTCCGGGCCACGATGGACCAGCGCACCGGTCATGGCGCGGACAACCTCGCCGGCTCCGGGACCGGCCATTCCGGCTATGCCGCACATGACGACAACCTCGAGCTGTGAGGTGGACTGCAGAGTAAGGGAGTCGGGTTAGGCATGCGGCGAGAAAAAATCTTCCTGTCCTGATTGAATCCACGCAGCGAGCGCGCGGAGATCGGCCGCCGCGCGCAGGTCCTGCCCTTTCGGCAGACAAACCCTGGTCTGGAGGCTCGCCTTGGCATCGCGCTGATATTCCAACGCCACCGTGCGTAGCGTCAGCGGGCGCGCAATGAACACGCCATAGGCAAACCGCTCCGCCAGCTCATGCTCCAGGTCCGTGAGCGGAGGAAGCTCCTGAATGTGCGCCAACCGGTCCAGGTATTGAACTCGCGATTCGGAGTCGACGGTGAACCCGAGCCGGTCGTATCGTCCGGTCCCCGCAGTCAACACGGGAATGCCAAAACTAGCGGCTTCAATCCCCACGGTTCCACGAACCGTCACACAATAGTTCATGACTGAATACAGGGAAAGGGTACTCAGGCGACTGTCGGGTTGAATGATGCGCACATGCGGCGGCGGACTCCCACCGAGCGAACGGATCGCTGTCAGCTCGGACGGCTCGGACCCGACTCCGTCCCGCATGTTTTTGACGATATTGGCAGGATGAATCTTCACGATCCAATTGACGGCGGGATTCGCATATGCCACCTTCATCGTCTCCACGAACCATTCCTCGTAGCTCTCGAACAGATCGGTTCCATAGAAGAAGGTGCCGTCCCAGAAGATGTGCGGAAAGATCACGACGGTTTTCTTTCCCTCCTCCAGGCCCAAGCTTCGTCGAACCTCAGCAGGATCTTCCAGCTTCGTGTGAAACTGGGTCCCGACCTCGCTGTACCATTCCCCGCTGGTGTAGCTGCCGACCAATTCCCGCCGAAGAAGATGACGATCCGCCTCCGTCCACGGCTTGGCTTGTAGTTCGCCCCACGTGGAGGCCGACAGCGAGGCCGGGTGGACTTCGCGGTTTCCCCGGCTGTAGCGCTTGAGCATCAACTGATTGTTTCGGTGCGCGGCGTTCCACGTGATCGTGTCGATGCCGGCAGCCAGACAGAGATCGAACAGTTCTCCGCGCGGGCTGTACCCCGTATCCACCGACAGCACGAGTTGCGGGCGGAGGGTGTTGACGATGGCCTCCGCTGTCCTGGCATAACACATGGCGCGATAAAGAAACGGCAGGAGCGCGTCGCGAACACTCCGGTCTGAGAGATCGAGCCGCCCCACCCGCAAGTGGCGCAATACCGTCGAGGCCGCATACTTTCCGACCCGGGCGCCGCAATAGTCGGTCCTGATCAGCTGCTCGAAGGAACCGATGGATGCCATCACGTGCACCGCCTCGGCCATCGGCACCTGCCGGAAGCAATCATCCCAATACAGATGCTCTTGAACACCGATCTCGCGGTAATAGGCCCCCATCCACCGGTCGTAGTCCGTCAAGATCACCGGCCGATAGCCGGCCAACTGGAACGCCGTGACAAGAGCGATCTCGACCAACTGGCCCAAAGACCCCGAACTGACCACCAGCACCCGCGGGCTGTCGGAGGATTCCGGAGGCGCGGCTTGGCGGAACGCGGCCCCGTAGTCAGCGGCGAACCGACGGAATGCTTGATCGAGACCGGCTTCCTGACTACGGAACTCGCGATCGACACTCTTCCGAAGATGATACTGAAGAGCGCGCGCGGCGGGAAGCACGTGGACCCGGGAAAGGCCACGCTTGAGAGACGTTTTCCAGTTGGGATGGGTCATGAAGGCGCGCGGACGAGCGGCAGTTTCCTGTTAGGTCATTTCATCGATCAGGTACGGCAACTCGGTGCTTTCCCATTTCTCGAAAATGCTGTTCATTTCTATGATGCGACGGATGCCGTCTTCCAGTGTGACACGCGATTCAAACCCCAATAACCGTTTTGCCTTTTCGCCGGAACAGTAACGGCGATGAATTTCACGGCTCGCGTGGCGGTCGGTGCCTTGAAAGTCGGCGGCATATTTAATCTCAACCGAAGGGTTGCCGCTCGCCTTGACCACGAGATCCGCCAACTCCTTCAATGAGGTGGGCCGGTCGCTGTTGCCGAGATTGATCACCTGACCGACGGCTTCCGGTCTGAGCAGGGCCTCCACGACGCCCCTGGCCGTATCCTCACTGTAACAGTAGGAGCGGATTTGATCGCCGCTGCCGTTGATCACGATCGGCTTCCCCGTCATGGCATTTTGAATGAATTTGGGCAGGACGAATTGCGCCGCCTGATAAGGCCCATAGGCATTGAAGAAACGCAGAATGACGTGCTCGAATTCAGGATACCGTTGCGCATACCCGATGCAGAGCTCTTCGCCGGCGAGCTTGCTCACCGCATACACGGTCTTCCCCTGCGTGATCGTCTCTTCGGTGATCGGGTTTTCGATCGGCTCGCCATACACTTCCGACGACGAGGCAAACACGAGCCGCTTGATCCGGTGTTGGATCGCACAATCCAGCACCCGTTTAGTGCCGTCCACGTTGATTTCAAGGCAGCGTAAACGATTGACCTCCGTCCGCCGCACACCGAGCAACGCGGCAAGATGGATCACCGCCCCGCAACCGTCCATCGCTTCGCGAATCGAGGAGATGTCCAGTATCGACCCGTAAAATACCTTTGCTTTTTCCGGCAGCGCCTTTCGGACACGGGCGATCTGTTCGCCCAGGTCCAGCAGATGCACCTCGATTCCCCGCCGATCCAGTTCACGGCAAACCTGAATCCCGATACAACCGGCGCCGCCGGTCACCAATACAGGAGCATTCATAAATTCCGAGCCTCTAGTAGGTCATCTGTTTATTGAGAAGCTTGCTGAGGTCAACCTCTTCCAGCACCTTGCAGATCCGTTCCGAACTATTGCCGTCACCGTATGGATTTTCGCAGGTCTTCAATATCGTCCTGAAGCGATCGTCATGAAGGGCGCGCTCGATCGCCGCTCCGATCAGCCGACGGTCGAATTCCGGGACGGTAATGACATTGCAGGCCCGCATGCGGCCGGTCTGGCGGCTGCCGATGTCCAATGCCGGCAACTTGAACGACGGGGCTTCCAGAATGCCGACGCTGGAGTTGCCGACCAAGACCGACACGTGAGTCAACAGACTTAAGAACACCTCGCGGTCCAGATTTTTGAACGTCTTGATTGTCGGGACGTGCTCGTACTGCCGGATCACGCCGATGATTTCCTGTCCGGCCGCATCCACGTTGGGATAAATCACCAGTGCCTGATGCCCGCTCTCCTTCACCGCCGCCAGAGTCTCTTCCATTTGCGCTTTGGCCAGATGCACTTCCGCTAACACGGCATGCTGAATCACAAGCAAGACCGGCTTGGTGAAATCCACCCCGAAGCGCTTCGCCAACTCGTTCCGATCCAGCTTCTTGCCGTGCACGACGTCGTCCAGTTGCGGCGCGCCGACGTTAAAAATCCGCCAGGGTTCTTCCCCCATTTTCCGCACCCGTTCGGCAGAATCCTCACAAGCCGGCAGGTGGATGTGAGCCAGCTTGGTAATGGCGTGACGGGCAGACCCGTCGATATGGCCGGATAGGTCACCGGATTGAATGTGCGCAACCGGAATATTCATATAGGCCGCCGTCACCGTCGCCGCCAGGATCTCGGCACGATCCCCTGCCACCAGCAAAAGGTCCGGCTTCAGCATATCGAATACCTGCGCGAGACCTTGCATCTCGACACCCAGCGATTTCGACCAGGCCGTCGGTGTATCCCCGCCGACATACATATCCACGCGGGCGGCCGGCGTAAACCCGTCCCGTACGATTTCATTGATCGACGATCCGTATTCCTTCAACAGGTGCATGCCGGTCACGATGAGCTGCAATTCCAGCCGCTCGGACTGCTCGATCAAGTGCATCACCCGTTTCACATAGCCGTAGGTGGCCCGGGCCTCGGACAGGACGGCGATCTTCCTCGGTTTCATGCGTTCAGCTGCTCCCAGCGAATCTGACTGTCCTTCGGAATATCTGTTTTGGCGACCTTCCCGATCACTTTCTTCAAATCTTTCGCCGCCACTGCACCGGGCCCCGGACTCGGCCGCTTCACCCAGACCATGGTCGGCGTAATGACCGTGCCGCGCGGAATGGCGACTTCCGACACGACGCTCTCGCGCGCCCAGGCGACAATTTCTCGTTCCTCCGGAAAAATCTGCCGTTCGGCGCCCCGTCCCCGGAACACCGCATCCACACCTTTCACCAGCTCACTCAATTCATCCGGTTCGATCGATACGGGATGATCCGGCCCCGGCTGTTGCCGGTCGAGCGTGAAATGCTTTTCGATCAGACAGGCTCCCAAGGCGGCGGCCCCGATGCCGGTATAAATCCCTCGCGAATGGTCCGACAAGCCGACCGGCACGGAGAAGAGCTCGCGATACCTGGCGATCATACCCAGATTCACCCGGTCATAGGGCGTGGGGTACGCGGACACACAATGCGTTAAGGCGAACGGGGTCTTCAGTTGCCGCAACAGCGCAACCGTTTCTCCGACCTCTTCGATCGTGCACATCCCGGTCGAGACGATCATCGGTTTCCCCTTGCGGCCGATATGTTCGATCAGCGGCAGATTGGTCAATTCACCGGACCCGGTCTTGTACGCAGCCACCCCGAGCTCTTCCAACATATCCGCGCCGATCCGGCTGAACGGCGTGCAGAGATACAGGATGCCCAAGGACTCGCAGAGCCGTTTCAATTCGCGATGCTGGTCGATCGACAGATTGGTTTTATCCAGCGTCACATAGAGCGGCTCGGCAAAGTTCGCCGATTGCGGCGTCTCGCGCAACATCTCGTTGTCCAGCACATGGATCTGAAACTTGATGATGTGAGCGCCCATCGCATGCGCCATGTACACCATGCGTTTGGCGGTCTCGAAATCGCCCTGATGATTAACCGCTGCCTCCGCGATCACCAATGGAGAATGGTCAGGACCGATACGAAATGGGCCGATAGGAATGGATTGAATCTCAGCCATGCTGCTCCTCCGTGAGACGCTGCGCCAGCACCGCCTCCGCCACAATAAAATCCAGGGGCTCATTGATATCGATGGCCTCGCGCGGATCCTCGACGACCACTCCGCACCGCGTTCGGCCCAGGACCGATCGATCGCGCTCAAGCACATCGGTTTTCGTCACGTACACGGTGCTACTCTCTTCAAACAACGGCTGGCGTTCCTGCCGCCGTCTCGGCTGATCTGGAAACAGGTATTCAAACCGGCCGTCCTGCAGACGACCGTAACATTTGCGGGTTTCTGTCACCGTCATCACACAATCCAGTTGCGGGTGTCGGATCGCCTCGGCAATGCAGCGATCGATCAGCCCCGTGGTCCTGAGCGGAGACGTGGGCTCCAGGGTGACCACATAATCAGGGCGATACCCATCCTTTGCCAGCACCTCCAGGGCATGCAACAACGCCCATTCGGTCGGGGCTTGATCGGTCGCCAACTCTGGGGGCCGCTCGATTACCTCCGCGCCGTAATCACGTGCAACCCGGGCGATATCGGGATGGTCGGTGGAGACGACGCATCTATCGAGATAGGTCGAGCCCTTGGCGGCCCGGATCGTAAATGCCAGCAGCGGGGTGCCGTTCAACGGACGGATGTTTTTCAAGGGGATCGATTTCGATCCCCCGCGGGCAGGAATGACCGCTAGGACATGCATCAGGCCCCTGCCGCCTCCAGCACCTGCGCTGCATTCACCACTTCCGCGTGCGCAATGCGCAACCCGGGTATATGCCCGACCAGGTCCGTTCCGAACGGCGCAGGCTGGACTCGCGGTGCCGCATGGTACAGGGAAAAGTCGAAGTTGTTCAATGCATTCCGCTCCAAATAGCGCGATGTCTCCAAATTGACGGAGAGGAGCGTTCCACCGGGCTTGAGCGTGCGCGCCATGAACCGGAGATAGTGGTTGACCGTTTCGATGGTCATTTCCTGAAACGACGACATATTGAAACTGAAATCCATACTGTCGTCCGGCACGAGATCCACCTGGGTCGGCAGCAAAAAACGGACATCCACCTGCTCATCGGTCTGCGTCGATTCAGCCTCGTTGGGCAAGGCAATCCGAATCTCAGGAAAGACGCTCTTCAAAAAACAATATCCGAACAGGATCGTTTCCGGGAGGTCGATGACCGTCGCGCGGAGGGATGGATTCAAACTCCGGTAGAAGGCGACATTGACACAGGCCCCCGCGCCGACTTCCAGCATCGAGCCGGGAAGCGGTTTTTTTTCCCGCAGTACGTAGGCTTCCAGGCATCGGAAATACGGATTGGGGTGCCACGCATACCAGCGCTCATGCTCCGGAGACACAGAGACCTGGGGATAGAACCGGCGAAACTGCCGGTATAGTTGCACCGGATCCCGGCCTCGACGGATGCGGGCGGCTTCGTGGCCACCGAATAATGCGCCAAGACAGCGCCGCCAACGAGGGGTGTTTCCTGCCTCCTCGCCTCCCAACCCGACCTCGACGGAGGAAGGAAACGCATGACCGCCTTGCAACAGCAACCGGTCTAGTGAAAATCCGGTGAAGGTCTGTCCCGCCCAGTGCGTCCATAAATCCGACGGGCGATACAACGGGTGCGCCGCAATCTGAGCGCCCACGTCCTCATCCCACAGATACCGCACATAGTCCAACAAGGTGCGCGCTTCTTCGCGGGTCGGCGAGAACGCCGTCTGAAACATGGTCTTGTCGCGAAGCGTAAACTTCATATCGTGTAGTCCCGGCAACTATGCAAGCGGCGAGAGCAGTATACGGCACAGGTAGAGCCGTCGCTGAATCAGAGCGCGCGCTAATCGGACCTTTGAGGAGGCGTTCATATATTCCCACTGATCCGGCGCCAGCCACTGCAGAAATAGCGGCAACTTGGCCGGGACCTGCGCGGCCTCCTGCTCGGAAAAATATCCCAACCGCCGACCGAGTTGATAGGTCCGGAGTAAGATCAACTTTCGCTCGCGCTCAGTCAGAATGTCATCGTACCCATAGGCCTTCGCCATATCGGAGACGACCTCCGCGGGTGTTTCCACGCCTTTCAAGCTGGAATTGATCGGCAGCGACTTCGTATGCCGACCGCCCAGAACGGTTTGAACCGTCGGCTCTTCAGGAGGCGACACGCCCAGCCAGGAGCAAATATCGGTGACCGTGCGGGTCGGCGCATCACAGATATCTTCATAGCGAACGAGATAGTGCTGCGTCGGGTCCGTCGTAAGGCCACGCAGCGTAAATTCCGCATGCGGGATCCACCGGGATTCCAGCTGCAATCGGAGAATGTCCCCGCCTTGAAACCAGAAGGGCTTTTGTTTCAGCACCATGTCCGTGCGTTTGAGCGAACTGTAATTGGAATAGGGATGCCGCATGATGTGAATACATTTCATGCCGGGAAACAGGGCCTGGTAGCGGGAAAGATCGGAGACTTCGATCGACTTGAACATCAGCAGCGGCGTAGCCGGCAGGTTTCGCTGGTCGTAACAGAGGCGGATCGCATCCAGATAGGATTCCAGATCGTGTTTCGCATCGCCGGTCACGCGGGCCATGATGCGCTCGAGCGGACTTCCGTCGGGTGTGATGGGCTGTACCAGCTTCTCCAGATAGGTCTGCTTGAGTTCATCAAGCTGGTCGGCTGCCCAGGCTCGAAACAACTGCCGCTGCCGCTGCTCGAACGTCCCTCCTGCTTGACCCGGCAGGTGCGACGCACAGGACGCCAACGTCCGTTTCACGGCGCTCCTCAGCGAACACGGCGCGAAACTGCGCAAGTAGTTCAGTTCGATCGGATAGATCCACAGGCCGGGACTGCCATCCAGCAGCCGCATGAGCAGCGACGACCCATTGCGACCAGCGCCGAAAATACCAACCAGCACGGAGGCCTCCTACCGAATTCGCTCGATGTGAGCCAACCGATTGACTGACTTGACGAGGCGGAACGATTGTTGCGCCACGATTTCGTTCAACAGCTTGCCGACCGACTCCGAATGCGTGTGGAAGACGGCTTCATCACAGGCATCGTCGAAGAGGACCGCGCCGCCGACTTTCACGCGCCGGCCAAACCGCTCGAAATCATTTTTCACGCCCTCGTAACTGTGATCGCCGTCGATGAACACGAGGTCGACCTCGCCGGTCTCGACTTCGATCGTGCGCGAATCGCCGACAAGCAAGGTCACGGACAATCCGAACCGCTTGCAAATGTCACGAATCTCGTCGTCAAACGTGCGCTTCGTCCCCCGCTGATGCAACCGCGCTTCCTTTTCGCCGAGGTCGATCGACCAGAATTCGCCCTGCCCGTTCATGGCTGCGGCAATCGTCAGTGTCGACCCTCCCTTGTACCGACCAATTTCGATGACCTTGCGGGGCTTCAATCGACGGACCAAGCCGAACAGATAGGCGGTTTGCCTGACGGTCATGGCAATCACTCCATGATCGAGCGAGGTACTGGCGAACAAACCGGACAGGTCTTCGAATTGAAGCGGCGCAGAGGGGGATAAATCAAACGGCATCGTATCCAGCGAGGGCGTCCGATTCAGCTTCGGCCCCAGCGCTTCCAACAGCAGTTGCGGGTTTCGCTCCGCCAATTGCCGAGCAAACGCCGTACATAAGAACTCGGGTAACAAGGTAGCAAGTCCTTCTCCGATCCGAGAAGCAATAGCGTTCTTCACGATCCCCTCTTAATCTAACTCGCGTAGCGAGTCGTTACTGGTTCGCCTGTCTGTCACCGTCACTAATGAACGGCATTCCCGTTGGCTCGGGCAGAGAGCGGACGGCATTGGTCCACCATGTCCTGCACAAGAGCAAACATTTTCGGAACCACCACATCCGATCGATAGTACGTCTCGAACGTCTGCTGTCCCCCCCGCCCGATTCGGTCTCGAAGTGTCTCGTCGTCGACTGCCGCGACAATCCAGTCCGCCAGTGCGTCGGGCGTTTTTCCCAGCAAGGCATTGACGCCATGCTCGATCTCAGGCATGGCCAGGCGGCTGTTCTCATGCATGATGACACACGTACCGAGAGCCCAGGCGAGCAGAATTCTGGTGTTCCCCACCAGAAAGTCGGCATTCACATTCGTGAGCACAAGGAACGAGGACGCCGATCGGAACTCCTCATTGATGTCCTCGACCCACCCACGGACCTTGATTCGAGGATCCTTGAGCACGGCGGCCGCAACGGCCGATGGAGTGCCTTTCCCCAACAAATGGATTTCAAATGGACGATCCTTGAATCGACTCGCCAGTCGCGGCAACAGCTCCCGGCCCAGGTACGTCAAGGCGAAGGTATTGCCGGTTGCGCCGAGATTGCCGACACTCCCGATAATTTTGATCGGACGCGACTGCACATCAGACAGCGAGACAGGCTGCGGCGCCGGGTCCACCGCCGGCCACATGTTTTGCAGATAGATCGAATGCGGATGTCCGTGCTCGCGATAAAAGTCCGCATCTAACCGCGAATTGTTGGCGGTGACCTCACAAGCATTCATCATACGGATGTTCAGCCGCTTTCGCCGTTCATTCCGCATTCGCTCGAACCATAACCACAGACGATCCCTCATCGAGGCCGTCGGAAGACTGAACAGATCGGGATGTCGGAGCCGGGCCTGCATCGGCAGATGATCGGGATTTCCGTAATACACAAACTTCGGGACGCCTGCTATGTGATAGGTCGCAGCCAGCGCCTCCCAGCTCCAGATGCTCACGATCGCATCGGCACCGGCCTCGCTCACCCGGCGTTCCACCATCGGCCCTAGTCCAGCGGCGGGAAACAGACGCCGCAGGGTCAATGCGCCGCACAAACGGCCAAGTCGTGACATCGCTCCCCGATTGGAGGAATCGTGCGTCACATCCTCCACATATAACATGGGACAGACGGCCACTCCGGGAAGCCTGACCTCGCGCAAGAGCTGTTCGGCCTGGTTCGCTGCCGCACTCCCGCGAGGATCTCGAAGGAGAACCTGCACCACCACTGAGTGGCCAAGTTGCTGCGCCTTCTCCACGACTTCATGCCCCACCACCTCGATCGCTTCACCTTTGGAATGAGGGGCATTGGATAACAGAATAAAAATCTTCATTGCACGTGCGGGCTGGCGCTCCTGCCCCCATCCTGCGATGAGGCACCCCGCACCGGCACCCAGCATTGCTGCTGGTGAGCCTGTCGCATGGCGTCCATCACCACGTGAGCGCGCCACCCGTCTTGACATGAAGGAGCCACTGGCGTTCCTGATCGAATAGCGCGCACAAAACTCTCGGCGATGCGACTCACCAGCAAGGTCCGTCCGTCGGCCACCTCTTCACCGCCGACGGAATCGACCGGTATCTGACGCAACGCTCCGGTCGCCGCATCCGACCGATAGAGACTGGTGCCGATCACGGTATCGGCGAGGTTGGCATTTCCGACGATACACGCTCCGCGCTCGCCATAGATGGTCAGCCAATGTCCGCGCCCACCGGGTGTCGCGTTCGACACGGTCATCGAGACAGGGATCTCGCCCTCCAATAGCAGCATCGCGTCGAGCGTATCCGCCGCAACGGGATGAGTGATCGGAGGGGACTGTGCAGCTCTGCCCCTGGTGCTCAAACGGACGGCCACGCTCCGGACTGGTCCGATCAACCATTGGAGATAATCGACGACATGCGCACCAAACGCGAACAAGACCCCCCCACCGGCGGACGGATCGAACTGCCATGACCAGGCGCTGTTTCCAGCGGCGCGCCCTCGTACCGTCCATTCAACCGTCACTCTGATGAGGCGCCCGAGCTCGTGACCATCGAGCAACTCCTTCAGCCGAACCCGCTCAGGGGCCATACGAAACAGATAATCGACCATGCAGATCCGACCACTCTGGCGCGCAAGCTCACACATCTGCGCGGCCTGATCGGCATCAATGCCAAACGGCTTTTCGCACAAGACATGTTTGCCTGCCCGTAATGCCGCGGTCACCACCTCGAAATGAGCCGACGGTGGAACAGCAACCACGACCGCCTCAACCTCCGGATCGTCGATCAGCCGTTGCCAGGAATCATGGACGGTCGAAATGCCCGATGCGTGCCCGGCCAGCGCGGCCTTCTGAGGATCCTGCCCGGCGATCGCCCGCACCTCGACATCAGGAACGGTCTTGAACGCCGGCGCAAGAACCTTCGCCCCGAAACCGGTCCCGATGATTCCGACGCTGAGTGTTGCCATGCAAGGCTCCTGGCCTCAGCGCTACCAGTCAAGAATGACAGGATCGGGCAACGGCATGATGAACTTCGACCGCAACCCCTTGCTGCGTAACTTGCGGGGGATCGTGTCTCCCAAGTGCCACGCCAGTACCAGCGCATAGTCCGGTTGATCCTCAAAGAGACGCTTTTCATCCACCACCGGCACATGCGTGCCCGGCGTAAATAATCCCACCTTGAGCGAGGTGGCCTGCTCAGCCGTGTAATCCAGGTAATCCGGACCGATACCGCAATAGTTCATCACCGTGCTGGAGCGGCCCGGCGATCCGATGCCCGCAATTCGGTGCCCCTTCATTTTCAAATCCGACAACAGCTGCATCAGTTTCCATTTAGACTGGCGGACCCGCTGAGCAAAGGTGGTGTACAAGGCAGACCCGTAGAGACCGTACGATTCCTCCTGTTTGACCAACTCCTGCAGCCGGTCGGTAGGCTTGGCGTCCGTCTCCTTTACGGCATAGACGCGAATCGATCCACCATGATTGGGAATGCGCTCGGCATCGGCCACGCGGAAGCCAAAACGCTTCATCATATCCTGCATCGGTTTGATCGAATAAAAGCGCAGGTGCTCATGGTAAATCGTGTCATATTGCAGCGTCTCGATCAGATCGAGCAAATAGTGCGACTCGGAGATGAAGGTGCCGCGCTCGCCCAGTAACGCATGAATGCCGCGGAGACAAGGACCGAGGTTGGCGACATGCGCAAAGACGTTGGCCGCCGTAATGAGGGATGCCGGCCCTTCCTTTTTCAAGATATCCCGCGCGACGTCTTCGCTGAAGAACGCCTGCCGGGTCGGAATGCCTTTCGCATTGGCAATCTTTGCAATGCCCGTCGGCTCCACGCCCAACACCCGCATGCCTCGCGCTTTGAACCCCTCCAAAATCGTCCCGTCGTTCGACCCGATGTCGATGACCAGGCTCCCGGGCTGAAGCTTCAAGGTCTCGATCACTTTCCCCGCCATCGCATCGAAATTGCTTTTCAGCGCGCCGGTAATGCCGGTCATGTAGGGATAGCCTTCGTAGAACAACTCGGCTGGATCCACGGCATAGTCGATCTGTACGAGGCCGCACTGTTCGCAACGCAGGAGGTGTAAGGGATAGAACGCTTCGGGCTTGGTCAGTTGCTCGGGTCGAATCAATGAATCGCAGGGCGGATGGTGGCCGAAATCCATGATCGAGAGAAGCGGCTGATGCCCGCAATTCTGACAATGGCTGAAGTGGCCGCTGACAATTCCTGCCGGCTCGCCGCTGACGAGCTGCCCGGACGTGCGCGCCGTGCCGACGTCCTTCTGCGAAGTACCCGTTGACCTCTCACCTGCCATTGCCGTCTCCTTTCAAAATATGTCTCATCAGCGTCACTGCGGCCCCCTTCGCATTCCAATTGCCACAAGCCGGTGTCGATACGACGTAGGTTGCGACTTACCTCGGCGCCGACCACAATCGCGCCACGACTTGCCAGGACCAGAGCGGCGCCGTCTTCACCCCCACGACGGCTATCACTGCGATGGCCATCAACACCTTGACCGAAAAGGGCAGCCCCACGGTATAGGTCACCATATACACCACGAGCACAGCAGCCATGCTCCAGATGGCCCCGGGTTCAATCCCATAGGGACATCCGAATCGACGTGCCAGGAAAAAGCGCATCCCATGCAATGCAAACGCGCCAAACACCGCCGCACTCGTCGCTCCAATGACACCGAACAGCCACGTTGCCGCAGCGACAAGCCCCATCGTGCTCATCCCCATCAGGACGGAAGACCAGGAGAGGAGGACGCTCCGGCGAGCCGTCAGCAAGTATTGCGTGTAAGGGATCGCCAGGCTATGTACGCAAACCAGCAGAAACCAGATCGGCACGAGCTCCGCCGCCCGATCGAATTTCCCGTGCGTCAGGAGATGGATCACGTCGGCAGAAAACAGCGTGACCAGAATGCCTCCTGCCGCCACACAGAGGTACCATAGCGACACGGTCTCTTCAACTTGCTGCTGCGACTGGCGAGGATTGCCGGCAAATAATTCCAGAAACGTCGGGGTCATGGTCCGCGAATAGGCTTTGGTCACCGTGACGAACATTCCTCGATAACTTTGCGAATGGGCATAAATGCCGAGGGTCGACAAATCCAGCCAGCGCTGGATGACAAAACGATCCATACTGTTGGCCACGACATCCATCAGACTGAATGGAATCGCCGGCAGGCCGCTTCGCACGATCTGCCTGCTCCAGTGCAAGCTAGGCCGCAAGGAGACCCGACGCGCGGCATAGTGAAATCCGTGCAAGACGGAGACAAGGCCCGCAGCAATAGGTGCGAGAAACATCGCCAGGATGCCGATCTTCATGACCGACAGACCCACCAGCGTCGTAGTGGCCCCGGCCACCCACTGCAACGATTCATTGACCGCGTGGCTGACGGGCGCCCGTTCGATGACCATCAATGGACTGAGTGTCCCCCACAGCGTACCGGTCAACAGTCCCAGCAGCACCAATCCAAAATACTGCTGATACTCGGGACGATAGTCGCGAATCACTTGCGGCAACAGCACTGGAGAAAGCAACCAGAACACCACCACCCACACGGTCTTCATTCCTGCATTGGCCAGCAGGAGATTGAACAGCAGCTCTCTGCGGCCGGCTTCCGGCGTCGCGTGCCAATACGTCGAAAGCACCCAGTTGTCTCCGGTCGAAGCGAGAGGCGTCACCAACATCGCACAGGCGGTAAGAATGGCGACGGTGCCAAGATCGGCCGGGTCAAGGTAATACGTGGTGATGGGAACCATGACGCCGACTCCGATGAGTGTTTGAAGCAGCGTCGGAAGCAGAAACCACAGAAAGCTTCTATCCACCACCGGCCGATCCTTCGAGCGCGGACCGCCGGGCACCGCGACGGTCACACATTGCCACGGTTGACGACCTCCAGGATACGCCCGACCGACATGGACGGCGATTCACGACTCGTATCCACGACGATCTCCGGGCAGAGCGGCTCCTCATACGGATCGGACACGCCGGTGAACTGCTGGATTTCGCCGCGCAACGCCTTGGCATACATCCCTTTGACGTCACGCCGGATACATTCCTCGACCCCGCAGCGCACCCACACCTCAAGAAACGAACCGGCCCCTCCGGCCTTTTCGATCATCGCGCGCACCTCGTTCCGGACCGCGCGAAATGGTGAGACCGCCGCCACGATGCTATAGACGCCATGCTTGGTCAAGACCTGGCACACCCATCCGATCCGCAGGATGTTGGTATCGCGATCCGCGCGGGAAAATCCCAGCCCTTTTGACAGATGCGTGCGGACGACGTCACCATCCAACACTTCCACATTGGTCAGGCCCTGCGCCAACAGGCTTCGAAAGAGCATGTTCGCCAGGGTCGTCTTGCCCGCACAGGGCAACCCCGTCAGCCAGATGGTTAACGCCTTCTTCACCTTAACTCTCGCCGTTCACTGAACTGTGCCTCGACTCGGGCGCCGCAGAAGAAATTGTGAAGACGCCTTTCACCGGAAGCGATCCCTCCCAACTCCAGCGAAGAAACGGAGCGCTCCGCGCCCGGCCGTATTGCTCGGCCACCTGCTCCTCTTCGAGCCGAGGGAAAGTGGCCACCGGCTTTCCGTTCGCCGATAACCGCGGACCATCCAGCCAGAGCTGCTGCCTTGTAGTGATCACCACCCATCCGGTTTCCACCTGCTGCAAGGAACAATCTGGTGCAAAGGTCAATGTCCATTCAAGGCAATGCGGGTGAGAATCGGTCGCCGGCCCGAAGAGATGGTCCGTGATCCGCCACGATTTGTTCACCCAGTCAGCCCGTACCTCGCGCCGATGCCTCACCGGGTGGGAGAAGCGTTCGTATCCATTGTGCTCCGCTGCGACCTGTTCCACCGATCCGCCGATGTCCCAGTGGACGGGGTGCAGACGACTATCCGGATGCAAACAGAAGTACTTCCCCGGAATGAGCCGGTTCTGCTCCGCCTGATCCACCCTCACGGTTGAGTGGTAGCGCGTGCTGCGGAAACGCGCATAGGATTGCGGGTCGGAAGTATAGAGAAAACAACCTGAATCCACAAGAATATCTTCCCCCTCCAGGTGCATCTCCAGCGAGAGGAGATCATTGTGTTTGTGGGTTCCGACCCCCTGCGTCCCAATCGGATTGCCGTTGAACAAGACGTAATCCCCTGCCTTGCGCAGAATGTAAAACCCTCCGTCCGGAAAGACCACACTGCCTCGTTCCGGCTGGACTTGCTCCCGCTCCCTGGTGACGCGCGGGGCGCCGCCGAACCACAATCCTTCGACCCATGACGGACCGGCAGCAGCCCACCAGTCCGCACGATCGAAGAGGACCGCGCCGACGGCGAGCAGATGCCGATGATCCCGCACATCGGTCTGGGCATATCCGGTCAGCATATGAAGGCGTCCGTTATCACCATCTCCTATTGGGGGAGCGAAACCATTCGGCTTGGTATACCCTTCGACAAACTGGCACATCTTCTCGAGCCGATCATGGAAGGTGGTCGGCAATTGAACACCATGTCGCCGGCAGAGCATAGCCGACGACAAAAACATTTCCGTCACCAGGCGGTGATAGGACAGGCTCGACTCATAGTGCACACCGTCGGCCAGCACCTGCCGGTCCATCTCACGAACCAGTGCCCGAACGGCAAACGTCGCCCACCCTTCAGCTTCGCGAACCTCTTTTAAGCAGAGGCCGAGATAGAGTAGCCCCACCAGATCAGCCAGGTAGTGATTGGTCGTCACGCCATCGTCCCGGACTTCGAGGTTGTCCATAAGAAACCGGCCGTGGGCCACCAGCGACGCAAGCACCTCCGCGAGCCAGTCCTGCGTAGTCAACGGTGATGTAGCCAAGAGCCCGACCGCCCATACCCAGTTTACGGCGCGGATCGCCACATCCATCGGGCAGGACCAATTCACTCCCCTCCCCGTCGGATTGGCTGCGATCCAACTGCTCAGCTGCGTCACACATTCCTGGGTGTATTTGGCGTCGCCGGTCAGGAGGGAGGCCTGAGCCAGAAGCACGAGATGGTGCCCTCGTGACAGTTCCCACGGCACCTTGATATCAACCCCGGCCTCATGCCCGTGAGCCACGTCGAGAAAGCACTGCTCAGGATTCCATCGGTAGCCGGACTTAAAATCCCGATGCCAGTCGATGGTCGGTCCCAATGCGATAGGCCCGGAACCCAGGAGGTCGAACACATGCCTGCACACGCGGTCGGCTGATTCGATGGTCGCCTCATAAAGCCCCGGCACCTGTTGCTCATAGACCCGACGAATCGCCGCGACACGGTCCGGCGAAACAGGGAGCCGCTGCGGGAGTGCGACACGAACGTGCTCCACCACGGCAAAGAGATCGTTGGGATTGATACCGAACGCGCCGGCCAGCTCTCGCCTCCCCACCTGGTAGGGCTGTCGTAAGACGTGAGCCCGATGTCGGCGTGTGAGCCAGGGCCGAAGGGCCTTACGGAAGGCCATACGAACTGTTGGCAACCAGCCGATGTGTTGCGCCTTTGAGAGGAGACGGTCGGCAAAACTCAGCTCCGTCTCGTTAGCCATGGTGCTGGTCCTGGATAAGGGGCTCGATGGACGGGACGACAGGGGCGAAAAAACAGCAGCGGCCGGCATGCCGGCTGAGTCCACGATTGCAGACGCTAGGCAAGATAGGCCTTCCACCAGAGGGCCAGATTAAACAAATACCAGCTGCGAGGGTCGCGCTGCCGGCACACCAGATCCAGTACCGCGTCTTTAGAGAGAATATCGGTCCGGTCACAGAAATCTGTCAGTGTGTCCTGCATCAATGCACCCAATCGACCCTGCATCCATTCCTGGACCGGCACGCCGAATCCCTGCTTCTGCCGGTCGATGATGGCGTCCGGAATGACGCCGCGCACCGCTCGTTTGAGCAGCGTTTTGACCACGCCGCCTCTGGTCTTGACCGCTTCTGGGACGCTCATTGCCAGTTGCACGAATTCGTGATCGAGGAACGGCACGCGGGCCTCCAGGCTGGCGCCCATGCTCATTTTGTCGACACGCATCAACAGCAATTCGGGCAATCGAAAATTGAGATCGAGATAACTCATCCATTGCAGCGGACCCTGCTCCCAGGCCTTCAACTGAAACCGATCATGAATCGGCCGGATGGCTTCCCACGAGGTCAGGTGGCGAAACTGTCGTTGCAGGCGCGGCGAGAGCAGGCGTTGTTTCAAGGCTTCCGGAAAGGCCTCGGCGCCGCCCCAAAACACGGGTTGATGGAGAAGCCCGCGCCGCAGCCGTTCGTAATGCATACTGTCGCCATACCCACACCATTGTAATCCGTGAAGGCCGAACCGCTTCACAAGAGACGGCACCGGCCACTGGTTCCATTCCTCGAGCATCTTGGAGGTCTTCCAGGAGGGATACCCCCAGAACAGCTCGTCGGCGCCCTCCCCGACCTGACAGACAATCACGCCGTGCCGGCGAGCCAGCTCAGACACATAAAAGACCGGAACACAGACAGGATCTGCAATCGGTTCGTCTTGCAGCGCGACCATGCGCGGCAAAAAGGCAATGAGATCGTCGAGAGAGAGCAACCGCTCGTGATGGTCCGCACCAACCTGGTTCGCCATAAACCGGGCATGGCTGAGTTCATTGCGATAGCTCGGATACTCCGCGTCATAGCCAATCGTAAATGTCCTGACCCGTTGTGCGTCTCCTTGCGAAAACAGAGCGGCATTCGTGCTGGAATCGACGCCCCCGGACAGAAACACCCCTACCGGCACATCGCTCACCTTGCGCAGCGCGACCGACTCCCGCAATTTTTCCAGCACACGGGCGGCAATGGCCTCGTCCGTCTCTCCGAGCAAAGAGGACGTGTGGTCCCACACATCCCAATACCGGCGTTCCTCCATCGTGCCATCGGCACGCACGCGTAACCAGGTCCCGCCGGGCAGTTTTTTGATACCATCGAACAGCGTTTGTGGCGCCGGTGTCGTCAGGAAGGACAGGTAATGAAACAGCGATTCCTCATGCAACGCGCGAGGCTGCTCCGGATCCTGCAGCAAGGCCTTGATCTCAGAGGCGAAAACGAACCGCCCGTGATGCAGACTGTAATACATCGGCTTGACACCGATGCGGTCGCGGATCAGCCACAACTCCTGTCGGCGGACGTCCCACAGCGCGATCGCAAACATGCCGCGGAATTTCGCCACGCAGTCAATGCCCCACGTTTCGAACGCATGGAGAATGACTTCGGTATCGGAATGGTCCGTTCGCCAGCGATGCCCGCCCAGCGCCTCCAATTCGCGCCGGATTTCGGCGTGGTTATAAATCTCTCCGTTGAATGCCACCCAGAGGGTTTCGTCCTCATTGGCCATCGGTTGGCGGGCTGTCTCGCTCAAGTCGATGATCGACAGCCGACGATGTCCCAGGCCGACCCGTCCCTTCGGGTCAATCCACAATCCGGCCCCATCAGGCCCCCGATGGGCCAGACTGTCCCTCATGCGCATCACATACGGCTCTGAGACTCGGAATGACCCGGAAGAGAGCACCAAGGCGCCGACTACACCACACATGCCGCGAGGTTCCTACAATCCACAACTCGTGAGAGGGGGTTACACACGGACGGACCGGTCGGGGTTGTCACTCGTCATGAGACACCTGATCGAGAGTCGTTCAACTGCTGACGATACCAGCTATAGGTCCGGCGCAAGCCGTCCGCCAATGCCGTCGACGGTTTCCACCCCAGCGCTGCAATGCGACTGGAATCCATCAACTTCCGCGGCATGCCGTCCGGCTTGGCGCGATCCCAGTGCATGCCGCCTTGATATCCCACCACCTCGGCGACCAACGCAGCCAGTTCTGCGATCGCAATGTCCTGCCCTGCCCCGACATTCATGATCATCGGGTCCGAATATCGATCCATCAGGAACAAGCAGGCATCCGCGCAATCGTCCACATGCAAAAATTCACGCCGTGGAGCTCCGGTGCCCCAGAGGGTGGGAGTGGTGCCCTGTTCACGCGCTTCATGGAAGCGTCGCAGCAATGCCGCTAAGACATGCGCCGTCTGGAGATCAAAGTTATCATTCGGGCCATACAGGTTCGTGGGCATGGCCGCAATAAAATCGCAGCCATATTGCCGTCGATAGGCCTGGCACATCTTGATCCCGGCGATTTTTGCCACGGCATACCACTCATTGGTCGGTTCGAGCGGGCCCGTCAACAGATACTCTTCCTTCATCGGCTGGGGAGAATCTCTCGGATAGATACAGGACGAACCCAGCAGCAACAGTTTCTTCACACCATGAAGATAAGCCTGATGCACGACATTCGTTTGAATCGCCAGGTTGTCGTAGATAAATTCAGCCGGCAAGGTGCTGTTGGCGAGAATGCCGCCCACCTTGGCCGCAGCCAGATAGACGTATTCGGGCTTCGTCTCAGAAAAGAATCCGGCAACTTGCCTGTTGTCACGCAAATCCAATTCGGCGCTGGTGCGCACGATCAGATTGTCATACCCACGAGCCGTGAGGGCCCGGACAATCGCAGAGCCCACCATGCCCCGATGCCCGGCCACGTAAATGCGTGCATGCGTGTCGATCACCCTAGGCCCCCTTCGACGCGGTACCCTGCATCTTCACCCGCTCCGCTTCCACATCCGCTTCGACCATCATGATCCCCAGCCGGTGAAAATCCACCGTCGGTTTCCACCCGAGGTGGCGCCGGGCCTTCGCCGGATCGCCAATCAGCAGATCAACCTCTGTCGGACGATAATACCGCGGATCGATCTGTACGTACCGCTGCCAGTCGAGGCCCAGATGGCCGAACGCCACATCAAGAAACTCTCGAACGGTATGTGTTTCCCCCGTCGCCACGACATAATCATCAGGAGCATCCTGCTGCAGCATGAGCCACATGGCTTCGACATAGTCGCCGGCGAATCCCCAATCCCGTTTGGCATCGAGGTTGCCGAGGAACAATTCCCGCTGCAGTCCCAGTTTGATCCGGGCCGCCGCCTTGGTGATCTTCCGGGTCACGAAGGTTTCTCCCCGACGCGGCGATTCGTGGTTGAACAGGATGCCGTTGCAGGCAAACAACCCGTAGGCCTCGCGGTAATTGACCGTGATCCAATGCGCATAGACCTTCGCTGCGCCGTACGGACTCCGGGGATAAAACGGCGTGGTTTCCCGCTGAGGGACTTCCTGGACCTTGCCGTACATTTCACTTGATGACGCCTGATAAAACTTGGGTCGCAGCCCCGACTCACGAATCGCCTCCAGCAATCTCACCGTGCCCAGAGCCGTCACCTCCGCGGTGTATTCGGGAATATCGAAACTGACTCTGACATGACTCTGCGCCCCGAGGTTGTAAATTTCGTCGGGTTGAACCGTGCGGATGATTTTATTCAGCGAGCTCGCATCGTTGAGATCCCCGTAGACCAGATGCAATCTGGCTCCGGAGATATGCGGATCCTGATAAATGCTGTCGATCCGCGCCGTGTTGAACGAACTCGACCGACGAATGATCCCGTATACCTCGTAACCTTTGGCCAGAAGAAATTCGGCCAGATAGGATCCGTCCTGTCCGGTGATGCCCGTAATCAACGCCTTCACTGATTGTGCTCTCCCGTCAGATTGCAGTGTGCATCGAGGCCGTCCGCAGAAGCGCCTTCCATGCGGTCATGAATGCTACGTTGTGAGGGAATCTTCGACGCCCTGTCAAGGTTTGTGCCGTCGGGACCACAGACAGAATACGGCGTCGTCCTCATCAACTAGGCAGACGTCTGCCCGTCCACCGACGCAGGCGATTGCTCTTCCGGGTTCTGTGCGGATGCAGTGCTGAGATCGCTCCCAGCCGTGACGGTTATTCCGATCGCCGCCAGTAACCAGAACAGATGCGCGAGACTTCCCATAAACATATAGTCGAAAAGATTGCGCACCGCCAGCCCAATGACGGCTAAACCGATTCCGGCGGCAATGAGACGTCCCGCCTGGCCACTGTGACCCGACCAGGGAATCGGAAGAAGGCGGCGCAGGAGGGCGACAAAGATCCAGACAAAACTCAGCACCGCTGGAATGCCGCTTCCGAGCGTGACCATCAGGAAGGTATTGTGCATGGCCGGAATAATCCGCTCCCGCTCAGGAACAACATCCTGCTTTTCAACGGAATATTGCGGAAATTTCTTGATGAAGGAATTATTCCCGAAGCCGATACCCACTATAGGATGCGCAGCCACTTCCCCGAGTCCGATTGTCCACACCATCAGCCTGGTGTCGACCGTCTTCCCATCCACCGTGTCCGATTGAAAACCGGACTGCGACACCACCATCAAGGCCGCCCCGATCATGGCGAGTCCCCCTAACACGCCAAAGGCCAGACGTCGGCCTCCGACCATCAATGCCAACGTCAGGCCTTGCGCCGCATGCCCAAGCCAGCCGCCACGGGTATAGGAAAACAGCTGGGCAGCCCCTGCCAGGAGAAGAGCCAGTCCCTGTGCGGCGCGCATCCAGGCCACGCGGCCGATGGCCAGGAGACTTCCCGTGACGGGAATCGCCACCACCATATAGGTGCTCAGCCAGTTATAGTCGGACCCATAGGCATTGGCTCGGATATACCGATCCCGCCAGGTGCCCCCTCGTTGAAGAAATTCGACCAGCGCGTAGCAGGCCAGCAATGTGGCGCCCACGACGAGAGCCTGGAGCACCTGTTGCGTCAATCGCTCATGGCGACAGCGCGTCAACACGAGCAGGGACCAGTAAAAGACGCCGGCTTGGGCCACAAATTTCTTCCACTCGGCGAAACTGTAGGCTGGATCGGTGGCAAAGGGAATTGTGCAGAGCACCCAGATCATGAAGCACCACAGCGGCAGATCCAGCGGGGATCGGACCCACGGATTCGTCCGTTCTACTGCACAGACACCCAAGCAAAGAACGATAAGAATGATGACCGTGTGTTCTTGATAACGGAAGAGGAGAGGGAAAAAACTGGAGCAGGCAAGGGCCACCATTACATACCCCTGCAGTCCCCAGAAGAGCGCCCGAACAGAGCTGTACCGGTCTTCTGCCTGGACCGGCCGGGCGACGGAATGTGCGGATGATGAGGTGGTGATATTCATGCCCTCAGCGACTGCAGGTCACGAATCTCCACGCACCCACCGGCCGCAGCATCATCCGCTTCCGGATTGCTTGCTGCAGGGACAGCCAACAGCCCGGAGGGCGCAAAGACAGGGCGAACGGCAGTTGCTGTGTGAGACTCGGCCCCCTACACACCAGAGACGCAGGAATCATGTGGAGGCACCGACTACGGTTCAGAACCAAGGCACACCGATACGATGATACGTATGCCCCTGACGCACCACGCAGGGGCACATGAGGAACGCTGCGGGATCGCAGTATAGAGAAATCGCCGCACTTGCACAAGAAATGTATCGGCCCGATACAGCCTGGCCTCAGAGGCGGTCCGGATGAACACGAAAAGAGATAACTATGAGCATGTGACCGGAAGGATCAGTGAGGAGCATCTACCCTTGGGAAGCGACTGAGGATCGAGCCAGGAACACGTGCAGAAACCGCTGCAGACCGTCCTGCCAGGATGGCATGCGAAAACCGAGATGGTGAAGTCGCTCAGCCGAGAGGACCGAATAGGCCGGGCGCTGAGCCGGACGGGGCATGTCGGCCGTGGTGATCGGTTCGACCGGCACCTGGTAGCCCGCCAACCTGACGATCTCCGTCGCGAATTCATGCCAGGTACAGTGACCTTCATTGGTGACATGGAGCACACCGCGCACCGGATGCGTCATGAGCCGTCCGATCATACCGGCGAGATCCTCAGCAAAGGTCGGACAGCCTTGCTGATCAGCGACGACCTTCAAACAGGGACGTTCCGCAGCCAGCTGCAGCATGGTCCTGACAAAATTCTTCCCTCGCAAGCCATAGAGCCACGCGGTTCGCACCACCAGCGTATTGTCGCAGCAGGCCAACGCCCGCTCCTCACCGGCGCATTTTGACGCTCCATAGGCGCTGACAGGGTTGGTCCGATCCGTTTCGACATAGGGGCGCGTGCCGCGGCCATCAAACACATAATCCGTTGAAATATAGATGAGCCTGGCCCCTGCCTGAGCGGCTGCACGCGCGACACGTTCGGTCCCGTCGGCATTGATCGCCATCGCCAACGCCGGATCGCGTTCCGCTCCGTCCACATCCGTATGCGCTCCCGCATGAATCACCACGTCGGGCGCGGCGTCGATGATCCGACGCCCGCAGTCTCCATGCGTCAGGTCGAACGCCGGGAGATCCAGCAACGTCAGATGATGCCCCTGCAGAACCTGCTGGAGATCCGTGCCCAATTGTCCCTGCGACCCGGTGACTACGATCCGCACGCCGTCCCCTTCGCCAAGCGTTGGCCGTACTGCTGACGGTAATAGTCCTTGAACTCTCCGGTCTTGATCTTCCGCCACCAGTCCTCATGTGTTCGATACCACTCGACCGTCTGCTTCAGCCCTTCTTCGAACGGCATCTGGGGCGACCAGCCCAGAGCACGCAGCCGGCTGCAATCGATTGAATAGCGGCGGTCGTGTCCAGGCCGGTCCTGCACCAACCGGATCAATGAGCGCGACTTCCCGAGCGCCGCCACGATGTGTTCGGCGACCGTGATATTTTCGCGTTCGTTGCCGCCACCGACGTTATAGACAGTCCCCGGCTCACCCTGTTCAAACACATGTTGAATTCCGGCCGCATGATCGTAGACCGACAGCCAATCCCGGCATTGCTTCCCATCGCCATAGAGCGGAAGCGGCTCTCCGTCGATCGCATTCGTGGCAAACAAGGGAATGAATTTCTCGGGATACTGATTCGGGCCATAGGTATTGCTGCCACGGGTGACCACGACAGGAAACCGGTAGGTGGTCCAGTAACTCAGGACGAGCAGATCCCCCCCGGCCTTGCTGGCCGAATAGGGGCTGCGCGGCTCCAATCGATCGCCTTCCGTGGAACTCCCCTGCTCGACACTGCCGTACACTTCATCGGTGCTGACTTGCAGGAACCGCTGCACCCCTGCCAATCGCGCCTCTTCCAGGAGAATGCCTGTCCCCACCACATCGGTGCGGGCAAAAGCGCCCGGATCGAGAATCGACCGATCGACGTGGGTCTCTGCAGCGCAGTTGATGATGCCCTCAATCCGGTGTTCCTGAAGCGTGGCATGCACCGCCTGCTGATCACCGATATCCGCATGGACGAAACGGTACTGAGGATGGCCGGCGAGGTCCGCCAGATTTTCCAGGTTGCCGGAATACTTCAGCGCATCGAGATTCACGACCGCATGGCGGCCGCTCTGAATCAAGTGACGCACCAGATGCGATCCGATGAACCCGGCGCCTCCCGTGACGAGAATACGCATTTAAAACTCCATCCGATTCGCTCCGGTCTGCGCCACAAGCTGGTTCGCCGCAAGGAGCGATTCAATCGTGCCGGCATCCGTCCACCACCCCTCCAGCACATCCCACGTTAACTCTCCGGAGGCAATGTAGGCGTTGTTGACATCGGTAATCTCTAGTTCGCCCCGCCCGGACGGTTTCAGCGTGCGGGTAATCTCAAACACCCGGGCATCGTAGAAATAAATGCCCGTCACCGCATAGGATGACTTGGGCTGCGTCGGCTTTTCCTCAATGCTTACCACCCGATTCCCTTCAAGATGAGGCACACCGAACCGCTGCGGATCTTTGACGTCTTTCAGCAAAATCTTCGCGCCGTTCTTCTGCGCGCGAAACGCCTCGGCGGCCTTTGCAATGTTGCCCTGGATCAAGTTGTCTCCCAGTACGACACACAGCGGACCGTCATCGGCAAAATGCTCCGCCAACCGTAAGGCGTCGGCAATCCCTCCCTCGCCCTGCTGGTAGGTATAGCTGAGATGCTTGAGGCCGAAGTCTCGTCCGTTCCCCAGCAGTTTCAGGAAATCCCCGGCGCTGTTGCCGCCGGTCACCAGCATGATTTCCGTGATACCCGCGTTCACGAGCGTCTGGATGGGATAGTAGATCATCGGCTTGTTGTAGACGGGGAGCAGATGCTTATTCGTCACTTTGGTCAGCGGGAGCAGGCGCGATCCGAGCCCTCCGGCAAGTACAACACCTTTCATCCTTCCCCCCTTCCACCACACGATCTGCCGATGGCATCAGCCGGCAGATCGCGCTCTCCGGCAACAGACCGACTCTTTCGTGAATTGAATCGTAACGTCTTGCCTAGGGTTCAGACTAGAAAATTCGTTGATATCGTCGAGCCGCAGGGCCTCAACGGCCGAGCGTCCGTTCGTACACTGCGATCGTTTGTCTCGCTGTACGGTCCCAGCCAAATTCTTTTGAGCGAGTCAGCGCACGCGCTCGCAGGGACAACTGCACTTCAGTCGATGCCAGAACCCTCGCCAACTCATGCGTCAATTGGTCTGTCCGGCGCGGATCGACAAGGACCGCCGCCTCGCCGGCCACTTCGGGTAGCGATGACGCGTTGGAGCAGATCACCGGACAGCCACAGCCCATCGCTTCTAATACCGGCAGACCGAATCCTTCATAGAGTGAGGGAAAGACGAAGACCGTGGCCTGCTGATAAGAGTTCACGAGCTCTGCATCGGACAGGAGGCCGATCAGTTTGACCTGACCACTGAGTCCTGTGCGAGCAATAGCGGCGCGGATCTCCTCACGCTTGCAGACATCGCCCGCCAGTACGAGATCGAACCGGTCACGCACGTCGCCCGGAAGTGCCGCAAAGGCTTCGATGAGCACGCCGACATTCTTCGTTGGATCTGATCCGGCGACGCACAAGACGTACGGCCTCCCCTCATGGCGCTGCTCCGCAGGGCGGAACCGCGCGGCGTCGAGACCAAGCGGGGTCACACTCACCTGGTCTGGATGAAGCGGCACATGCGCCAGCACATCGCGCCGGGAATGCTCTGAAACGGTGATCACGTGATCGATCTTCCTCCAACGATCCCCCACCAGCCAGTCCTCGATACGACTATTGAGATTGATGCGCGGACGAAGTTCGGGAAACAAGAGCGGTTTCACATCGTGAATGGTCGTCACAAACTTCCCGCGCTTCCAGGCCACACAGGAATCATACGGAAAGTGCAGCACATCGTACGCCCCGACCAGCAACGGCGCGACCTGCTCCCAGAATCGCCGGCGAAAAAAGGGAAACCGGATGACCCGATAACGCATATTGGGACGAGCCGTAAACGGATGGTCCGTCTGGGGAAGCAGGATCTGGTACTGATTCACCTGATCGACGCGGCCCAGCGCCTCGATCAATTCCCGGGCATAACGCCCGATCCCTACGTTAAAATTCTTGAGGTGCCAGGCGGCAATGACGATCTTCACAAGGTTGCGCTGGATCGATCCATGGTGGAGGAGAGTGCGTAACGCGAAGGGATGGAACCATAGCGCACCCGGCAAGTCAAGGCAGGCCGAGCGGCGATTATGTCTTACTTGACACCCGCAGGTGTGTTGCAGTATTGTGCGTCTGCCTAATTAGCATCATTCCATTTTGGACAGGGCTTTGTGTCGCCAGTATCAACATTGGCAACGACGGAGCAAAAATCGGTTCGGTGAGTTTCGGAGAAGATATCCGTATAAGTTATGGTGCCAATCGAGTAGATCCGCAATTTTCCATTCTTGAGATAGGTCATTCTGGCGTCGTCGATGACGTGTGTTCCGCGAGCACCTACTCCGGTGTGGATCGACGGACCGAGCAAGTTGCGGCTTTCATCTTCCATGATATTAACGCTGTCTATTGGTCCATCGGGGAGGTTTTCCCAAAGATATATTCCGTGCTTGAGCCTGATATCTCTCGCTGGAGAACGCCCAGTGTTTTGGATTTCAGCAACGTCGGACGGAGCGTCTCCAATTTTGGGGAGATCAACCTTGTATTGAAAGATGGTCAGCCACGCACGTTCCGCCCTTTTCATCGTTTCGTCCATCACGCTCCACTGCTTACAGGTAACAATCGCTTGCAGTATCGCGGCAACAGCTACAACCCCAGTAAACCAAGTAATCAACGTATTCTTGCTTGGGCAGTAACTTTTGGGTTTTCTGTCTATTGCTGGGAAAGAGGGATTTGTAACCACGCGAGTGGTTTTCGATGGCGCGGAGTGTTTTGGATCGGGCTTGGCATTTTGGGGGCCGTGTTGTTGAGCGGGCTCATCCTGCTTGAACGGTGGTGGGATATTTTCAGGCATCTTACCGACCTGACTTTGGCTTTCTGGGGGATTTCTTGGGGTTGATCTTTTGTGGATCAATCTGAATTATGGCCTTTATTGCCTCATCAAAGCTCAACGGATGGAGTGAAATGGGTTTAGCTTTTGGCATGGTGACCTCACGATGAAAGAAACGCTTCCAGCTTTTCTGATTGCGGGTATGACACCCCGTGAGCGAGAACGCTTTCGGCATCAAGTGGGAAAATATGTAGTTGGATTCGCTGTTGATCGGCTACGTGAACCAATTTCGCATATTTCTGAAGGGCCTTTTTGGTATCGAATATCCATGCAGTTTCACTTATACAAAAAACTCCTTTCGACTCTGCTAATGTTCCTAGTCCCGCAACGCTATGAAAGCCCGCCCATGCCAATTGGGCAGCCTGATCAAAGGCGGGCTGAGGGAGAATCACAAGCATGAACGCCATAATTTAGGGCCTCCAAATGGGAAACGTAGCTGCACGTTCCTCGCCTCGTAACTCATCTGAGCACGCTTTACCGGCGACGTGCTCAGCAGTTTGCTACGACAGTCGTGAAGATGTCCGCATTCTTGCGGTTGTTATGACGGAACGAGAACTCCGCCAGATACAGCGGCAAATACGCCTTGCTGACGTTGTGATAGGTACCGATGACGCCACGCTTCAACAAGCTCCAGAAGCTATCAATGTTGGCCGTGTGTACATTCCCGCGCACATACTCACCCTTGGCGTGATTGACCGTCTCATGCGGGAATTCACGCTTCAAGCGGGCATAGCCTGTATGCTCATCAGTGGCGATCAGGGACACGCGAGTATCCACCGCTTTACGCACGAAGGTGCTAAAGGTCACGCGATCCGTGTTCTCAATGATTTCGCACACCACATTACCCTTGCGGGCAATGGCGCCGATTACGCCAACCTTTCCGCCGGTCATGCCCGCGATGTGGGTTTTCTTGCTGCGATGGCGGTTCTTATCCTTGCCACCGATATACGTTTCGTCAATCTCCACGTCGCCCATGAGCCGTCCAAAGCTGCCATCCTTCATCGCGGCTCTGATCCGGTGGCACATATACCAAGCGGTGCGATAGTCGCCGGAACCGATCTGGCGGTGAATCTGCAACGCGCTAATGCCCTTCTTGCTCTGGGTCATGAGGTAGATCACCTGGAACCACACGCGCAAGTCGTAGTTCGTATTCTCAAATACAGTTTTAGTGATGACGGAGAAGCGATAGCCATTCCGTCCACCGCAATCCTTGCCCTTACAGACCCAGTGAAAGGGCTTGGACTTCAGCGCGTAGACCTTCTCGTTCTGGCAGCGAGGGCAATGCACGCCATCAGGCCAGCGCATATCCCGCAGAAACGTCTTGCACGATTCCTCGGTGGGAAAGCGGGCCGTCAGTTGCGAAAGGGTCATGGTGGGCTGCGTCGTTTTCATCGTCATTCCTCCTGGCTGATGACCGGAGTATAACGATTTTATGGATGAGTGTCAAGTGCAACATAATCGCCGGCCGAGCGTGGGTACATGGCGCGTTGAATGGCGCTGCGGTTGACTGGGTCTACCGCCTATGTTACCGATTACCCGCACGAGGAATCTTATCTGTGGCACACGTCAGCGTCGTCATCCCCGCGTACAACGGCACGTCCAGGTACCTGAATGAGGCCATCCACTCCGTCCTGGCGCAAAGTTATCCGGACTACGAAATCATCGTTGTGGACGATGCATCTACCGATCGCACGGATACGCTGGTGCAGGCCATTCCTCAGGTTCGATACGTGCGCCACTCCCGCAATGCCGGACAAGCCGCCGCACGGAATACCGGCGCGCGCCTGGCGCTGAGCCCGTATCTGGCCTTTCTCGATCAAGACGATCTCTGGGAACCACTGTTTTTGGAGAAGACGCTGGCGATCCTTGAACCGGCCGCAGGGGCGGCCCTCGTCCATTGCGACGGCTACCAGGTCAATGAGCGAAACGACATTCTCGAGTACGACGCGGCCATGAAACATCAGCGGAGCATTACACAATTGCTCCGCGGCGGCCACGATGCCGCCACATCCGGCTCATTGTTCCGGAAGACCTGGTTCGACTCAGTGGGAGGCTACGATGCGGCCCTGTCGATCTGGGAAGATATTGATCTGGTGATTCGACTTTACGGCCCAGAGCGCTTCATTCATCTCGCGCAACCGATGTACCGGCATCGGCTCTATGGGCACAATGCGTCGAGAGAGATTCCCTCCCTGCGCGCGCTGGACGGCCGGCGGCGATTTCTTGAGAAACATGCCGCAGCCTGCCGCCCCGGTACACCGGAAGGCAACGCCCTGTCGAATGACTGGGCCATTTATTACGCAGACCTCGGCAAGCATCACTTACGGGCGCATGCCCGGCAAGAGGCACGGCAGGCATTTCGATCCGCCCTGCATCACCAACCGCTCAATTTCAAAACCTGGTCCCGACTCCTCAGATCGTATTTTGTGTGACCTGCACCGCGCTGGTATCTTTCCTCGCGTAGACTTTCAGTTCAGTCCCATACCCCAGGTGTCCGACACAAAAACACAACGGGCGGATCAGCACTTTCTCTAGGAGACGGCGACAGGGTATGGCCCTCCCGAATCGCTGCGCACACACGCGATCCAAGCTGGCCATAAAATAGAGCGAGCCCAGGCCGGAACGGATCGATTCGATCCGGAATCCAGCCGTTTCCAGAATTCGCCGCAGCGTCGCCCTCTCATAATGAAAGAGATGCCGAGGCAACTCCCAGGGAAACCACCAGCGACCAAAGATCTTGGCCTCCAGGCTGCCGGCATTCGGGCACAGAATGACGACCCGGCCTTCCTGATCCAGAATGCGTCTTACCTCCTTCAGAAGTGGCAAGGGGCCGTGCAGATGCTCCAGCACATGACTGAACAGAACCGTATCGAAACTCCGGTCAGGATAGGCGATCGACTCCAAATCACCCAGCCGGACCCGATCTCCGAAGCGGGCCTTAGCCTGTGTCACGGCCACGGCGCTCGCATCCACCCCTGATACGTCCCAACCTTGTTCCTGCAGCGATGCGAGATTCCCCCCTGCGCCGCAACCGACATCCAAGACGCGGCCTCGCCCCACCCATGGCAACAGGCCGCGCCCACGCCAGCAGCGCCAGAAATACTCAGGCCAGAGCAACAGTCTCCGCACCCATTGCCATGATCGCGCCGCCCCCTGTACCGGATAGCCATAAAAATCTTGAGCGATCCATCGCCTGATGTGTCCCGACCATCGTTTGGCAACACGGCGGAAATCGCCCGGCTGGCGGGGGGCCGCATCGGGATAATAAGTATCGGGGTAATATCTGCCGATTTCTTGCCGAGTCGGACGGGGGTTCAAGAACAATTGGCGGCAATCCAGGCAACGAACCACGGTAAACACATCATCCGTGACGTGGTGGGTGAGATCGTGTTGGCTGAACATCGTCGCGGTCGAGGTCCCGCCGCATACTTCGCAATCGATCGTTTCCATCACGCGTACCACATGAGAGGTGCCTCGGCAGTCAGGGAGCCCACGTGCGTAACCAGCGCGTGTAACAGCGAATCCGTCCCGGAGCTTTGCCGATCGCCTTCCGGTATTGGCTCCGCGCCTCCGCCGGGCGCCCAGCCCGTTCTGCGACCGCGCCTTTCAACAGGTAGTAGTTGGCCCATTCCCGATCCAGCGCGGCACGCTGCGCGGTCGTCAGTGGCGCAAATCCCTCCAGGCGCATCAGAAATCGATCCCGGCTCGCCAGCACCCGCTCCCGGTGAGTCTGTTCATCGAACGCCATGTCCCGATACCCATGCCCGCGCTGCAGCTTTGTCACCAGCACCTGATCGATACATTCGAAGCTGGTCACCCGGAAGAGCCTGATCGTGAGGTCGGAATCCTCCGATCCATAGAGTTCCGGATCCAACCGCCCGACCTGATCCAGCACGCTCTTCCGGATCAACAGCGTCGAGGGCAAGGCCACATGACCTCCGGCAAACGCCTGCACCATCGGCTCGCGGCTCGAACGGGCCGTGACGCGCTCCTCTAACGTCCCGTCCTCAAAGCGCACATCAAAATCCGTATGCACTAGCCCCACCTCGGGACGTGTGCGCATGATCGCCAGCTGCGCCTCAAGTTTTCCCGGGAGCCAGACATCATCGCAGTCCAGCAGTGCGATGTAGTGTCCCCGCGCCGCTTCAATCCCAAAATTCCGAGAACGGGCCGGGCCGCCGTGACTGCGCTGAAACCACCGGATGCCGTCGCTCTGCTCCAGATGCTTCAGGACCTCTTGTGTTCCGTCCGTCGATCCATCATCCACCACCAAAATCTCCACATCGCCATGCCGCTGTGCCCGCACACTGGCCACGGCTTTTGCGACAAACGGCGCCCCGTTGAAGACCGGGATGACGACACTGACCGACTCATTCATGTCACAACCCTTGCACCCTTCAGATCCAGAATCCGGCCTGCCGCTTCGAAGACTTCATCCACCGTGATCTGGCGCATACAGCTGTCGTCTCCGCGCAAGCAACTGGGATGGTAACAGGCCCGGCAGTCCAGACCTTTATAGATCACCTGCGTCAATCCGCCACGCGGTCCCCACCGCTCCGGATAGGTCGGGCCGAACAGCGCCACCACCGGCGTGCCCACCGTCGCGGCGATATGCATGGCGCCGCCGTCGTTGCCCACAAACAACGCGCACCGTTTGACCAGCGAGGCATATTGCAGCAGAGAAAACCTCCCTGCCACCACGATGGGAGCGCAATGCGTTTTACGAGCGACCTGTTCGGCGATCTCACGCTCCCGCTGATCACCACCCAGCAGAATCCGGCAATGGAACCGTTCGGCAAGGCGATCACTCAGCTGAGCAAACCGTTCAGACGGCCAGACTTTTAATGAATACCGTGCGCCCGGCTGCACCAGCACCAGCGGCGGGCAATGGTCGCCGGTCAACCCCTGCTCCCTCAACCAGTGGTCCACCATCTGCTCCTCCGGCTCGGACACAGAGACCGACGGCATCCCTCGTGTGGGATCGAGGCCCAGCGCCCTCAGGGCGCACAGGTCATATTCCACACGGTGCTGATCGACGGGGCGCGGTTTCGCCACCTTGCTATACAACAACCCGCGCCAGCGATGCTCCGCATTAAATCCGATCCGGACGGGTGCGCCGGTCGCGAAGCTGATGACGGCAGAACGATCCCCGTCGGTCAGGTCGATCACGCAATCGAATCCCCGCTCCCGAAGACGATAGACGAACCTGCACTGGTCAGCCCATGCGCCCTTTTCAAGACACAGCACTTCGTTCACATCCGGATTATGCGCGAGCACCCCTTCCGTCCCGCGATTGGCCAACATCGTCAGCCGGGCCTCGGGAAAGGCCTCTCGCAACGCGTGCAACACCGGCGTCGACAACAGCACATCCCCGATATGCCGAAGCTTGATGATCAGAATATTCTTCGGACGCAGCATGCGGATGGGCGTCATGCGCAGAGCTCGCGATAGAGCGCGCTGGTCGACAGGGCCGCGCGCTGCCAGGTGAAGAATTTAGCCCGTTCATAACCACGCTGCCGCAGGTTTTCCCGGAGGGTCGTATCGGAGAGGGCGATCACCATGGCACGGCCTAGTCCTTCGACATCGTCGGGATCGACAAGCAAGGCCGCGTCACCGGCCACCTCGGGCAACGACGAGGTCGAGGACGTAATGGTCGGCGCGCCACAGGCCATCGCCTCCAGAACCGGCATACCGAATCCCTCATAGCGGGACGGGAACACGAAGAGATCGGTGCAGGAGTACAGCCGGCGCAGATCTTCGCGGTCGAGACGTCCCGTGCAGCGAACATCCTGCGCTAAGCCAAGCGACGTTGCCGTCGCCGCATAACTTCCCTGCGGATGTTCTGCGTCCCCTACCAATACAATGGCCCGTCCCCCAAGCTGCGAGCGGCAGCTTGCCACCGCCTGCAAAAATCCCACGTGGTTTTTTCTCGGGTCAGCCCCACCCACGAAGAGAATGAAACCGGCGGGCGGGATAGACCAACGTGTCCGCACCTCCGCTCGGATCTGGTCGTTGCACAGAGGCGTGAAATCTTCAGACACGCCGTTATGAATCACCCTCACATGGTCTCGTGGAATGCCATATAGCGATTCAATCTCCCGCGCCGAAAACTCCGATACTGTCACGACCTTTCTCGCCCGGTTGGCCGTTGCGATGGCGCGCCGGGATGACCCTGCCTGCCCCAATAGTTTACGTGAATATTCCGGATGCCGGGCCAGCCACAGGTCATGGATGGTGACGATGCCCCCGTATCGGCCCGTCGAGTGCATCTTAAAGTTCGGGCCGTGATACAAATCAAGCCGATCCCATCGGCCGCGCCAGGACATCAGCCACCGTTGCGTCTCGATCCATCGCAGCCGTGGGCCCGACGCCCACCCGCTGAGTTCGCCGGCTTGCAAAGATCCCGGCCGGAGGTAGCCGACGTAGTCTGTCGACTCGTCCAGTTCCAGTAACGCTTTCAGCAGATGATGGGTATGCCAGCCGACGCCACCCTTATCGCCCACCAATGAGGCCGCGTCGATCCCGATACGCATCAGACGAACAAGACCTCTGCCGCCGGTCGGCGAAGGAGCAGCGTGACGATCATGCCCCGCGCCTGACGTTCAACCGCTCCCAAGCCTTGGCATATTTCACGAAGGTATGAAGACCGGCAAACATGGCGACGACCAGCCCGTGCACACCATCGCGATAGCCCCCGCGCGTAAACAGCGTTTTCAGAATGGTGCCGAGGTGATGCGTGGCAATGGTCCAGCCGCTGATGTGGCGGACTCGCTTCAGCTTTTCATCGGCGCCCAGCGTGGTATACCGCATCATCTTGCGGATGTGATGGTTCACGGTGGGCATGCTGTAATGAATGAAGGGTTCTTGGAGACGCTCCCTCCGGCCGCTCAGCGCGAGATTTTCGTGCAGACGCACATCGTCGTAACGGCCCGCCGTCTTGCGGAACAGCCGCAGTTGATAGTCCGGATACAGTCCTCCGCCTTGAATCCATTTCCCATAAAAAAAGTTCCGGCGGGGAATTTCATACCCTCCGATGTCGGCAGGCGGCCGGGCGGCCATCAGTATGTGGATTTCCTGGCGCAAGGCATCCGGCACTCGCTCGTCGGCATCCACGACCAGGATCCAGTCCGATCCGGCCTGGTCGATCCCGAAATTCTTTTGCGGTCCATAGCCGGGCCATGGCCGGACATACACGCGTGGGGTATACCGCTTCGCCACCTCGACGGTTCGATCCCGGCTTTCGGCATCTACCACGATCAGCTCATCCGCCCACCGCAAGGATTCAAGACAAGCAGCGATATTGTGTTCCTCGTCCTTGGTGATCACCACCGCCGCAATCGTCATGCCGTCCCGTCCCGCTTCACCATACCGTGCCTACCCTTGCTTCACCGGTGCAGCCTGATTGGGCTGCGGAACATCCTGCGACTGGAGTTCCCAGAACCGGGCATATTTGATGAACGTGTAATAGGCATAAAGACCGGACAAAATAAGGCCCGGCACCCCATCCAGGCATCCCTTGCGCCCGACATACATCTTGAAAAACGTAAAACAAGGATGCGACACGAGCTGATGCCACGAAAACGATCGCCGCTGTTCCACCATCCGCTTGGCCATCAAATCAGAATACCGCTCCTGCTTGGCCAGGTAATGGTCGATGTCTCGAAAGGGATACTGCAGGGCGGCAGCGGTCAGGTAGCCCAGTCGCCCATCCAGGTCGAAACTTTCATGAACGAGTTCATCGCGATAGCGCAGCTTGCTTTTGCGGAACAATTGCGGTTGCCGATAGTCGGGATACCAGCCACAATGTTTGATCCAGCGGCCCAGAAAGTAATTCTTTCGCGGCACGAAATAGGCGTCGGCCTCCGGCCCTGCGGCTAACAGGCGCTGAATCTCGTCACGCAATTCCGGCGTAGCCCGTTCGTCCGTGTCCAAACTGAACACCCAGTCGTGCGTGGCATGCGTCAGGGCCTCGTTCCTCAGACGGCCGAATCCATGGAAGTCATGCTGGTAGACCTTGTCCGTGAACTCGCGACTGATGCGTTCGGTGCCGTCGGTGCTGTGAGAATCCACCACGATGATTTCATCCGCCCAGGTGATGGATTCCAGGCAGGCCCGCATGTTGGGTTCGTCATTGTAGGCAATGACAACAGCCGATACCGGTAGACGTTCCACAGAGAATGGTCCTTTTCAACTCGCTTCGACGCTGCGCGCTTACCGCAGACGGGTCACAATCGGCTCCCGAACTCTCGCCAGGACCAAAGACGATTGGAATCCAGCGCGACATTCGCGACTTCGTATAACGCCATTAATTCCCGGTCACGGGCAATCGGCAGCCGCCTGCTGCCTGTCTGTTCATCGGGCATCGGCTCAAAGGTCAGCGTGGCCTCCTGAAACGTTTCGGTCGCGAACGAATACAACAGCAATCCTTCAGCGCTCGCAAGGCCGACCAGGTTATCGTACACACTCGTCAGATAGGCCACCTGACCGGGCAGACAGTCTCGCACCAGAGCGCAACTCACATCATGCCCCGCAAACGAACCCATCGCCGGCAATCCTGCGTTGAGCGCCAACAGGGTCGGAGCCAGATCCACCTGACTGGCGATGGTGCTCACGGTCCGGGGGTAATAGGTCGCCGGGGTCCGCAACGACTCGTCCATCCATATGAACAACGGCGACGCGAAATGCCCGGCCTTGCGCTCGATATCGGAACTCCCCACCGGCTCATGCCGGCCATGATCCCCCAGAATGACGACGATCGTATTCCTCAGCAATCCTTCACGAAGGAGCTTGGTGAACACTCGCTCCAGTTCAAGGTCCGTATATCGCAAGGCCGCAACATACTTGTCTTGCACCTGTTGCTGGAGCAACTGAACCTCCGGATGGGTCAAAGGCGCAGCAAACGGATGATGCGTTGAGAGCGTAAGTGTGGTGAGAAAAAACGGTTTGCCCTCTGACTGCCGCGCCTTTATCCGGTCGTAACAGAAATCGAACAACGCCCCATCGACAATGCCGAGTCCAGCCCGCTCCGTAGTGGCGGGAAAGTCTCCTTCGTCCACCAAATGCTGCAAGCCATTGCGGGCCACGAACGATTGCAGCCGGTTCAAGTCCCGATGCTGCCCGATCACCATTTCCGTGCTGTACCCCTGACGTTGCAGGAGGGACGGCAGGCAAAGATAGTCGTGGGCGTACCGTGTCTTCATCGCGGCGGCGCCTTGTCGAGGAAAGGTGCTGCAGAGCGTGGCGAACAATCCCCTGGAGGTTTGTACGCCGTTCGAAAAAAAGTTCTGGAAATACACACTATCCTGTTTCAGTCGATCGAGAAAAGGGGTGCCTTTTACCTCGCCGTAGGTCTGACCGAGATATCGGCGATCCAATCCTTCGAGAAACACTAAGAAGATGTTGGCCGGCGTCGGTAATCGAACGCCCTCGGGAGACGGCCCAGTCGTCCGCACGAATGGATAGCGGGCATCGACAAAGGTCTCGGTGGGCCCCAATAGTTGTTGCGCAGTGCGCACGGCCACGTCATAAGGCATGGCCTCGGTATTCGCCCGCCGTTCGATCGGATTGCGCGATACCACCGCAATACGCAAGGCCTCGGCGGCAAACAGCACGGGGTTCTGCGCCAGCGTGTAGTACACCATGGTGCCGATCGGCGCGATGCGAATGCCATAGGGCCCTGAATGGTGAAACCCTGCGCCTCCGGCCACCAGTGCCACGACCAGCAACGCATTGGCCTGGAAACCTGAGCCCGGCCGCCAGCGATCCAAAGCCGGCACTACTGCGCGAGAAAAGCTCCAGTACCATAAGGCGATGCCTGCCGCTTGAATCGCCACAAACACCGTCAGCCGCCAGGCCCATTTCCCGACCGCCTCCAATTCTGCGCTGGTCTGCTGCATGGCCTGCACGTTTGTCCCCTCCGTCGTCGCCGCCGGCGCGAGGAGATCACCGAGATACTCCAGGAACACAAAATCCATATGTTGATGATTGAATCCGTAGTACCCCATGTCGACACACAGGAGCACGAACAGAAGCAAGCCGGTGAGCACGCACCCCACATGAACGGCGGGCCGAAATGAGAGGAACACGTGCCGCGGCGATTGACGCAAGCCGGACAAGCCGTGCCGTATCAACGTGTAGACACCGGCGCCGGCCACACCTAGCACGAGAGCACATGTGGCGGTGATGAAATCCCCTCGCACACCGACGAGGAAGGTCTTGAGCAGCAAAGCCGCCGTGGGCGTCTCCTGCTCGAGCGCATCGCGCAGCAAAAACACCCGCTCCGCCATCTGAATGACGACGAACAGGATCCACCAGAACAACACGCTCTTACGGATAGACGCTCCCGACTCGACCCATCGTGGCATCATGACGCAATGACCTTCCGATAGACCCGCTCCAATTCATCCACCATCCGGTCGATCGAATAGGACTGCTCCACAGTGTGACGCCCACGCCGCCCCATCGCTGCACGCAGGTCCGGATCCTTCAGGAGGCGAACGATGCGGTCGGCCAGCGCATCGGGATCGCGGGGCGGAACGAGAAAACCTGACTCTCCATCGGCGATCACATCGGGAATGGACCCCGTGGTCGTCGACACGACCGGCAAACCGATCGCCAGGGCCTGCATCAGCACCTGGGGAATCGTATCGCCCTCCACCGTGGGAATCACAAACAGGTTCAGCGAACGGAAGACATCCAGGAGATCGTCACGGAATCCCAGCATGCGGACATCGGTCGTCAGACCCAGGCGTTCGATCTGAGCGCGAATGTTCTGCTCTTCCGGCCCTTCTCCCACGATGAGGAATGCCGCTGAAGAATATTGCTTCAAGACCTTGGCTGCCGCTTCGACCAGATAACGATGGCCTTTATAGTCCCGGAGGTAGGAAATCATGCCGACCAGCACATGCCCGGGAGGAATGCCCAGCTCGACACGAATATCCTGCTTGGGTGGCGCCGGCGAAAACTGCTCCACGTCCAGGCCGATCGGAAAAGACGCCACACGATCCGGCGAGAGACCGTCGCGATGAATCAAGTCCTGCCGATTGCGCTCGCTGCCGGTGACGATCACCATGTCCAGCAGGCGGCGGTACAACAGGTGCGTGGTGGCATTGTTATTGAGCGGCGCCGAGATATGGCGCGTGCGAATGACTTTCGGACGCGGATTGAGGAGACGTGTGGAAAGGGCTGCGATCCAACTGTCCCGCGAGCTGTTGACGTGGACGATGTCGGGGCGCTCCCGTGTGAGCAATTGCCGGAACGCAAGGATGGACAGCGGCAGGCGCCATTGCCGCATGACGAAGGGCTCCAACGGAAGCCCGCGCTCCTTGGCCATCGCCATAATGGGACTGCGAGGCTCCAGGACCAGGCGGATGTGATGGCCACGCGCCATCAATCGTTCGGCGTGCAGTAGGACAGCCAGTTCTTGTCCGCCGACCGCCATGCTGGATTCCGCAATGAGAATGTTCACGATGATCCTGATGTCCCTACTCGCCCGAGTTGTTGCTGGACGGCGCGCACGACGTGCTCCGATGTCACGCCGGTCAAACACTCGAGCGTGACGGCGCGCGAACATTCGCGACGAAAACAGGGGCGGCACTCAACCGGATTGGACAAGACGACATGCCCCGGGCCATAGGGGCCTGTCTTCACCGGATCGGTCGGCCCGAACAGGGCTACCACCGGAGTGCCGACGGCCGCCGCAATGTGCATGGGCCCTGAATCGTTCGTCACCAGCACGGCTGCGCGGCGCAACAAACTGGGCAGCAAGCCTACAGGGGTCTGTCCCGTCAGATCAACCGCTTTCGTGCGCATGCGCGCCATTACCGCACGCGTCTCGGGTCTCTCCGCCGGGCCTCCCATAAGGACGATCGGGAGACCTTGCGCATCGGCCAGGCGATCCGCCGCCTCAGCAAAGTGTTGCGGTGGCCAGCGCTTCGTCTCCCAACGCGCGGACACGTTCATCCCGATCCATGGTGACGCAGTGGCGAGACCCGCTGCAGCAAGGAGCGCGTCCACAGCCTGCCGGTCTTCAGCCCGGTCAACGAAGTCAAATCGCGGCTGTGTCGGTCGCGCAGCGCCCAATGCTTCTGCCACCAGCAGATACCGGTCTACCGCATGCATCGATCCAGTGGGAACGGCCACCCGTTGGGTATAACAATACGGACTGCCTTCGCGCGCGTTCGCGAATCCCACGCGCCGCCCAGAGCCGGTGAGCCAGGCCATAGCGCCGCTCCTGAACAACCCTTGCAGATCGACGACCAGATCGAAGCGGGCCGCGCGGAGATCCGGGACCTGCCCCAGCCAGCCCATGAGCCCCTGCTCTACCGCGCAGACCTGATCAACCCCCTCGATGACCTCCACCAGTGAGGCCCATTGCCGCTTGACCAGCCACGTGACCTTGGCCTGCGGAAACCGTTCGCGCAAGGCGGCCAGAGTCGGTATGGCGTGCACGATGTCACCCAGTGAACTCGGTTTGATGAACAGGATTCGGCGGACTGGCTCGGTCATTCGGCCACCAGGATGATGCTGGCTCAGCGGGTTAGGTCGGCGACCGGCTTACGCGTCGCATGAGCAATGGTCCATTCAACCGCATGCGGCAAGTCAGCGGCTACATGGTCCGGAGACAGATCGCGCGCGGTCAGATCGGCTAACGCCTCCGCCCCCGACGGGCCGGTCATGACCAGCACCGCACGCGCACCGACCTGCTTGGCCAGTTCGATATCCCGCACACTGTCCCCGACGACATAGGCGCGGTGCAGGTCCACCTGCAACTCTGCCAAGGCCCGATCGACCATCCCTCGTGACGGCTTCCGGCAATTACAGCGATCGTCGGGGTGATGCGGGCAGAAGTACAAACCATCGAGCGTGACCCCGTCTTCGGCCAGCAGGAGTCGCAGTTTATTGTGGATCGCTTCCAAATCCTTTGAGCTGAAATACCCTCGCCCCACGCCGGACTGATTCGTGACGACGACCAGCTTGGCGCCACCGCTTTTGAGTCTGGCCAGCGCCGCGCCCACACCGGGAAGCAGCGTGAACGCCTCCGGCGTCTTCACGTACCCGCTGTCGACATTCAATGTCCCATCCCGATCCAAAAACACAGTCACTCCCGCCAGCGCCGTGGGTGACAAGGCAGGGTTCACCGCTTCCAATGCACTGACAGAGGGAGGGGGCGCGAGCGGCAAATGGCGCGACGCCGCATCATGGACCTGCTCCACCGTCACGCCGGTCATGCATCGGTGATCGATAGGACATTCCCGCAACAGGCACGGGGCGCAAGAGACCGGTTGCCGGACCAGCTGGGCCTCGACGCCGAACGGCGACGTCGTCTGCCAATCCGTCGGACCGAACACCGCCACCAGCGGAACATTGAAAGCCGCCGCCACATGCATGGGGCCTGTATCGTTCGTCAGAAACAACTGGCACCGCTTCACCAACGCCAACAATTCGCGCACCGTGGTTTGGCCGGAACAGACTACCGTGCGAGTGTGAATCTGGTCGGCAATGGCTTTCCCCAAGGGCTCTTCGCCTTTGGCCCCCACGATGGCGACACCGACCCGGGCCCCTGATTGAGCCTGCGCCTGTTTCACGACCCGATTGACCACCTCGGCATACCGGTCCGGCAACCATCGTTTGGCATGGCCATAGGTCGACCCGGGATTCACGCCGATGACCAGATCCGACGGGCCGATTCCGGCATCAGCCAAGCGGCGGGCGATCAGCGCGGATTCTTCCGGCGTGACGAACAGCCGCGGTGCCGGAGCCTGGCCTTGTCCCCCCAAGGGTTTGAGCAGATCCCAGTAGTACTCGACCTGGTGTCGCTGCGCGCTGCGTGGCGGCACGCCGACCGGATCGGTCAGTAACAAACTCCGGCCATCCGTGGCATATCCGAATCGACGGGGAATGCCGGCCAGGAAACTGATCAGCGCCGCCTCAAACGCATTCTGAAACAGAATGGCGAGATTGAAGCGATGCCGACGCAAAACACCGGCCAGGGTCCACTTGCCGGTCAACCCCGCATGACGTCCCCGGTCGTCATACACCAAGGTGCGATTGACCGCCGGATGCTGCGCCAGCAGATCCGCAATGGCCGGCTTGACCAGGAGCGTGATCTCGGCCTGCGGAAACAACGTGCGCACCTGAGTGAGCGCAGGCTCGCACATGACGGCGTCGCCCAGCCAGTTGGGACCACGCACGACGATGCGCCGGATCTCTTCCTTACGCATGGCTCGTAGGCCTGCCTTCCGGATCAAGGCGTAGGAGCCGCTCCAGCCGCTCTTGCCCGGACACAATCTGCGTGCGAAGCCGGACAGCCCAACAGGCGTCATCAGCGTTCAGGAAGGGCGCCACCTTGTCAGCGTCTTTTTCCGTCGTCACCAGCAGATCCACGCCCCCTGTTTGTGCGTTGGCACGAATCGTCTCCATCATGGCATGGGTATAGTGCACATGGTCGGGAAATGCCAGCGTCTCCTTCACGGTGATTCCCAATTCCTCCACCAATGTGCGGAAAGAGCCGGCATTGCCGATCCCGCTGAAAATCACTGCCGAACGGCCACGAAAGGCATCTCGCGTTCGCCGTTCATCCCGTCCCACGCGCCGGAACTCCTCTGCGGGAAACCCTACGCAGACCGGAGGTGGAAGAGTCGGGCATGCCTGCACCAACTCTCGCCAGACTGCTTCCCCTGCCTGGTCATGATCGACCCTCGTGATGAGCACAACCGATGCTCGAGCTGCCGCCGAAAGGGGTTCCCGTAAACGACCGACCGGCAACGCGGCCCTGAGCCCGGCAGTATCCGTCGCATCGACGAGCAGGAGATTCACCTCACGGTGGAGCTGGACATGCTGAAATCCATCGTCCAGCACAAAACAATCCACCGGCTGACGGCTCAGCACCCACTGGCCGAGCGCATACCGGTCCGCGCCGACCGCCACAATCGCCTGGGGGCAGCGACGCGCCATGAGATAGGGCTCATCGCCGGCCTCTTCCGGTCCCACCAAGACCTGCCGCCCATCCGACACGAGCAACTGCGGAGTCTTGCTGCGACGCCGATAGCCTCGACTCAAGATGGCGACGCGTTTGCCTTGGGCGATCAATTGTTCGACGACGTACATGACGACCGGCGTTTTTCCTGTGCCGCCCACGGTGAGGTTTCCGATGCTGATCACGGGACGCGGCAACCGACGCGTCTGAAACCAGCCGCCTGTGTACCCCCACAGGCGAAATCTCGCCGCCAGTTCATACGGATATCCCACCCATCGCAACCAGGAGTGTCGCATGGGCGTCATGAGGAACGCGGACGCGGCAACGCGCCGCGCGCAGCGCCTTTGGAATCAGTCGACGTGACGGCTGGCGGAAGAAACGTGGCAATAATCTCCGCACTGCGCTGAAGCGCGCCCTGGTTGTCCGCGACCACTTGCTGCGCGGCTTGTCCCATCCCTTTCAGAGCGTCTGAATTGCCGAGGAGGTCACGCAGGCTCCGCGCGAGGCCCTGTACTCCTTCCACAACACGCCCGCCCCGGGCAGTCAGTAAGAGAGCCGCCACTTCCGCGCAGTGATCGGTGTGCGGTCCGAAGAGCACCGGTTTTCCCCAGACGGCCGGTTCCAATAAATTATGGCCACCGATCGGAACCAGGGTGCCGCCGACAAAGGCCACCGCAGCCTCGCGATACAAGAGCGCCAATTCACCGCGGGTATCCAAGACCACCACGCGCGGACCGGATCCGGAACTCGACTCCCCACGGCCGGTGCTGCGTCGCGACACGGTCAGTCCCTTGGCGCGCACCATCTGCTCGACCTGCGCCGCTCGTTCGATATGGCGGGGGGCCAGCACGAGACGGAGATCGGGGAACTCTTCACACACAGCCTGGTACGCATCCACGATGATCTCTTCCTCACCGGGATGAGTACTGCCTGCCACTACGAGCCGCTCACGCTCGGTCAGTCCAATGGCCTGCTTAGAGACGGCCGAGCCGCCGGCAGCGGCCCGCGGGACCGGCTGGTCGAACTTGATATTGCCGGTGCAACGAACCCGCGACGGGTCAGCACCCAAGTCAATCATACGCTGCGCATCCCGCTCCGATTGCATGAGGCAACTGCTGATCATATTCAGCATCGTGCGATAAAAATCCCGGATCACGGGCAGACGCTGTCGCTCGAACGACCTGGTGGACAGCCGCCCGTTGACCAGGACCGATGGAATGTTGCGCCTCCGGAGGCTCCGGAGCAAATTGGGCCAGAGCTCGGTTTCGACGAACACGTAGAGACTGGGCCTGAGCTGGTCGATCGCGTGATTGACGACCCAGGGAAAATCCAACGGAGCGTATCGATGTTCTGCCACACCTTCCAAGCGCTGCTCCACTGCCTCCCGTCCCGTTTCGGTCACGGTTGAGACCACCAATCTCGCGTCAGGATACCGCCGGCGAAGTTCCCGTACCAGCGGCGCCACGGCCACCACTTCGCCCAAGGACACCGCGTGAATCCAGATGCAGGCTGCCGCAACGCCTGACTTGAACGGCTGCGCCGCCAGCAGCCCAAGCCGCTGCGGTAGTCCGCGCCGGCATCGCTGCTTGGCCAGCAGCACACACAGGATAACCGGGGATAGGAGAAGGAGAAGGCAGTTGTAGAGCAGATACCACATTACGGACGAGCCCGCAGGGCCGCCGCATCGGCCTCGATCGTCATGCGGTTCAGGGTCGCTTCCAACTCCCCGCGCAAGCGCTCCAGGTCTTCAGGGGATGCATCCGGCGGAACTGAAATCGGCGTGCCGATGAGGAAAATCCCCTGCGAGAACGGATAGGGCATGATGAACCGGTCCCAGCTCGCGAAGAGTTTTTTTTTGAGCAACCGAAGGCCATGGGGATGATCGGCAAGCCGGTGGCTCTGGCCAACTGCACTACCCCCACCTTGGCGACCTGTCGCGGTCCTTTCGGTCCATCCGGCGTCAACACCAGGTTGCCGCCCGACCGTCCGAGGCGAACCAGCCGGCGAAAAGCTTCCGCGCCGCCTCTGGTGCTGGACCCGCGCACGGCATCCAACCCGAACCGCGCGACAATCCGGCAGATCAATTCGCCATCCCGGTGCTGGCTGATCAGGATATGGGCTTTGAGGCCGGGAATGGCTAACGGCATCATCAGTTGCTGCGCGTGCCAAAAGGCAAGAATCGTCCGCTGTCCCTGGGCGAATATCCGGGACACATGCTCCCCGCCTTCGGTCTTCCAGCGCATCGTGCGTTGCAGCAGCCGAATCACTGAATACCCCACAGGCGGCACTACGGCGACTTTGAGCGCATTTGTCACGCGCTTCGACCAGGCCTGTTTCGTTTGGGGCACTGCCGGGGGTCTATGTGGCACGGAGTCGCTCACCTCTTCACCTCTCCTGTGCGGTTACTGCGGAAGGGCATCGGCAAACTGCATCACGTGGAGGCGCTTATAGAGGCCGCCCTTGCGCAATAACTCGTCATGCGTGCCGATTTCTACGACCGTACCGCGATCGAGCACAACAATACGATCGGCATTTTGAATGGTCGATAACCGATGTGCGACCACCAGCGTGGTCCGGTTTTGCATCAGATTAGAGAGGGCCATTTGCACGATGCGCTCCGACTGCGTGTCCAATGCCGAGGTCGCTTCATCCAGCACCAGAATCGGCGGATCCCGCAGAATCGCCCGGGCAATCGCGAGACGCTGACGCTCGCCGCCCGATAGTTTCAGCCCCCGCTCTCCGATCAACGTGTCGTAGCCATCCGGCATACGCGCGATGAAGTCATGCGCATAGGCCAATTGCGCCGCCCGCATCACGTCGTCGAGCGTCGCCCCCTGTCGCCCATAGCCGATGTTATTGCGGACGGTATCGTCAAACAGCACCACTTCCTGCGACACGATTCCGATCTGGCCGCGCACCGACTGCAGGGTGCAGGTCCGGATATCCACACCATCGATCAAAATCTGACCGCCGCTAGGTTCATAAAATCTCGGCAAGAGACTCACCAAGGTGGTCTTTCCGCTTCCGCTGCTGCCCACGAGCGCAATGACCTCACCCGCACGTATCGTCAAATCGATGGCCTTCAGCGCCGGATCGCCCTGCCCTTCATACTGGAAGGCCACCTGCCGGAATTCGAGGGAACGGGAAATCAACGGCAACTCCGTCTGTCCGCCAGAGGCCACCTGCTCGGTCGGAAGATCCAACACGTCAAAGACGCGCTCTGCCGCCGCAAGCGCCTGCTGCACGGTGTTGTTGGCGCCGGACAATCGTCGAATGGGCGTATAGGCCATGAACATCGCCGCCAGGAAGGAAAAGAAGGCGCCGGGCGTCATTTCGTCGTGAATCACAAGATACCCGCCGTACCAGATGATCCCCGCCACCCCGAGCACGCCGATCACTTCCATATGCGAGGAGCCCAGGGATGACACCTGGATCGCTTTCATCGTGGTATGGATGAAGGCGTCGTTGCTTTGACGGAACCGCTTCGCCTCGTCCTCTTCCCGGCCGAAGGATTTCACCATCCGGATACCGGCCAGCGCCTCCTGGAGCGTCGACGCCATGTCGCCCATCCGTTCCTGCCCGCGTGTGGCAAGCCCTCGCAACTTCTTTCCCATCCGCGCCATCGTGACCACGGACAGCGGGACCACGATCATGGACACCATGGCCAACTTCCAATTCTGGTAGATGATCACCCCGATCATCGCCAGAAAGGTCAGCCCCTGCTGAAATAAGTCTTTCAACACCCCGGCCACGGCGTTGGCCATTTGATTCACATCGTTGATGACGCGCGAGACGAGCCGCCCGGAGGTATTGGTATCGTGAAAACGGACGGGCAAGCGAACCAGTTTGGAAAAAAGCTGTTCTCTGATGTCGCCGATCACCTGGTTGCCGACATAGTTCATCAGATAGTTCTGGCCGTAGTTGAACACGCCCTTAAGGACGGCCACGGCCAGAATCGCTACCGGCAGAACGAGGAGCAGGCTTTCATCCTTGCTGATGAACAGGCCGTCGAGCACCGGACGCACCAGCCAGGCATAGGCGGCGGACAAACCCGCCACGAGTAAGGCACAGACGAATGCCGCGCCCAACCGGAATCGATACGGGTTCAGATATGTGAGGAGGCGAAGATAATGTTTCATGCTCGGCACTCAGCCAGCACGGCTTCGGCGGCCCGTCGGGAGGCCCCCGGTGTGCCCAATGCCTGGCGCACCGACAGCAGCGCCGCTTTCATCTCCGCATAGGCGCGAGGATCGGCCAACAGCCGCTCGGTCTCTTGGACCAATCGTTCCGGTGTGGCCTCGTCATGAATCAGCTCCGGCACAATGCCACGACCCGCCACCAGATTTGCCAACCCGATCCAGGGCACACGGATCAACAGCCGCGCCAAGCGATACGTGATCCAGGAGGAGGCCCGATAAAACAAAATCATGGGCGTGCCCACGACGGCCGCCTGCAAGGTGGACGTTCCGGATTTGACGACCAGAAGATCCGCCGCGGCCATCACTTCGCTGGCCTGGTTGCGAAAGACTTTAATGGGAACCGGGCTATCCTTCAACAGATCCGCAAGAAACTGGTCCTGCACCGATGAGGCTTGCGCCAGGATAAATTGCATGGCCGGATGGCGTTGGGTGAGTTGCTTCACCGTCTCCAGCAGCACCGGGATATGCTCGAGCAATTCAGCCTTGCGGCTGCCTGGAAACAGCCCGATCACCGGCCCCGCTTCCGACAGCCCGAATTGGCGGCGCAAGGCCTCCCGATCATAGGAGGGGGCCACTTCGTCCAGGATCGGATTGCCGACAAAGGTGCACCGCACGCCCGCGTTCTTATAAAGCGGCTCTTCGAACGGCAGAATCGCAAGGACATGGTCAACGCGCTGTTGAATCCACCGCATCCGGCCCCGGCGCCAGGCCCAGACTTGTGGCGCAATGTAGTAGACGATCTTCAGGCCGCAGGCCCGGGCGACCCGGGCAAAGTGGAAGTTGAGTCCGGGATTATCGATCAACACAACGAGATCCCAGCGTTCCCCCTTGATCAAGGTGCGGATACGGGAAATCCTCTGCAGCATGGTCTTCACTGCCGACAGCCCGATGAGCCCCATCACATCCAATTGCGGAATATCCTTCACCAGCTCCGCACCGGCCGCCCGCATGGATGCGCCGCCGATCCCCACGATCTGGAGCGACGGAGACAATTCCTTCAACGCCTTGACCAAATGGGCTCCGTGGAGATCGCCGGAAGCCTCGCCGGTGACAATTAAAATACGTGGCATGTCGCTCTGCTCAGGCAGACCACCATCGACATGGCCCTCCTAGAGACTGTCATGGCCGAATGCCGCCGCGGATACGTCGCCGGCGGAATGGCGCTGCGTGAATTGACCAATGGCATCCAACACCCGGGCTGCCAGGTTGAGCGCGGCCTCGCCATCCTCACCCGACACCACCGGGCGCGATCCGGTCGCCACCGCGTGAACAAAGGCCTCCAGTTCCAATCGTAAGGGCTCGTCATCCCCCGCTTGAAATGTTTCCACATCGATCGTCGGCCGCGGGCCGCTGCCTTGCACGCGCCGCGACACCATCGCCTGACGCGTTTGAAAATCGATCGAGACATAGCGGTCGCGCTGAAAGAATCGCAAGCGGCGCATCTTATTCGTGGAGACACGACTCGCGGTCAGGTTGGCGACGCATCCGCTCGCAAAGGCGATCCGGGCATTAGCGATATCAATATTGGATGACAGCACCGGAACTCCGGCGGCGCGGACTTCCTCCACCGGGCCGGGATGAAACGACAGGACGAGATCCAGATCGTGAATCATCAAATCCAATACCACGTCGACGTCGGTGCCCCGCTCACCGAAGGCGCTGAGCCGATGGCCTTCGATGAACGCCGGACGTTCGATCGAACTACGCATGCGCTGCATGATCGGGTTGAATCGCTCGCTATGTCCCACCTGCAGCAGGCATCCCTGGCGGGCAGCCAGCTCGACCAGCTCGCGGGCCTCGGCCGAGGTGACGGCAATCGGCTTTTCAACCAGGACATGTTTGCCGGCTTCCAGGCAGGCTTTTGTCGCCGCGAAATGCGCGGAGGTCGGAGCGGCCACGCTGACGAGATCAACCTGCTTCAGCACCTCGGCGAGGTGTGTCCAGGCCTGCACGCCATGACGCTCGGCAATCAGCTTGGCGCGGTCCGGTGACGCATCATACACACCGGCCAGCGTGACGCCAGGCAGCGTCGCGTAATGTCTTGCATGGTGCTGTCCGAGGTGGCCGACGCCGATGACCCCGGCGCGAAGCGACGTCATCGCGCGCGCTCCCGTCTCACAGCCCCAACCTCTCTCTCCATGGCGGTTGGCCTCATGTCATTCCGACGATGGCGATTCCGGCGCGGTTCGCCTTGGCAATCGTATCGTCACGGTCCAAAAGAATGCCGCGTCCTGCCTCCAAGGCCAACACCGACGCCTTGACGGCTTCCATGACTTCGATCGTACGCGGGCCGACGGCGGGGAGGTCGAAGCGGAGGTCCTGCTGTGGTTTGCATCGCTTCACGACGACCGCGCCTCCGTGCGCCAATTCTCCGCCCCGGCGAATGGCTCCATCGGTGCCCTCGACGGCTTCGACCGCCACGATCACGCGATCTTTCACCACCACGCATTGCCCGATGTCCAACGCCCCGATCTGCTTGCCCACATCCCAGCCGTAGCGGATATCCTCCCACTCCTTCTTGTTCGGCTCACGCCTGGTCAGCGTGCCCGCTTCGACAAGAATCCCTTGAAGTCCGAAGGTCGACTCGCAGATCCGAATACCTTCCTGCTCGATTTCTTCAGCTACCCGCCGGAGAATATCGTCATCCTTAAGATGAATGAGTTTGGCCGCCAGAGCCAACGCGCGAAAGTCCGGACGAACCGTGGAAAAGACATGCGTCTTCTTGATGCCGCCCAGCATCACGGCCTGCTGCACGCCATCGCCCTTGAGCGCGTCGATCAACTTGCCGAATTGCCCGATCTTGATCCAGTGAATGTGATCGACGTGCCGGGCCAATTCCGGATCGGTTTCGCCTTCATGCGCCACCGCAAAGACAGAGTACCCGAGACGTTTCGCATTGTCGGCGAAGATGATCGGAAACCGGCCGTTGCCCGCGATCAGTCCGATCCGCTGGTCCCCAGGAGCCTGACCGTCATGGCCTGCATGCCCGCCCACCGGTGTTATTCCTCTTCGCCTTCCTGATCTTTACCCACTGAGCGGCAAATACCCCGTTTCGTTCCCTGCATAAAGTCGGCGACTTGCATGACGTCCTGGCTCGCACCGAACGTCTCACGCGCCAGTTTGACCGCCTCCGCCACACGATGGCCGGATCGGAAGAGCACCTCATAGGCCTTCTTCAGAGCCGCAATACGCTCGGCGGAAAATCCGTGACGGCGCAGCCCGATCGAGTTCAATCCGTACATGCGGGCACGGTACCCGCCGGCCGCCCGCATGAACGGTGGAAGGTCCTGGCCGAGCGCGCAACAGCCTCCGACCATCGCATAGGCGCCGATGCGCACGAATTGGTGAATGCCCGAGAGGCCGCCGATAATGGCATGGTCGCCGATGGAAATATGCCCCGCCAGACTGGCCGCATTCGCCAGGATGAGATGATTGCCCAGATGGCAATCGTGCGCGACATGGACATAGGCCATCAGAAAATTGGAATGGCCCACGGTGGTCACGCCCCCGCCCTGCACCGTGGCCCGATTGACGGTCACATACTCGCGCAGAATGTTATCGTGGCCGATCACGACCTTTGTCGGCTCGCCCTTGTACTGCATATGTTGCGGCGGGCCGCCCACCGACACGAAGGGATGCAGTTCGCACCGCTCCCCGATATCGGTCCACCCGTCGATCGACACATGAGACAGGACGCGCGTACCGGCACCGATGGTGACGTGTTCACCGACGACGGAATACGCCCCGACCTCCACGTCATCTGCGAGCACCGCTTTCGGATGGATCACCGCGGTCGGATGAATCTTCACTCACACCTCCTCGCCCTCTGGCAAGCCGCCGAAACACCGGTCAGCGTGTTGACCATCTCGCTGAACGGCACGTTTGCACAGCCTGCGGTTCCCCTGCATGACCCCGGCCGGTCCGGGGACACTCTACGCCTCTATCCCGCCGCTTTCTCGTCCATCACCATGGCGGTGACTTCCGCTTCGCAGACCAATTCGGTGTCGACAAAAGCCTTCCCCTGCATCTTCCAGAATGGCGCGCGTTTCTTGAGCACATCCACTTCCAAGCGCAAAATATCGCCGGGCACGACAGGCTTGCGGAACTTCGCCCCGTCGATGCCGGTTAAGTACACGACCGGACGCCCGACCGCGCCGAGGGATTTGAACGCGAGCACGCCGCCGACCTGGGCCAATGCTTCGAGAATCAGCACGCCCGGCATGACCGGACGTCCCGGAAAGTGCCCCTGAAAAAACGGCTCGTTGATCGTCACATTTTTGATGCCCACAATCCGGCGATCCGGATCGAGTTCGCGAATGCGATCGACCAGCAAAAACGGATACCGGTGGGGAAGGATCGATTGAATCTCAACGCTGTCCATCACTGACATCAGCCCCGCCTCCTGTGTTGCGTAGACGATTACGGCACACGGCTACTTGTTCTGCCGATCGAACTCCTTGATGATCTGTTCCGTCAAATCGACCGACGGATGACTGTAGATCACAATCTTCACCGTCGACTCGCTGCCCTTATCCAGGATGGCCGTGAAGCCTTCCTTCTGCGCGACCGTCGCCGCGGCGGCCTGAATCTTCTGGGCATACTCCGCCACCATGCCGCGCTGCTTCTCCTGCACCTCGCGATTGAAGTCCTGAATCCTGCGCTGATAGGCCTCCAGCTTCGTTCGGAAATGCTCTTGTTTTTCCTTGCGCGCCTCCTCCGACATCGAGGCGTCCTGCATACCCTTTTCCAGCTCTTTCAATTCCTGGTCATCGGAATCGATGATCTTCTGGCGCGTCGTCGAATAGCTTTTGAGCTCCTCCAACGCGCGTTTCCCGGCCACGCTCCGCTCGATGACCCGTTGTTGATCCATCATAGCCACCTTGATGTGATCCGCAGCCCATACCGGCTGCGCTCCCCAGGCCAAGAAGACCAATAGAACACCAGCCGCCATCCAATTACGTACGTTCATGGATTCCCTCTCATGGATACGTTTTGTTGAACTCCTCAATCAATTGGGACGACACGTCGACCGCCTCATCGAAATACAGCGTCGGGCCTCCGCGCCCGCGGTCCAAAATGGCCTGCAGTTCGAGCCGCTTGGCCACCTTGCCGGATAAGGCTTCGATCTTATCCCGGAATCCGTCCAGGACTTCCTTCTGTTTGTCCTGCACTTCGCGGTTCAGATCGGTCACTTTCTGCTGATATTCAGCCATCCGGCGACGGAACTGTTCTTCCCGTTCACGCTTGGCGGTCGCACTGAGCACACTGCCCTGCTTGACAAAATCTTCCTCCATCCGGCGAAGTTCTTTTTCCTCCAGCTCGATCAATGCCTGCCGATTCTTGGCAAAGGAGGCCAACATGTCCTTGGCTCGTTTCCCGGCGTTGGTCTCGCCGAGGATTCGCTGGGGATCCACAACACCGATGCGGGTGGACGTCGGCACCGTCGATGAATTCGACCGGCATCCGGCGGCCAGCAGCGATACGGTCAGCAGCGCCAGGCACAGGCCGCTCCACCCGGCTCCCCGCACCCCACTCCAGCCCCCCAATCCACGCATTCGTCCGATTCCTTTCCTACACCCGCGCCACACAGCCTGCATCAGAACAACGATCCGATCGTAAACTCGAAGACGCCCATACGCTCGGTCGGCCGGGGATCGAGGTTGATTCCGTAGGCCGCCCGCAAGGGACCGAAGGGAGAAATCCACCTGGCTTCGAACCCGGCCGCGCTGCGCAGCTTGTTGAATTGGACCGGCTCGTTATCGTCGAATCCGTTGCCGTAGTCGAAAAAGAACACGCCGTTCAACTTGGCCTCGGACGAAATCGTAAAGATAAAGTCGTTGTTAAAAATGAGTTCCTTCGCGGAACCCAAGAGAGATCCGTTCGGCGTCACAGGTCCCGCCCGCCCGAACACGAACCCGCGCATGGTATTGATACCACCGACGAAAAACCGCTCGGTGAGGGGAATGGGCCGGCCCCCGATCCCCTCCGTCGAACCGTACCGAACGTGCACCGAAAACCTCGTGTCGTAAATTAACGGCGTGTACTTGATCACGTCCGCATAATACTTAAAAAAATGATTGCTGCCGCCCAGCGCAGGCGTGCCGTAGTCGACCCCGAGACTGAAGCGCCATCCGGTGCGCGGATCCAGATAGTAGTCGCGCGTGTCGCGAAAAATCGACGTACGAACACCGGTCGACGATTGGGTCCCGAGCTGGCGGCAGATGAGCGGAATGAAATCCGGGCACAGCCCTACCTCAGGATCGCTGTATTTGAGTTGCTCACCGAACAAACTGATACTCCCATTGACATACTCCGACAACCACCGGCTCCAGGTCGCGCTGACACCCGACTTGGACTCGAAGTAGGAGATGTAGTTGGTCATCGACCGATAAATGTCCAGCTGCAGGGCATTGTACGAATCGTTCACGTAGGGATTCCGGAACGTCACGAGTCCCAACGACCGCTGCTGACCCAATTGTCCACGGATACGGCCCAACCAGCCGTTTCCGCCCAGGTTACCTTCCGTGATGTCCGCAATCGCCACCAGTTTATCCAAGGTGCTGAATCCACCGCCGATGCTGAACTGACCGGTGGGTTTCTCTTTGACCTTCACATTGAGGTCAACCTTATCGACATCGACCTGCTGAGGAAGAATTTCCACCGTTTCAAAAAAGTTGAGGTTGTTCAAGCGCTGAAAGCTGCGTTTCAAGGCCAGCGTATCGATGACATCCTGTTCATCCAGGCGCAGTTCGCGGCGCACGACATTGTCGCGCGTCTTATCGTTGCCGGTGACATGAATTTCCCGGATCCGCATCATCTCCCCCTCTTTCACATTGAGGGTGATGGTCGCGGTCCGCGCGTTGTTGTCCGGCGTCACGTTCGGGACGACATCCGCGAAGACGTAGCCCTTGGCGCCATACAGATCGGTGATACGGGTGATTTCGCCGCGGATCTTGGCCCGTTGAAAGATTTCGCCCGGCAGGATCCCTAACCCTTCGCGCAACTCGTGGTCCTCGAAGACGGTATTACCGCGAAAGCCGACTTCCTGCACGATAAACGGCTCACCCTCAACCACCGAATAGCTGATTTCAAACCACTTCTTATCGTCGCTCAATTCCAGCGTCGGCTGGCTGATCTGCACGTTCAGATAGCCCTTGTTCAGGTAGACTTCACGGATCCGCTCGATATCGTTCCCCAGTTCCTCGCGCTTCAGGACGCCGGCATCAGACAGCAGTGACGGGATCTTCATCTGAGTGATGATCCCGTACCAGGGGATCCACTCACGCGTGGCCGTCACTTTGAACACTTCTTCCTTCGTCACCGCTCGCATGCCTTCGAAATTGATACGGCGGACTTTGGCCTTGGTGCCTTCCTTGATGAAATAGGTCAGCCGCTTCCGGTCCTCATCGACGGCTTGAATCACAGGGATCACCTGGCAATTGTAAAACCCGTCTTCCTGGTACGCGAGGCGAATCTTCTCCGCACTCTCTTTCGCCTGCTGCTGGTCGAGAAAGGTTTGACTCTTGATCGTGATCTTTTCTTTGAGCTTGTCGTCGCTCAATTCTTCATTGCCATCGAACACAATCTCGGTAATGAACGGTTTCTCACGGACGATGAAACCGACAGCGACGCCACCATCGGCTAAATCCGTTTCCACCTGCACATCCTCGAAGTAGCCGGTTCCGTAGAGGATCTTGACCTGTTCCCGGAGCGCGTCAGAAGTAAGCCGATCGGTGGCCTTGAGGGTGAGACGCCCCTGGATCGCCTGGAGTTCAATGCGTTTCTGACCACGGATGGTGACGGAACTGACGAGTGGAGTACTCACCTGAGCGTGCCCCCACTCGGCTTCGCCGATCGCGAACAGCGCCGCCAGGGCAAGAACGAGAACGGGCACCCACCGCCTGCCTCCCGACTTGGTCACCGCAATCTTTCCGTACCGCCTGGGAGAGCAAGCACTGGTTTCCTCGACCCTTGAGATGAGAAGGCGTCACATTCCATGTCGCATTGCTTGCCGCGAACCGATGGTCCGGGGAAGGGACGCGAACTGTCGCCATAAAGTCACCGATGCGCCGCGTTCATTGCAGCACCACCGCACATCTGCAGAAAAACTCTCGGATTATATTGGCCACATTTTTCAATGTAAAGGAGTTTCCCCGCGCAGCGGCGCGCCGGTCACGATCGAAAAGAGCCGACGAAATCTTGACATCATGTACCCCATCACATACTATCGGCCGTATGACAAGAACAGATGTACGTAAAGCGATTATTCCCGCTGCCGGACTGGGCACACGCTTTCTTCCCGCCACCAAAGCCTCCCCGAAAGAGATGCTGCCGCTGGTCGACAAACCGTTGATCCAATACGTCGTCGAAGAAGCGGTCGCGTCGGGCATCGAAGACATCATCGTCATCACGGGGCGAGGCAAGCGCGCCATCGAAGATCACTTCGACCGCTCGCTTGAACTGGAGGAAAATCTCAAGGGGAGCGGCAAAGGGCAGGTTTTGAACCAGATGCGGCACATTTCCAATCTGGCGAATTTCTGCTACGTCCGCCAGCCGGAAGCCATGGGTCTGGGACATGCCGTCTTGTGCGCTCAACACTTAATCGGCGACGAGCCCTTCGCCGTCATCCTGGGTGATGAGATCATCGATGCATCGGTCCCCGGTCTCGCGCAATTGATCCATATCTACAAGCAGCGCAAAGGCGCCGTGCTCGGCGTGCAGGAAGTTCCGCAACAGGAAGTCAGCCGGTACGGCATCATCTCGGCGCGCAAGGTGCGCAGCGGCCTGCACCGGGTTGAAGACCTGGTCGAAAAGCCTGCGCCCGCCGATGCGCCCTCGAATCTTGCCGTCATCGGACGGTATGTGCTGCCGCCTGAAATTTTCCCGATCCTCCGCAAGACCCCTCCGGGCAAGAACGGAGAAATCCAATTGACGGATGCCCTGCGGCAACTTGTGAAGAACACGCCGATGTTTGCGCATGAAGTCGAAGGGCAGCGGCATGATGCCGGCGACAAACTCGGATTTCTCATTGCCACCGTGGAATTGGCCCTCAAGAACCCGTCCTTGGGACCTGCATTCGGCGACTTTCTGCAGCAGCGTCTCCGACCGGCTACCGCCGACGCCCGTCGACGCGGCCCAGGTCGAGGACGCGCGACTACCTAGCCCCGGGCATGATGGATCACCGTCACCCGAACCGTGCGACCGCACGACATCGCACTGAGACCATACACCAGCAGACTGGAGCCTCATGGCTGAAGCAGTAGAACAAGATTTTTCAAGCAATCAGAACCTTGAACCGCCGGATCAGCTTCCCCTCCTCCCCGTCAGAGATATCGTCGTCTTTCCCTACATGGTGCTCCCGCTGTTTGTCGGCCGCGAAATGTCCATTAAGGCGATCGAGGCGGCGCTGGCCGGGAACCGGATGTTGTTCCTCGCGACACAGAAATCCCTGGATGTGGAAAACCCGCAGCCCGAGGACATTCATTCGGTCGGAACCGTGGGCATCATCATGCGGATGCTCAAACTGCCGGATGAGCGGATCAAGATCCTGGTGCAGGGCCTCGCCAAGGGCCGGATCGAATCATACATTCAGAACGATCCCTACTACTCTGTCAAAATCGAAAAACTCGTCGAGACCAAACAGCCCGGCTCCACATTGGAGACCGAGGCGGTCATGCGCACCGTCAAGGAGCAGATCGAAAAAATCGTCAGTCTCGGCAAAGTCCTGATTCCGGACGTGATGGTTGTGATCGAAAACCTGGAGGATCCTGGACGCCTCGCCGACATGGTGGCCTCCAACCTCGGGTTGAAAGTCGACATCACCCAGGCTGTCCTGGAGATCGTGGACCCGATCCAGCGGCTGCGGCAGATCAGCGAAATTCTCGCGAAGGAAATCGATGTCCTCTCGATGCAGCAGAAAATCCAGGCGCAAGCCAAAGGCGAGATGGACAAGACCCAGCGCGAATATTTCCTGCGGGAGCAATTGAAAGCCATTCAAAAAGAGCTGGGCGAATTGGACGAGCGCGCGGAGGAAGTGGCCGAATTCCGCAAGCGCATCAAAGACGCCAAGATGCCCGAGAAGGTACTCAAGGAAACCGAGAAGCAGCTCAAGCGGCTGGAAAAAATGCATCCGGACACGGCCGAATCGGCCACCGTCCGCACCTATCTGGAGTGGATGGTCGAGCTGCCGTGGAATAAAAAGTCCAAGGACAATCTTGACCTGAAAGCCGCGATGAAGGTCCTGAACGAGGACCACTACGATCTCGAAAAGGTGAAGGAGCGCATTGTCGAGTACCTGGCCGTGCGCAAGCTGAAAGAAAAAATGAAGGGCCCCATCCTCTGTTTCGTGGGCCCTCCCGGCGTCGGCAAAACCTCTCTGGGAAAATCCATCGCGCGGGCCCTTGGCCGCGAATTCGTCCGGATCAGCCTGGGTGGAGTGCGGGACGAGGCGGAAATCCGCGGGCATCGCCGGACCTATGTCGGCGCGCTGCCGGGACGGATCATTCAAGGCATGAAGCAAGCGGGCACGAACAACCCGGTGTTCATGCTCGACGAAGTCGACAAAGTCGGCATGGATTTCCGTGGCGACCCTTCCGCGGCGCTTCTCGAAGTGTTGGATCCCGAGCAGAACAGCACGTTCACCGATCACTATCTCGGCGTGCCGTTCGATCTGACGGAAGTCATGTTCGTCACGACGGCCAACTTGATGGATCCGATTCTCCCTGCCCTCCGGGATCGTATGGAAGTCATCGACATTCCCGGATACACGGAAGAGGAAAAACTCGGAATCGCGCAGAAATACCTCATTCCGCGCCAGATGAACGAGCATGGCATCACCGACAAACATATCCGCGTCTCAGAGACAGCGATTCGCCACGTCATCTCTCACTACACGCGGGAAGCCGGCGTCCGCAATTTGGAACGCGAAATCGCCAATCTCATGCGGAAAGTGGCCAAGAAGGTCGCCGAAGGCAAGGCTGAATGTCATGCCATCGATCAGACCAACCTGAATAAATTTTTGGGTGTGGCGAAATTCATTCCCGAGGCGGAACTGGAAAAAGACGAAATCGGTGTCGCCACAGGCCTCGCCTGGACGGAGAGCGGGGGAGACGTCCTGTACATTGAAGCGACCGTCATGAAGGGCAAGGGCCAGCTCACGCTGACCGGACACCTTGGCGATGTGATGAAAGAGTCGGCCCAAGCCGCCTTGAGTTATGTACGGTCGCGCGAAAAGACGTTGGGGATCAGCCCCGATCTCTTCGCCAAAAACGACATCCATATTCACGTGCCGGCCGGCGCCACGCCGAAAGACGGGCCCTCCGCCGGAATCACCATGGCGACCGCCATCGCGTCCGCCTTGGCTCAGATTCCCGTGCGGCGCGATCTTGCCATGACCGGCGAAATCACACTCCGCGGCCGGGTCCTGCCGATCGGAGGCCTGAAAGAAAAAATTCTCGCAGCCAAGCGGGCCAAACTTTCTACCGTCGCCCTTCCGAAGCGCAACAAGAAGGACTTGGAGGAGATCCCCAAACACATCCTCAAAGGAATCGAGTTGATCTTCGTCGATACGGTGGATGATGTCATCAAGGCGGCCTTGCGACGAACTCCCTCTCGCAAGTCCAGCGCCGCGGCGCCGAAAACACCGGTGAAAAAAGCGGCCCGGTCGAGCGCCTCCAAGCCAAGAACAGGCTCGACACGGCGCACGCGCATGCTGCCAGGAACCGCCTCCTCGTTATCGCTGTAGCCCGCCGCCGCATGAGGACTGCTGCTGCCATCACGAAATGTTTGGTGCGGCGACCAGCCTGGACGCAGGTGGGTTGATGAAGGCTGGCCGATCCCGCCGGGCCAATACGGTGCACAGTGAGTTCGGCCTGATCCGGAGGCTGCAGGCTGAGGTCGCCCAACCAGATCCGCAACTCTTCAAAGGGATCGGCGACGACGCCGCAATTATTAAAACCTCATCGACCGAATGGACCCTCATCACCACCGACCTGCTGGCCGAGGGGGTGCATTTCGATCCTGCTACCTCCTCATGGCGAGACATCGGCTACAGAGCCGCCATCGCCAATCTCAGCGACATCGCCGCTATGGGTGGCACACCACGCTTCATGCTGGTCTCCATCGCGATCCCCCCGACTTGCTCGACGACGCAGATTCAGCAACTCTACCGCGGCATGATGCAGGCCGGCGCTCCCTATCACGTGCGCCTCATCGGCGGTGATACGTCCGCGTCCAAGACAGGACTCTTTCTCAACATTACACTCACCGGGGTCGTGCCACCACGGCAGGCCCTGTTGCGCAGCGCCGCTCATATCGGGGACCCGATCTATGTTACCGGCACGCTGGGAGACTCCCGGGCCGGCCTCGATCTCCTCATGTCGCGCCAACGCCCGAAGCTCCGAGCGATAGACACACGCTTTTTACTGGCCCGGCATCATCGTCCGTCGGCGCGCATCGCAGAAGGGTTGTGGCTGGTCAAACAAGGGCTCGGTGGCGCCGCCATCGATCTGTCGGACGGCCTGACCGGTGACCTTCGTCACATCTGCGAGGAAAGCGGAGTCGGCGCGGAGATCCTCGCCGGTTCGCTGCCGGTTTCGCCGGCCTGTCGCGCGTACGCCAAAGCTCGCGGGCTCGCCCCTGCTCAGATCGCGTTGCAGGGAGGTGAGGATTATGAATTGTTGTTTACCGTGCCTCGTAAAAAGCAGTCCCGGTTTGAGCGACTGGTCGGCAAGACCGGGTTTCATATGACCTGCATCGGCTTAATTACACCACAGGCATCGGGTCTAGGTCTCAAGTCTGAGAGAGGCACCACACAGCCGCTGCCACTGACCAGTTACGAACATTTTCTCAGACCGACGTAAGAGAGCCCGGCAACCGACGCGTTATGGCCGACGTACGATCGCTGTTTCGCCAAATACTGCATCTTGATGAAACGCCGCATCGCACCGCGCTGGCTTTTGCCGTCGGGGTCTTCATCGGCTTTTCGCCGGCGTATGGTCTCCATATGATCATGGTGGGGATTTGCGCCTGGGCGTTCGGTTGGAATGTCGTCGCGCTGCTCGCCGGAGCGTTTCTCAATAACCCCTGGACTCTCATCCCGATCCTCGGCGCGACGTACTGGACCGGTGCGACCTTGCTTGGCATGCGAGAATTTCCCACGTTCGATTGGAGCGACTTGTCGGCCACGGGCCTCTATCATCAGGTGGTGCCCCATGCCTGGCCCTTTGTCCTCGGGGGCATGGTCCTGAGCATCGCCGGCAGCCTGCTGGCCTACCCGGTCGCGTATGTTCTGCTCACACGATATCGTCGTGCAAGAGCCGCTGAACGCTCCACCCATTTGCCCCCGCCGTCGGAGCTGGGCTAAGATCACGCATCAGTCCTGACGCGATGAAATTACCATCCGCAACTCCCCCAGCGCCCTATGACGGATCAGCCCTCATTGCTGACCCGATCCACGAATATGTCTCCTTCACCGTGCCCTATGCGACTCCCGACCCGTCTGAACGAACCGAAAAAGATCTGATCGATTCTCCATGGGTTCAACGGCTGCGCTACATCTATCAGCTGCAGAGTGCCCGCTGGGTCTATCCATCGGCCGAGCATACCCGGTTCGTGCACTCGCTCGGCACCATGCATGTGGCCGGACGATTCGCGCAACACCTGTATCCCTTCTTGCGCAAGGCCGTACCCGACCTTCCCTCCGCCGCCTTCGTGGAGGAGTTCCTGCGCATCACGGCCCTGGTACACGACATCGGGCATGGCCCGTTCTGCCATTTCTTCGATGATAATTATTTGTACGGATTCGGGCTTTCGCATGAAAAGCTAGGCCAGATCATCGTCCGGGAGCATCTCGGTCCGCTCATCAAAAAAATCCGGCGCAGCCCCTCGGGGCCGTTCGATCGCGGCGAGGAACTCAATCCGGATCACATCGCGCATGTCATCCTGAAAGAGAAGGGAAAAGACAATTCAAAAATCCCTCGCTGGATCAATGTGCTCCAGCCGGTCATTTCAGGCAGTTATACGGCCGACAATCTGGACTACGTACTGCGCGACGCCTACATGTGCGGTGTGGCGGTCGGACCGGTCGATCTGACTCGATTGATTCATTACACCATCGTGACCGAGAAGGGATTCACGATCCATAAAACCGGGCTCCCCGCCCTGCATATGTTTTTGAACACCAGAATGTACTTGTATTCGAACGTGTATTATCACCGGACGACCAGGGCCATCGACATTCATCTCCGCGACATCTTCGGCGATACCATGAAGCTGTTGTTCCCGTCGAATCCGACCAAACACATGGACGAGTACCTGACACTGACGGACTGGTCGCTACTGGAAGATGTGCGGCGATGGAAAAAAGCCGGGCAGAGCAGCCTGCGTCGGCTGCATCAGGAATGGGCGCATATCCTCAGCCGCGACGTGAAATGGAAAATGGCGTACAGCACAGTGCTGAAGGAAAAGGGCATCGAGCGTGGCATGGATTTTCCCAGCCACGAACAGTTTCAGCAGCAGATTCAGAAAGCGTTACCAACAAAGTTGCAAGGCCTGCCCTTCCGCGTCGATATGGCCCCCTTGGACCCCCGCCCGGACCCGAAAGATACGCGCGGGATTCCCCTGCTCGTCTACGATCCCGGCACCAAGGGTCTCTCTACCGAACCGTTAGAGGAGTTTCTTGACCTTCTCCCCACCAGACTGGTGCAATTTCGGATCTATGCGCTCGATCACACCCACGACGCCGCCCTCTCCAGAGCAGCCGCCACCGTGCTAAACAAGACCCCCTCGAGCATCGAGACAAATTTCTAACTCACATCAGTCGTGCCATATCCAATCTCGTCGGCTGGAACATACTCACGGGGTAAACCCTAGGCATTTCACTAGGGCATATCGCATCTGTTGAATTTCTCTGTTCCTACTCATACTGAACAACACAATTGATCTATCGCTCTCTGTCCATCTGAGCGACGGCACGGTGCGCCACACAGCAGGAGCCCCATGACCAGCAATGGTCTCTACGGGCTAATGACCGACAAGCTGACGCCTCGCATTCGCGAACTAGGCATAGTCGCATTGATTGCCGCACTGTGCGGTGCCACGTTTGTGGTGGACTGCCTGACACCACGAGGCATTCCCGGATGGGTGCTGTATACCCTCCCGATTGTCCTCACCGCCTGGACATCCCATCCATGGAGTTCTCACGTCGTAGCCGCCGGCTGCGCGGGACTCACCTATCTGGCGTATGTGTTTGCTGCCGATGTGCCGGGAGTGCCCACCTGGCTGCCACAGGTCAGCCGTTCGTTCAGCATCGTCCTCTTTCCACTCATTGCCTATGTCGTCGATCGACAAAAGCGCTTGACCTCCGAGCTGCTGAAGTCCGCCACGATGGCTGCGGAACACAAGGCGCTGCTGGACCGATCGCAGTTGCTCAGGAAGACCGCAGAAGAGGTGCAGGATCTGTATGACCGCGCGCCCTGCGGCTACCACTCTCTCGATGTGAACGGTCTCATTGTGGCGGTCAACCAGACTGAGGTGGATTGGTTAGGCTATACGAAAGCAGAACTCATCGGGAGAATCCGATTTGCGGAGTTGATCACGCCGGCGAGTGTCGCCCTGTTCAAGGAACGATTCCCGCGCTTCATCCGGGAAGGCCAGGTCAAAGACTTGGAGTTTGAGATGGTCCGCAAGGACGGATCGGTCTTCACCGTACTGCTCAGTGCGACGGCCGTGACAGATTCGCAGGGGCGTTACGTGCTGAGCCGTTCCACGTTGATTGATATCACCGATCGCAAACGCGCAGATCAGGCCCTGCGACTGAGTCACCAGTCGCTGGAGGCCCTGGTTGAAGAGCGCACCGCCGCGCTTCGTGACGCCAATAGCCGTTTAGAGCAGGAACTGGTGCAACGCACACACATCCATGAGGCGCTCGCCGCCAGCGAAACCCGCTTTCGGGAACTGGTCGAATCTCTGCCGCTGCCGATCTGGACGTGCCTCCCGGACGGCACCTGCGACTACCTCAGCCCCCGATGGGCGCAGTATACGGGACGACCTGCAGACGAGCCCTTCAGCACCGGATGTCTCCAACATGTGCACCCCGAAGACCGCCCGAGAATCACCGAGCAATGGCGCGAGGCCGTGGCTCGTATTCAGCCCCTCGACACGGAACTGCGCTTCAAGCGGGCGGATGGCATCTACCGCTGGTTCCATGCGCACGCGACGCCCATTCGAGATCACCATGGTCGCCTGCTGAAGTGGGTGGGCACCTACACCGACACCCATGATCGGAAAGAAGCGCAGGAAATCCAGGCCAGGCTCGCCGCTATCGTGGAATCCTCCTCCGATGCCGTCATGAGCAAGAGTTTGAACGGACGGATTCTCTCCTGGAACAAAAGCGCCGAATTGATGTTCGGCTATCCCAGTGAAGAGATCATCGGCCAGCCTATCTCCCGAATCCTGCCACCAGACCGCCGCGCGGAAGAAGCCATCCTCATCGAGCAGATCACCGCGGGAATCCGCATCCAACAATTCGAGAGCGTCCGTATCCACAAGGACGGCCATCCAATCCAGGTGTCCTTGACCGTTTCGCCCATTGTCGATGCGAATGGCGAGGTGGCGGCCGTGTCTACGATTGCCCGAGACATCACGGAACGCAAGCGCGCCGAAGAAATCTTGAGTCAACAACGCCGGCTCATCGAACTGTCGTATGACCCGATCTTTTCTTGGGACACCGAGCGGGGCATTCTGGATTGGAACCGGGGCTGTGAGCAATTGTATGGCTACACACGGGCGGAAGCGATCGGCCGAAACAGCCACGCGCTGCTGAAAAGTACGTTCCCCTGCCCTTTCGACGCCATTTGCGCTGAATTGGAGACGACCGGGGCCTGGACTGGCGAATTACATCACCACACCAAAGATGGGCGGGAGTTGCTCGTGGAAAGCCGGTGGGGATTGATGAAAACAGGCGGCCACAGCCTGATTCTCGAAACGAACCGGGACATCACCGAACGGCGTCAGGCCGAACTGATGGTGTTGAAGAAGAATAAGGATCTCGAAACCCTGCTCTATGTGACCTCGCACGACCTGAAGGAACCGTTGCGCGCGATTGAAAGCTTTTCGGTTCTGCTGCAGGAACGGTATGCGAGCCGGCTTGATGAGAAAGGGCAGGATTTCCTTCGCCGCATCGTCCGCGCCACACAGCGGCTCGATCAATTGCTCACAGACATTCTGGACCTCTCCCGCGCCCAGCGGATGGAGCCGCCGGTCGACGACATCGACGCGCACCAGCTTATCCAAGAAGTCTTACGGCGGTTGGAAAGCCGCATCAAAGAGAGCGGCGCCGCAATCACGGTGTGCGCGCCGTTGCCGCGCCTCCGGGTCAATACCACCTGGGCAGTCCAAGGCATCTACAACCTCGTCTCGAATGCCTTGAAGTTTGTCGCGGACGGGAGGCCTCCGGACATCGAGATTGCGCCCCATACCGAGATCGACGCTGAGGGGGCGGAATGTTCCGGCTTGGTCGTACGCGACCGCGGCCCCGGAGTGCCATCCGACCAGCGTGAGCGCATCTTTGAGTTATTCCGGCGGGCAGTGGGACGGGATATCGAAGGAACTGGCGCGGGGCTTGCCATCGTCCGGCAAGTGGCGGAGCGACATGGAGGCCGTGCGTGGGTCTTGCCGCGTGAGGGCGGAGGATCGGATTTTTTTATCACATTCGGGATCAACCGGCAGGTTGCGAAAGAGGTAGGGCTATGACCTTGAGACCATTCGACATTCTGATCGCTGAGGACAATGAAGACGACATTCTACTCATCCGTGAGGCGTTCGAAACCGTGAACATGACGAACCGCGTCGCCGTGGTTCGGGATGGCGCCGAGGCGATGGCCTACCTGCGTGGAGAAGGTCCCTTTCACCAATGCCCGCTTCCCGGCATGGTCCTGTTGGACATCAATATGCCGAAAAAGACGGGGCTCGAGGTGCTGGCGGAAATCAAATCGGATTCGCGATTTCGCGCCCTGCCCGTCGTCATCCTGACGGTCAGCGAGCGGGAAGAGGATATTGTGCGGTCGTTCGAACAAGGCGCCTGCTCCTACATTCGCAAGCCGGTCACCTTTACCCGATTTATCGCCGTCGTCAAAGAGTTCGAACTCTATTGGACGCTCGTCTCCAAGGTTCCCACGCTCAAGAGGTAACACATGCAGGTGTTGCTGATCGAAGACAATGAGGATGATGCGGAACTGATTCGTGAGGCACTCTGTGAGCACACGCCGCACGATGTTCAGCTCGCCTGGGCGGACCGCCTCGAAACCGGTCTGGTGAAACTCGCCGAGGGCTCTCCCGACGCCGTCTTGGTCGATCTTTCCCTCCCGGACAGCCAGGGAATGGACACCCTGGTGCGAGTGCGGGCCCAATCCCATGAGGCGGCCGTGATTGTGCTGACGGGACTCGACAATGACCTAGTCGCAGAAAATTCTCTTCTGCACGGGGCGCAGGATTATTTGGTGAAAGGCCGATTGACCGGTGATGGGCTGAAACGCGCCATCCGGTATGCGATGGGACGGCATCGCGTTGAGCAGGCGCTCCGGAAAAGCGAAGAGCGATTCCATCTCACGTGCCTCGCGACTCGAGATGGCATCTGGGACTGGGACATCACTTCCGGCGAGACGTGGTTCAACGATGCCTATCAAACCGTCTATGGCCCGGGGCTGACGGCGCGGGAGGGCTGCCGAATTCCGTGGGCGGAGCAGATCCATCCCGAGGATCGGAAGTCCATTGTTGCGGGCCTGAACCAGACGCTGCAGTCGGATACCAATTTGTGGAGGGCGGAGTACCGTTTTCGCCGAACAGACGGCACTTATGCCTATGTCATCGACCATGGCTACGTGCTTCGAAATTATGCCGGGACACCCTACCGGATGATCGGGGCCAAAACCGATATTTCCGACCGCCGGCAAGCGGAAACGATGCATGCGGTTCAACTGACCGTCGGCCTGGCGCTGGAAGAGTCCGTATCCTTGAATGAGGCCGTGCCGAAAATCCTTCGCGCGATGTGTGAACTGCAAGGCTGGTCGTTGGGAGCACTCTGGCTCGTCGATACTCAACACGCGGCTTTACGCTGCAATGCCCTCTGGCATCCCTCAGGGCAACAGAGCGAGCACTTCGCGCAGGCCTATCGTCCCCTGTTCCTGCGACAGGACATGGGAGTGGCCGGAAGAGCGTGGAAAACGAACGCCCCGGCCTTCTGCCCCGATCTTGTGCATGAGGCAGGCTTCCCCGCGCATGACGCAGCGCAAAAGGCCGATCTTCATGGAGCCATCGCATTCCCGATCCATACCGGCAAAGAGATTTTGGGCATTATGGAATTTTTTACGGTCGAAGTGCTCCACCCTGCTGTGTCCCGCATGGAACGTATTGCCGAACTCGGCGCCATGATCAGCCAATTTTTGAATCGGAAAGACTTAGAACGGCAATTGCGGCAGGCACAGAAGATGGAAGCTCTGGGGCGCATGGCGGGAGGCGTGGCACACGACTTTAATAACCTGCTGACCATCATCAATAGTTGGGCCGAGCTCTTGATGGACGAGCCAGGCCTGACCTCACGGGCACAACGAGGCATGGCGCAGATCAGGGAAGCCGGCAACAAGGCCACCGGACTCACCCGCCAATTGCTGGCCTTTACCCGCCACCAGGTCGTGGAACGGCAGGCCCTGAACCTCAATGAGCGCGTCAGCGATATCGTCGAACTTATGAAGCGGGTGATCGGCGAGGATATTCATCTCGTGCTGACTCTGGATCCGACCCTGGGACGAATCAAAGCGGATCCCGGTCAGATTGAGCAAGTTGTGATGAATCTGGTCGTCAACGCCAGGGACGCCATGCCCCATGGCGGACGGCTCGAACTGGAAACCGGCGAAGTGGTGATCTCCCATTCCGATCCATTTTGGCCTGACCCCTTACCTCCCGGTCCCTACGTCACCCTGGCCGTTCGCGATACGGGATGCGGCATGAGCGCAGAAACACTGGCCCATGTCTTCGAACCGTTTTTTACGACCAAGGAATTGGGCAAGGGGACGGGCCTCGGACTGTCAACAGTCTACGGGATCGTGCGCCAGAGCAGCGGCACCGTGGGGATCACGAGTGAGGTGGGAAAAGGCACCAGCTTCACGATTTACCTGCCGCGCTTAGAGGAAGACACTGATTCGCCCCGCGCGATGCCGCTGCCGAAGGCGATGAGCGAACAGTCGGAGACCATTCTGCTGGTGGAAGACAACGATATGGTGAGAGGACTGGCCCATACCGTACTGGTGGCCCAGCACTATCATGTCCTGGCAGCGCGATCAGGAGAAGAGGCCTTAGAAATGGTGCGGCGGCAGGGTCGTCATATCGCCCTGCTGGTAACCGATATGGTGATGCCGGGCATGGGCGGCGCGCAGCTGGCTCGCGAGCTCCAGGGCCTTCAACCGGATATCAAAGTCATCCTCACGTCAGGCTATTCCGGCCGGGACGAACCCCTTCTGAAAACCTTCGATACCCAGATGGCATTTTTACCGAAACCTTACACCCCCGAGTCGCTGACGAAAGCCGTGGCTACCGCGCTGGAACCGCATACCCGGCAGGGGATCTGCAAGGATACGTCGCACTTACCCTGAAGCGCTGTTGAACGGGGCGAAGAGCAAGGAGGAACGAGCCTGAGAGGTAGCCTATCGGCCATCACCGCCGACTGCGGTCGGGGTGGATTCTTCCTGAGAGGGAGCCGACGGCGCAGCCAGTACCGGGCGAGCGGCGGCGGGATTCTTCGGAAAGGGCAAATCGAGGAGGGCATAGGGATTGACCCGAGCCCCGTTGACTTTCATGCCCCAGTGGAGATGCGGGCCCGTGGCTCGTCCTGTGGCGCCCACCTTTCCGATCACCTGGCCGGCCTTGACCAGATCACCTTCGTTGACCAGCGTCTCCGACAGGTGAAAATACATCGAATACAGACCGAGGCCATGATCGACAAAAATGCCTCGCCCCGAGAAAATATGATCGACGACGAGCCGCACCACCCCGTCATTGCTGGCCATGACGTCGGTCCCCATCGGCGCGCCGATATCCTCTCCGTTGTGCGGATTTCTGGGCTGCCCGTTCATAATCCGGACACTGCCGAAAATGCCGGTCCGTTTCCCGTGAACCGGCTCGACAAACCCTGCCTGCCAGAGACGCATCGCCGACTCTTCGGCTAACGACTTGCGAACCTGTTCTTGCTCGGCCTTCCAGCGTGCGGTGGCCTTTTCGTCGAGGTCGACTTTATCCTTGGGCAATTTGAGATGTTCGACGGAAAATTTCTCTTTCACGACCATGACTTGATAGGAAAAGTGCCTGGTCTGCTCGCCTAACTGTGCATCGATCGTCAGCTCATGCGTGCCCGGTTCATCCTGCAAATCGATTCCCAGCAATCCGATGTAGCCCGTTCCACCGACGGCGGGATTCTGGAACAGCGTCACGGTGCGGCCCAGGAACTTCCCTTTGACGCTGGCGGCCTCCTTGAGATCCGGCACGCTCACCACGACGACCTGCCCTTGCTTGCCGCTGAATTGCCCGTCTCCTCCGCGAGGGACGGGGCCCGTGTTCGGAAAGAGCTCAACAGGAAACACGCTGGCGAGCAGCACAACCGAGATGATGAGAAAGCGATCGAGAAACGACATGATCTTGGCTCGATTCACTCCATCGACCCGCCTCATCGGTACAATCGCGCACCGGAGACCTGCGATAATAATTCTTCGACCCGCCGATTGACTGCGCTGAACGGATCCATGCAGAGAATCGTCTCTTCCCAATACCCGTTCAATTTGAGATAGGTCCAGTCGACCGTATAGGAACGATTCTTCGCGCGTGCAAACCGGATAAAATCGCCGCGGACTTTCGCCCGGGTGGTCTGAGGCGGCACCGACATGGCCCGTTGTACCGCCTCTTCCTCCACGACCCTGGTGGCCATGCCACGATTCTCCATTAAATAATACAGCCCGCGCGTACGTTTCACGTCATGAAATTGCAAATCCAACAGAAACACTCTCGGATCATCCCACCCGCACTCTTTTTTGTCCGTGTACGATTGAATGAGATGCTTTTTCATCACCCAATCAACCTCATGCACGAGCTGCATCGGATCCTCTTCCAGGCGATCCAACACAGAAATCCACTTCTCAAGCACGTCATCTAACACCGGATCATGATCCTGTGCGGCCAGAAATTCCGTCGCGCGCTTGACGTAGACGCGCTGAATCTCGATCGCGGTCATCTGCCGGCCGTCATCCAGCTTCACCTTCTTGTTCAACGTGGGATCGCGGGAGATTTCGCGGATGGCTTTCACAGGGTCTTCGAGTTCCATGCCGGTCACGGCAAACCCCGATTCGATCATGGATAAGACCAACGTGGCGGTGCCGACCTTCAAATAGGTGGCATACTCCGACATATTGGAATCCCCCACGATGATATGGAGCCGTCGATACTTTTCCGCATCGGCATGGGGCTCGTCCCGCGTATTGATGATGCTGCGCGAAGACGTCGTGGAGGAGGACGTCTTTTCGTGGATGTGCTGCGCGCGTTGGGAGATGAAGTACTGCGGCTTGCCGGAAACCTTCAACACCTTGCCCGCGCCGGAATAAATCTGCCGGGTCACGAAAAACGGGATGAGTTGCTCGGTCACCTTCCAGAAATCCACGTCCCGGCGCATGAGGTAGTTTTCATGACATCCATACGTGTTCCCGAGTGAGTCGGTATTGTTCTTGAAAATATAGATTTCGCCGGAGAGGCCCTCTTCGCGCAACCGCTCCTCGGCCGCCGGCAAACAGGCTTCGAGCAAGCGCTCGCCGGCTTTATCGTGAATGACCAGATCGAGAATGTTGTCGCATTCAGGCGTCGAGTATTCGGGATGGCAGCCGGTATCTTGATAGAATCGCGCGCCGTTGACCAGAAACGCGTTGGACGGCCAGCTGTTCGGAATCAGCCCTTCAAAGATATAGCCGAGTACTTTCTCCATCGGAAGATAGATCTTCCCGTTCGGAGAAAAAATCAGACCATACTCGTTTTCAAGGCCGAAAATTCGCTGTTGCATGGAGGCGTATTCCTTCAGAGCGACTCTTGTCAGGATACACCCTGACGCCGGTGGCTTCAACAGACTCCGATGGGCATTCGGCACCCCGCACGGTCGGAACATGACCGGACCATTCATCGGCTACATAGGAGGTCGACCCTGGAGGAGGCAGAAGCCTTACACGAACAGGAGAGAGATGTCGGCGCTGGTCAATCGTCGGAACTTGCGCCCCTGGCGGTTTCTATCTAACACGGCAACTTCGAGATTTTCAGAAGGAATTTTCTGTGTAGCGACCTGCTCAAGGGCGGAGAGACAACGCCGCAGGCCGTCTTTCAGCGTCGGGGGCTGCGGGGTCGCATGCTCACGCAAATATTGCTGCACCGCTTCTGATCGCCCGCCGATTACCGCGAAACTCTTTTCATCCACAATGCTGCCGTCGAATGAGATGCGGAAGATTTCATTCGGCTGGCCGTTGACCCCGACTTGCACCACGAGGATTTCCACTTCCAGCGGCTTCACATCCGTGCTGAAGGCCGTCCCCAAACTTTGGGAATAGGCGTTCGACAGGGTCCGTGCACTCACGTCTTCCCGGCTGTACATATAGCCGGTCAGATCGGCGTGGCGTATGCCCGCCTTGCGGAGATGCTCGAATTCGCTATATTTGCCCGCCCCGGCAAACGCGATCCGGTCATACACTTCGGAGACCTTGTGCAGAGAAGAACTGGGATTGTCCGCCGCCAGCACAATACCGTCCAGATATTCCAAGGCAATAATGGACCGTCCCTTGGCGATGCCCTTTTTGGCATACTCCGCCTTATCCTGCATCATCTGTTCAGGGGAGACGTAGTAGGGCAACGGCATCGACTAAATTCTCCTTCGTTCCGCAATCATGGTTTCGTACAAGGCACGGACGCGTGATTCTGGCACGTCAGTGATCCCGGCCTCGCTGACGATCTTCGCCGTCGGATAGATTCCTCGAACCAGATCCGGACCTCCCGTGCCCACGTCCTCGTCCGCCGCATTGTACAACGCAAGCAGTCCGACGCGGAGTGCGGCTTCTTCATCGAGCCCGGGCCGGTAATGTTCCCGCATGGTATTACGCGCATCTTTACCGCCGGAGCCGATGGAATGGTGGTCGGACTCTTCGTAACGACCACCCGTAATGTCATATTTGAAAATACGACCTTCTTTTCGTTTCAGATCGTACCCGACATAGAGCGGCATCACGACCAAACCCTGAAACACCATCGGCAGATTGGCTTTCACCATCTGTCCCAGCTTGTTGGCCTTGCCCTCGCAGGATAGCTGAACCCCTTCCAGCTTTTCATAATGTTCGAGCTCGGTCTGAAAGAGCTTGGCCATCTCAATACAAGGTCCCGCCGCACCGGCAATAGCCATGGCGGAATACTCATCGATGCGGAACACTTTTTCAATCCGACGATCGGCGATCTGAAACCCTTCCGTCGCGCGTCGGTCTCCGGCAATAATCGCCCCATCGCGATATTTTAACGCGAGCACCGTGGTTCCGTGCGGCACCGGGAGCGTGCCCGGTCGGCCGAGGTCCACCGGAACCCCCGCACGCGGCATCGTCATGTCGTGTACGCCTGGCCGTAACTCGGGATGGTGCTGGGTGAGAAAGTCGAAGAAGCTGGAGCCGTCATGATAGGGAAGAAAGGACATAGGGTTCATGTGATGGTCGCAGTCAGGTTGACAATTTTTCGAGCAGTGCTGCCGCAGTGTCCGCGTGAGCCAGGAGTTCCCCCGTCAGCGCTTCAGTGCCGCGCAGGGGGTCCATGAGCGGAATCCGCTTGATTTTATTCTGCCCGACATCAAAAAGCACCGACGTCCAGCTCACCCCGTAGACGGCATTCGGGTATTTCTTGACGCACTGGCCTCGGAAATAGGCCCTGGTTCCCGGCGGAGGATTCAGCTCCGCCCGCGCAATTTCATGTTCCAACACGACCCGCTCGATCCTATGACTGCGCTCCAGGGTGTAGTACAACCCTCGTTCCGGACGGACATCATGATACTGCAAATCCATGAGTCGCACGCGCGGATCGTCCCACCCGCAGGACTTGCGGTCCATGTAGGACTCAATCAAATACCGTTTGGCGACCCAGTCCAACTCCCGTACCAAGGAACGCGGGTCCCGTTCCAGGCGATCGAGCACATCTTCCCACCGCACCAGGATGTCTTTCGTGACTTGATTGAGCTCGTGACAGGCATAGTAAGTCTGAGCCGCCTTGAGGTACGCCCGCTGTACCGCAATCGCGGTCGATGCCGTGCCGTCGGTCAGCTTCAGGCTCTCCTTCACCTGCACATCCCGAGACACCTGTTTGATGGCGCTTACCGGGTCGGCGAGACTGATGCGGGGAAGATCCGCGCCGGCCTCCAGTAAGTCCAGTACAATCGAC